>Ga0209935_1004929_pt1 | contig 11757 bp, 16 predicted proteins | sample ThiBio_1000_plan_2_FD_183958 | JGI IMG/M metagenome (GOLD analysis project Ga0209935, IMG submission 183958) | Wastewater bioreactor microbial communities from Cape Town, South Africa - Thiocy_cont_1000_plan (SPAdes) | ecosystem: Engineered > Bioreactor > Thiocyanate-remediating >... | reverse complement strand
GAAAAATTATGTAGTATGTGGATATGAGGACTCTTATACCTACTCCTGCACCGCGCTCATTGGGTGCCATTGTTGGAGCTGTTATGACTCCCCTTTACACGATCGTCGCAACCGCTCAAGGCGCTATTCATTTTTTGACCCCGAAGGAAGGTGAGTAAGCGTGAGCGAGAGTGAGTGAGTGAGAGTGTAGAGTGAGAGTGAGAGTGAGAGTGAGAGTGAGAGTGAGAGTGAGAGTGTAGAGTGTGGGTGTAGAATGTTAACTTTGGCCTCCCTTCCCACAACAAGGATGCCTGTCTCGCTACTTCAGCCTCCTCGACTTTCAGAGGTCGTCCTCTGACAAGCAGTTATCAATTGCAATATGCGATGGCGTGGATGCCAAGCATTCCAAAATTTTGATACGGCCTGAGAATGGCGACATCCTTTTGATCGACTCGCAGCAGCACGGAAGAGCACAACAGCGTACTCATTTTGCAGAGTACCTCACCAGCCCCACCACCCGATTAGGAATTCAGGTACATACCACATTCCTTGTTTTAAAAACTCTTTCTAAAATTCCTTTTTTTTGGATATTTGAATAGCAAACCTATGATTGCTCGATCTATTTGATGGAAGAATATAACACCTTCATCCGATCGATGGCAAATCAGTCCGCGCCTTCTTCGCTTGCTGAGATTCGCGAAGATGTCGTATGGCCAGCCTTTCCTCTTGTGAAAATTTCTACGGCTCACTCTCTTTCCTAGTTACAAATCTGTTTGGCATTCTCGGAACGTCTACAAAATATAAGTGCCGTAGGAGGCCAACAGCACTCGACGACCGCCGCAGTTTTGGTCTATCAAGCGCATTTGGAGAAAATTATTTCTTGGGAACGATGGATCTGTTCAATCTCACGTGATGGTAACAATTAGCTTTTGTTTAATTCCCTTACTAACATGATTATGTATATACAGCCAAATCGTCCAACAAAATTCTGTACAGTATCTTATGCAACCTTCGAGATTCGTATGTTTCCTTATTTTACCTCTATCCCATAATAATACCCTATTTAGATATCACCGAGCTCTTCATGATGTTAGGGGATTCGAACCCACTGTGTCTCGTCTAAAAGTGTTGTACTCATGGTTGATGGTAATAATAACCTCCCTCCTATGTATCCCCTTGCTACCTCACCTCACCCTTCACAGGTCAAAATAGCTGAAGCCGAAGAGGCCCGGCTTGAATTCCATCGAGCCGAATTGCGTAACATTGAAAAATGGTTGGCTGATCAGGACGAAGCCGAAAAAGCCACCATTGCTGCTATGGAAACCACCTGTGACGAAAAACAGGTAGTCATTCCTCTCGATGAGTCCATGGCAGCCCAACCGGGTTATCAGCCGGGGGCCTTTGAAAGGCTATTGGCCCCGGGAGCGCCGGGGTCGCTGTGGTCACCCATTCAGATTGCGGACGCTCGAGGCCATTTGTATTCCATTTATGAGTGGGACAAAATCAAAGAGGTAAAAAAACAAACTTTCTATTTATGAACAACAAGGATTTTACTAAACTTTACATATAGCCTTGGTTTGTCGACAATGGGGTCTTGCAACAAGTGTTTGCCGACATCAAATCTCAGCTGGTTGAAAGGCAACATAACGCCGAGATTTATGCCTTGATTCAACGCGGGAAAGGAATCGATCAAATCATCGCAAACAGCTTCACCGCCGAATTAGAAAAGGCGCAATCTGAGTTAGAAGAAGCTTCCCGTCTAGAGTGAGTATCACTTTTCCTTTTCAAAAAGATCATAAATTTCCCTAATTTGTGCTTCTACAATACAATAGATTGCCGCCACACGCCCACTTTGTATTGATCAACACGCTAGATCACATTGCTGCCATTCTTAAGGAGAAGAGAAACTCAACCATTCTCGAAGAAATCTATGAATTGATAGCCATGTCTGGCGATACCTCCATCTCACCCTTCCAAGCACAACAGTACGTCTTTTCCCTCCTTTTTCGTCCAATGAAATTGGCTAAGCAATCCAATTATTCATTTTCCTCCTGTAGTGTGTATAGCAGAGCAACCAATCTTCGATCAAAATTCGAGAAATATCTCAATGAAAATGGCTTTAGTGAGCTCAGCGCGTCTCTCACAGACATTGTTATCAGAGTGTCCAGTTTATGTACAGTATCCCCTCCTACCTCTCTCTCTCTCTCTCTCTCTCTCTCTCTCTCTCTCTCTCTCTTTCTCTCTCTCTCTCTCTCTTCTCTCTCTTTCTCTCTCTCTCTTCCTCTCAACACACACTCACATATACATATCTTAGATGGGCTACAAAGCGCGGATGCAGTACTAGGGGACCACCACATCACAACCGATGAAGGGATGTTAATTTTGAACGAATTGCGCAGCCAATTGGAGGCAATGAAGCGAAGCAAGAGGGAAGGGAAGCTGTCCAAGGAAGACGAAGGAAGCAAATTACAGGAAATCGAATCCAAGTTGGAACCCCTCCGATGGAATGACGGGTATATGCCGCTCTGGCAGGCCATATGGGAGCTACAAAAGATGAAGCCTGGCGATGGGACGGCGAAGGGAGAGGATGACGATTATGAAAGCTGGATGGAGGAGGATGATGACTTTCGAGGCGACGAGGAAGCAGATTACCCTTCCGATGCTGATGACGACGACGATAGCGAAGACTTGGACATGTCAGATTCGAAGAGAGCGAGTAGTAATGAGAAGGGAAAAGAAATAGTTGTTGTGCCAGAAAGCAATGAATGAATCAACGAGCTTGACCGTTCCTTTCAACATTTTGTCATTAATGGTTACAATGCAAAGTCTTGCTACATCTTGGGACCAAATTTAGTTGCCATTTGAAAATTTTCTTTTAAGTTTTCTTTTCAACTTTAAAAGTTGCACTGCTAGATGGATGAGGCTGCGTCTGCTGAGGAGTGGAGCAACGACGGCCTCTTATTTCAAGTCCTTCCAGAGGAGCTGCTAGTGTGCGTCTTCTCCCTGTTGGATTATCAGGAGCTCCTTTCGCTCTCTCTAGTGAATTCTGGATGGTATCGCATCATGCAGGAGCCAACTATCTGGAGGTTAAAAAATTGACACTGCCCCAACAACGCGCTAAACTCTCTATCAAGGAACCTTGTCGTTAGGATGAAATTGGACCTTCCCTATGACGCGGAAACTAAAAACTGGAAGAAACGGTTTTTGGTGAGTAAGAAATCTGCCGCTTTCTTCGCTTCTTAACCCTCGAGGTGTGTAGCGGACAGTCATAGCCACCTTTCGAGGACATCCAAAAGTTAAAGATCTTCCTTTCCCTGCGGGTGCCGCTGTAAGCTTTCATATCGTTCTCTTCTGATAAATCTAACCGCTGGCATAGACAATGGTTGCATGGTCAGCGAATCAGTTTTCAATTCTAACTGGTCAGACGCTCACCGTGTTGGATCACAAGCATTATCGCAAGCATTGGGGCGAGGCGCCAAAGGTAACATTGGTCTCGGCGAATGTATAAATTCCTCAACACACCCATCCTCGCCAGATGAAAAAACAAGTTTTCTCGGATTGCCAGCTCTTTCACCATGCCAGCGATTGTCATGGAGATCTTATCCTAAGCTGGGAAAGCCAGCGTGTGCCGAAGCATGTCCTGATGTACTTTAATGGAGGTATCCATCAGGTAAGTTTTTTATTTTTAAAATAAAACACTTTCGGTGTTGAATTAACATAAACAATAGAAAGTAGCAGCACCACATGCGCACACTAATCTCCGAATACATGGCTCCGTTATTGCTTCATTTGGAAATTCTGCCTGGGTTCAATCTGTTGGCGACATAGGTGTCTTGGACCACAACGGTAATTATCAAATCTGGTTTGATACCACCAGTCATGAGGGTACCTGTTTTTTGTTGTTTTTATGTTTAGGAGAAAATTCTGAACAAATCATGATACAACACCTAGGCTGGTTTCTTCTTTCGGCTACACGAAGGTTATTGCTATATAAGGGTTACAATTACACCGAGTTAAAGGGCGCGGCTGCAGCAGGAGTAACAATATTCAGCCATTCAGCCGACACTTATTATTTCAATCTGGTAACTATCGTAATCAATTGTCCTGAAATTCTGATGACATTCTTGCAGCTAGGAAGAGCAAAAGAAAAACTTAAAGACCTTCATATCTTAAACGACAAGGTTACAATGTCGGTCGACACAAGAATATTTACTAAAATTCTCTCTCTCTCTCTCTCTCTCTCTCTCTCTCTCTCTCTCTCTCCTTTTAGCAGAAAAATACGCTCGACACTCAAGTAGTCTGGATGAATGAATACTTGTTTGTCCTTGCTGGCGCTAATTTACTTGCATACGACAAACAAACGGGCGACAAGCTGGATTGGATAGATATCTCAAAGCGGTCAGGTGGTAACTTGTCAATGGCGCGTCTGGGAGGGCCGAAGGGACAACATCTTGTAGCTTCATCCAAGACTTCCCTCTGCTGCTGGCGCATTCCTCAAACCCTTCAAGAAGCTCACCATACCAAAGTTACTTTGGAATACGAGGTCACGTTGCCATCTGCGATTGTTTCCTTTCAAGTTGGACACACTCAGGTTCGATTCGATTCCTTCTTAAGAAGGAAAACTTATTTATTTTTCGAACTGCAGATTGTTGTTCTAAGGCGTGAGGGTGATCATCATTTCATCAAAAGCTATCTCGAGGTCTATGACATCAAGACTGGGACGCTTGTGCGGACGTTGGTGGATGGGGACCAAGCCGAATTTGTGGTGTCCTATCAATTGACTGAGGATTCTGTTCTGGCACTTCTTGCTCCGAGGAAAAACAGACCACTCTTTCTTCGTGTTTGGAAGTTCTACTGATCGGACTATTGCTTGGAAGAAAGACTCGTGAGCACCTTCACCTAATACACGTACGGTGACGAGAGAACGAGACAAGAAGGACAATAAAAACTTAAATTTGTAACGCTTCGTTCAATTTCTGGAGAGAAAAGAAGATTTCTTATTTGGAAAGGAGATTGCAATGACTCTCCTTCTTGTGGTGCTGACATCAGATTTCATGGTCGGCGGAGGGGGCAAGAAACCTGCGGGGTCAATCGAGCATTCGGCCATTCTGCACCACTGGCTTTTTGATAATAAGGCCTGATCACATCGGGTACTTGTTGAATGGCTTTCAATAGGCGCTTTTCAGTGTCCGCCACAGCCACAATACTCCCACCAAAGGACACCCACTTCGATCCGTACTTCTAAGCTAGCATTTCAGAGTTTGCCTTCCAAAACGCTTCTCCTACTTGATACTCGCCTTTGCCTGTTTAGGTAGGTTAATGTAGTGAATGTTTAGTACGAGCACTACTTTCATAGAGGTAGAGCGTTAGGAGATTCAGTATTTGAATTTAATACTTCTTGTCGTGACATCCAAACCTTTTGTTGATGGTGCATTTCATCCTCAATAATCATTTTCAACCAAGTTTCCCCAGCTTCGTTATCTCGCTCCTTGACAATCGAACGGAAGGTCGATTGGCTTCCGTTATACGCATCGTTAGCTGTGCGACAATTAAGGTTTTGGAAAGCTTTTATAGTCTCTTGGAGGCGTATATAAGTAATTTTTTCTGGGTGACAGGAATGAGCTAACCATCTTCGAAGCAACTCTTTCCTCACCTGCAGGGCACCAGGTCTTTCTTTCGGGTACTTTCAGCGAGGTGGTCATTCTGTACAACAAAGTGGCTTCCTGTCCAGTACCATAAAAAAGGCGAATCCTTTTTTCCCAGATGCTCCTAAGTTATTCCTTCCTAGAAAAGTTGAAGAAAAAGGAGGAGATGCATCGCAAGAGAAGGATCGAATATCCGCAGGAGACTGGCTGGAACAAGCGGGGGCGGGATGATACAATACCTATGGAAGTGGATAAACTGCCAGACATGGTCATTGCTATCATAGTGAGGTAAGTAGTAATTAGCGAACTTCCGTTGTCTCTGAACCGAAGAAGTTTTTTAGGCATTTCGGATGTCCTGGCTGTACGAAAGGTCAACAAGAAGTGGAGATCCTTGGCAAGTCAATACAATGCATGTTTTCATTTTTTACAAGATCTTCACACTTCCTTCTCCTGTGATATGGAAGACCTTGGCCAAACTGGTAGAGCCCCTGCTAATCCGCTCGTTCAGGCTAACCGCGCTTTACCCAAGCGAAACACTTTCTGCAAGGCTTTTTAGACCCCATAGCCTTATCGCCTCCAAGCCTACCACGAGAATCGTTTTTCTCAAGGTACTCCTATGAACTCCACAGGCCAAATGCAGACGAGAATGAAGACCAGATGCTTGAGCGACTCAAGGGCTTGTTGGGGGACACGTCGGAGGAAAGTGTAGAGGAGGACATCGAGGATCATCAAGAAGATAAAAGGGCGACAAAATGTAGTGTAATTACCCTTACCATTTAGATTTGTTCTTGCCGCTCATTGGTTTCTCACGAAAAACTAGTGATAGACAGAGATATACATATCTTGCGCTTTGTCACAGGGGCGAGTGTAGTTGATTATGGGGTAGATGATGCCCTCGACAGATGGAATGGCCGATTGAAGAATATTAAAGAGGCAGCACAAGGAAGATATCAGCAAGAGCGAATTCGTACAGTTGAGTATTGGGAAGCTGATCCATTCTGGACAGGCCAAGAACTCGCTTCGGCAGTTACCCTTGCCAAGGTAGATTTTGTAATTTTTATTGCAGCGAATCATCTAAGCTCGCAATTAGGGCGTGAAGGTAGTTTCATCTGAATCAAGCAGAAGCAGAACGAAGTTTGCAGGCCTTGCTTTCCTTTTCGTTAATTTCCCACAATCAGGATATGACAGGCTAAGGGTGCATGTGGTAAGAATCGTTCTTATCTCACAACCCCTCACCCACAAAAAAGAAAAATCTTCTCACTCCTCCCCCCCAAAGAATGCCGCAGCAGACTCTATATATTTGGGCTTCTTGAACGATTCTGCGGAGCTAGCCAAATTGGGGATTGATTGTCAGAGCTATTTGTTCAACCTGTTACTATCTGAGGATAGCCAAAAACACCAACAACCAAGCACTAGCTCCGAACTATCAATTCTTGATACAGTTGCTAGGCTTTTGCATCAGGATTGGGATGCAAACAGGTACAAGCAAGCTTGTCTGAATTACCATTGGTTACTTGTTTAAAATCCAAAATTTGTTTTTATATATAGGGCGGCCCATTTCCTGCTTGCATGTTCTGGTTGTTGTTCTACCGACTATCTTGCATTAGTGGTAAATGGCAAATGGTGAGTCTTCCCTCCCACACGTCCATTGATTAATGTTTGGCTTTTCAAGGACAAGCCGCCCTCTCTGGCAGCCTTTCACAAATGAGTACTGGCAGCAATCGAACGAAGTAGAAGAACTCTTTTCCGGCAATCATGCCTGGGGATATGAAGACCTTCGTATCGTGCTCTCTTTTGGTATAATTCAAGCTCTATTATATCTGCTGTACAAAATTGAATTTTTAAATCAAAGATCAACAGTTGCGGTTTTTGATTAGATTACCTTGCGTGGTTGAAGCTGCATACAATATGGACCACCTAGACAAAAAGCGACTCACTCATCTGTTGGCGATTACTAAATTCCAACGGGGAGAGCGCACTGAGTCTTATTGGCCAAAGATTGCAATGCGGCTGCACTTGCACACACCTTCAGATCCTGGTGAGTGTGACTGTGACTGTGAGTGTGAGTGTGAGAGAGTGCGAGAGTAAACTTAAATTTGGTGTTTATCCCATTCCAACTTAGGAATATACTGGGCACTTAGCTGCAAGCTTTTTATTGGACTGCCAGAAGGTAAGAAGAAGCATCGGTATGATTGGATTCTGCGGGTGAAAGCATCATCTGCTGACAATCCCCTCGGTGTCAACAGCAACAAATATGTACCCTTGGCCCATTTCTGCGGTACCTCACCTAATTTACCTTTTCTGCTAACAAAACTAATCTATTCATGAAAGAGGATGACATAACGATGAATAGGAACTGGCTGACCACCTTGGATGAAAGGATCATGATTGGTTTATTGGACAACCTGGGACTTGAAGGGCCACAACCTGTTTTCGCATTCCTGGCGTACCTGTGGTATGTTCAACGTGTAGGCGTTCCTCGACTGTCCGCCAAGTACAGGGGAACTGAAGCCGACAATCTTGCGGAGCTCATGGACTTGTTTGCACATCTTGAGGAACGTTTTCCTCACACGTGTTCCGCGCAACACCCAAAGTAATGGGCACTCCCAAAAACGGAAGATCACCGAAAGGATTTCTTGTCCTTTCTCAAGAATAAATTAAAAGAAAATTAAGTTTTACGATGCGAACGCAGAAGGCGCAACACGCAAAACAATGCTCAAACACGACATCGCGTTGATGACACAGCGTGTCTGCAAGTACTTCCTATCTGCTGAAGGTTGCTGGAAGGGAGAGCGATGTCCCTTTGCTCATCCACAAATCAACCGCCAATGATGATCAAGAAGTGATTCGGTGGAGGTGTGCAAGGTGAGTGTGCCGAAAGTCAATCTGGAAGCACATGAAAAAGGGCGGAAGCATCGACAACTTGCTTTCAAATACGTCGAGGAACCAGATGAAGCTGGAGGAACAACTATGTTTGAACAAAAAGCACCCAAATCCGCAATCGTGGAATTCGATCGTCAGAGCGATCTCTTCGGCCCTTTTTCGGACGAAGTACTGCTGTACATCTTCTCCCTTCTTTCCTATCGAGACCTCCTTTGTCTATCGGTTGTCAATTCTCGGTGGCATCGCATATTGCAAGATGCCGGCCTCTGGAGGTGAGCATTTTGCCCCCCCCCCCAAACTCACAAACAAGCAAGAAATGTTGCTGTTGGCATGGAACTTACCACCAGAGGAGTCAAGGACTCTAAAGATTGGAAGAGCCTTGTTGTGGTGTGTGTATTTCATTATAGTCTTAAAACAGTAGTAATCTCACTTAGCCATTCAGAGGGCATTCAAACCTCTCTTCAAAGGAACTCCGAAGATTCGCGATATTATCCTTCCTAAGGGAACGACTGTACGTGTATGCGAGTATATCTTTGTGAATCTAAGCATGCTTTTTGCAGGGTATGGTGGTCTGGTCCCAAACTCGGCTGACAATTCTTAATGTGAATGTTATTAGCGTGGTAGATCATAGCTATTGTCGAACCCATTGGGACGACGCCAAAGGTAAGAGATGACTAATTGGGGTGAGGGGGGGGGGAAATTTGATATCCAATGGCTAAATTGTAAATAGATGAAACATAGAAAATTACAAAATGCCACACTCTTCCACAAAAGAGCAGTGGACAGCGACGGAGATCGCATTCTCTGTTGGGAAGATGGGAATCACATAGCCTTTCATGGCGGGAAGTCATATAGTGAGATGAAGGCGGTCATAACTGATTTGGAAGGAGGCAATAAAAAGGTAAGAAGAAGTAAGTGGTTATTTCCTTATAATTTATTTATCTTTACTTATGCAAGTGTGGGTCCCAGAAAAATGAGGCTGCAAGGATCTGCAATGGCAACATGGGATAGTAAGCTTGAAGTGTACATTAAGGATTTCTCGACTCCATTTCTTGAACAAGACCGGGCAACGGGACATGGATTTCTTGGAGTGAGCTTTGATCCAACAACAACTTCTTCAAAATGTAAGTATCTATGGTTATTTTAATCATTTTCCAAATACCGACATGATCGATCAGGTACTTTTGTTGTTGGTGATTCGGTGCGATGCCTTCGATTGTACAATGAAGATCGTCATGGCATTGATTTGGAAGGGACTCGAGATATGAGTGGATTCACATACACCGACTTTGCCAGAGAATATGTACTGTATATTTTCGTAAGATTCCAATGCCTTAAAGTTAACAACTGCCTGTTTTTAGCTTTTTCAAATCAGCTGGAAATTAAGGCTAGTGAATGTGCTCACTGATCGGGTAAAGATTTTTAATACACCCTCTTTGCGACTCACAATTCTTCGTTACTAAGCTACACGGAATCGATCCTCGAATCATCTGGTTGGAAGATTACTTGATCGTCTTAGCGAAGACAATCATGATTTTCCGAAAAAAGACTGGCGCGAGGATACCAATTAAATTCAATCAGCCCCCAGAATTTTCGCAGACTGGGTCACGTATCGGAAGGGTGGGGGGACCATCAGGTGGTCACCTTGTCGCCAGCAGTGGGAAGACTCTCTTCTGTTGGAACATACCCTCCCTTTGCCGGCTTGATGAATTCTCGTGCCCAAGAAGTACCAGTCGAGTACACCATTGCCTTGACTTCCGAAAGAGCAAACTTTCAAGTTGGATCAAATCAGGTAAAAAACCCACTCTTTCTATATAAAAGGAAATAACTGGAATGAATTCAGATTATTGTTCTTCGATACACCGGGAAGTATGAAGAACCTACCAGCTTTCTTGAATAGTTTGACATCAAAACGGGCCAGCTGTTGCGAACCTTGGTCGGCGAAGGGGATACCATTGTGGTCTCGTTTCAACTGGTTGAGGAGTCTGTTTTGGCACTTCTGACTCGAGGAAGAAAGGGAGGTCATGTTTGGCTGCGCATTTGGAAGTTTGATTGAATGGAAAATGGATGGCCGATCGTCATGGTGGGAAGGAGCGTGTGTCGACAATGGAGGGACATTCTTCCACTTCCTACCGCTGCGGACAAGGAATCCTTTGCTGATACCCTTGCATTTCATGGTTGTCCCTTCTTCAGTGGGGCAGGAAAGTGTGCCACAATCAATTCACACGACATTCAACAACTTGACCCTCGGTCACATATAGAGATCTTAGAGCGGCTTTGAAAGAGAGACGAAGTCAAAACGACACGACGATGAATAGGAACTGGCTGCCCATTTGAGTTTCCCCACGTGTTCCGCGCAACATCCAAAGTAATGGGTACCTAAACAGAGGATCACCGAAAGGGATTCTTGTCCTTTCTCAAGAATAAATTAAATTCCATTCCCAGAAAGTTTGACGATGGCTGGCCTTCAAAACAATTTCTCAAACGCGACCATCGCGTTGATGGCACAGCGTGTCTGCAAATACTTCCTTTCTGCTGAAGGTTGCTGGAAGGGAGAGCGATGTCCCTTTGCTCATCCACAATTGAACCATCCTGTCGATGATGATCAAGAAGTGATTCGCTGTGAAGTCTGCAAGGTGAATGTTCCAAAAGTCAATCTGGAAGCACATGAAAAAGGGCGGAAGCACCGACAGCTAGCGTTCAAATACGTCGAGGAACCAGATGAAGCTGGAACAACTATGTTTGAACAAAAAGCACCCAAATCCGCAACCTTGAAATTCGATCATGCGACCGATAACTTCGGCCCTTTTCCGGACGAAGTACTGCTGTACATCTTCTCCCTTTTACCCTTCCGGGACCTGCTTTGTCTATCGGTTGTCAATTCTCGGTGGCATCGCATATTGCAAGATGCCGGCCTCTGGAGGTGAGCATTTTGCCCCCCCCCCCCCGCCAAGTAGCGTATTCGCTCACCCTCACACTTTTTTGCAAGAAATGTTGCTGATAACATGGAACTTAACACCAGAGGGGCAAAAGACGCAACAGATTGGAAGAGCCTTGTTGTGGTGAGTTATTTTCTTCATATTAATAAAAGTCTTAACAACCGTCACTCATTGCGCTATTCAGAGAGCCTTGAAACCCGTCTTCAAAGGAACTCCGAGAGTCCGCGATATTGAACTGCCTAAGGGAGCGACTGTACGTATCCCGAACGTCTTTGTGAATCTAAATGCTTTTACAGAGCGTTGTGGTCTGG
>Ga0209935_1004923_pt1 | contig 11775 bp, 20 predicted proteins | sample ThiBio_1000_plan_2_FD_183958 | JGI IMG/M metagenome (GOLD analysis project Ga0209935, IMG submission 183958) | Wastewater bioreactor microbial communities from Cape Town, South Africa - Thiocy_cont_1000_plan (SPAdes) | ecosystem: Engineered > Bioreactor > Thiocyanate-remediating >... | reverse complement strand
ACAACGCCAACCCCAACGCCCCATCGGAAGACAACGAGACGCCCCTGCACCTGGCTTGCGAGCGAGGGAGCCTTCGGTGCGTGCAGCTGCTGCTCGATCGACGCGCGTACGTCAACCTGCCGACCCGGGGCAATCGCACGCCGCTGTACGTCGCATGCGAGAAGGGCCACGAGCGTGTGGTCGAGTACCTCCTCGCTCAAGGTGCCGACAAAACCATTCAGTCGGTACGCACTCTATGCGTGCGGGCACCAGAGTGTGCTTCAATCACATGAGACCAATGCAAAGGCTGCGTCGTGTGCTCTCGCGATGCTCGCGTCATGCAGAGATGGGGAGACAGTCCAGCTCAAGTGGCCATGACACCAGAGCTCTCGGACCTTGTTTCGAACTTCTCACATGAGACTACGTGCCGGCACATTGTCGCCCGCGATGGCGTCAATGCCACGACCAAGGTATCTCGCTCACTCTCTCACTCTTGTGCCGAGTACTCTCGAGCTCGCTTGAATCGCTCACTCTCCGCATCTGCCAGCTCCATGGAAGCGCGGTATCGATTCTACGCGTGGCATGCCAGCGAGGCTATACATCGCTCGTGAACGAGCTGCTCCAGAGCGGCGCCGACCTCAGATCGTTGATCGAGCAGCCACTGCAACCACACGACTCGGTGTATGCCATTCCTCCTGCGATAGCACGCTCCGGCCATCAGGCAACACTCGATTGGATCAAGAAGGCCACCGTTCCGGCACTCAAGGTCATTCGCGTGCTGCTCCTTGGTCACGAGCGTTCGGGCAAGACCTCGATCTTGCAGCTGCTGCGACACACTGGCTCGGCACTCTACACTTCATCGCTCGGCCAATCGACCGACGCCGACACATCACCCCTCCACTCCATGTCGTCGTCGGGTGGCTCCGAGGCACGCGAACGCAATCAACGCGCACTCGGTATCGATGTGTCGGCGTTGCAACTGGCACACGATACCAAGGTCGTGGTACATGACTTTTGTGCGCCCATCGAATGTCTCTCATCGCTACGGGTATGCCAGCGTCTCTCTCTCTCTCTCTCTCTCTCTCTCTCTCGATCACGATCTGTCGCAATTGCTAACGAATCATCGACCTTGCTATCGACACAATACCGCAGTCATTCATCACTACCAAGAACACGGTCTTTGTGGTGACAGTCGACGTGTCACAGGAGCAACACGTGATCGAGCAACACATTCGACAATGGGCGGCGTACGCCTTCGACACACTCTTCCAATCAGCGTATCAGTCGGCAGTCGTTGGTCTCGACAGCAGTATTCCGTATGTGAGCGGTCGAGCAACACACGAGTCTCCGGCAGCATTGTTCCAGTTGATCGGCACACATTCCGACAAGCTGCAGCAGGCTGAGGGCGGTGGGCGTATGACGGCCCTGTTGCGCCAACTCCAGGCCGAGCTGGTCAAGATTCCCGTGGTCGGTGAGCCGCTGCTGGTATCGACCTTTGAACCACGACAACTGCGCCACGCTCTCCACGGCTCGTTGACGCGCGCGGCTTCTCGGTTGTTCTCGAGCTCGGCCTTGAGGTTGGTGCCGGCGCGCTGTGTCGAGGCCTACAAGGTCGTCGAGCGGATTCGGTCGACGCGCCTTCCCTCGCCGCTGCTGACGCACAACGGCAGCCTGAGCGGCTCGATTGACGGCTCGTTCGCCATCGGAGCCACGACGAACTTGCCATTGTTCATGGGTGTCTCGGACTTTAGTCACTTTCTCGAGATGTACGGCGAGCTCACAATCGAGTCCGAGAATGAGGTGCTCGAGATCGCCGAGTATCTGCACGACTCGGCTTCTCTCGTACTCTCACCCTCCAAGCGCCAAGTGTGCTCCGACATGCACGTTCTGTCGCGACTGATGCTGCCGTACGGGTATCGCTCCTCGACCGTGCTCGAGATCCAAGTATCGGAGCATGCGGGAAGTGATCGGTCGATCATCTCGCTGCATGACGCGCTGGTGTGGATCGAGAAGGTGTGTGATACGCCGAGCGGCTCGCCACACCGTGATTCATTGTCGCTCTCTTGGTCCAGTACGTACAATCTCTCTCTCTGTCTCTCTCTCTCTCTCTCTCTCTCAATCTCTCGCCCTCTCTCTGTCTCAATGATGGACGACGTACCTGATGATGTGATACAGACAATATCGAGATTCTCGATGCCCTCATCGAATGGGGTCTATGCACGTACCTCGACAGCATTCCGCAAAAGAACAAGCTCGCGCCGTTCACCAACTCGCGACTGCTGTTGTTCCCGGCACTTCGGCCAGCGTGCTTGATCTTTCGACTCCCTACGATCGACCTCTCTGACCAAGCGACGCCGCCTCTCGGCAAGGGATCGAGCTCCAACCTGCCCATCTCGTCGCTGGTTGCATCAGCTGTAAGTGCAGCAAATGCCGTCAATGCACAGAACACTTCCTCGACGACCAGCACCTCTGGCAGCTCTGCTTCTGCAGCAAGCACCACCAGTGGCCCTGGTGTTACTCCCTCACTATCATCGTCATCACAAGTACCGCAGGTGAGATTCCGATCCAAGTTGCAGCTCGATTCACGCCGCTTGACGGCCATCGCCCACGAGGTCTCGCAGCACACGTTCGACTCGTTTCAGTTCAGTCTCTCGGACATCTGGCATGCTTATTACCCGCTGTACTCGAACGGCTTCTTCGTCGGCAACGGGCCGTCAGCTGCCACGCCGACGATCGGCATGGTGGTGCTCCACTCGGACCGTACACTGCGTGTGTCGGTCTCGAGTGCCATGGACTCGGTCGCTGGAGAGCTCCTCGAACTCATCATCAAGCGCGCTGAGGCCAAGGGAATTCGATTGACTCGTCGTCCTGTGTCGACGCAAAGCTCACTCGAGATCGTGCGCAACACGCCATGGTCCTGGATCCGAGGCGAGGCATTTGTGACCGGCGAGCCGTCCAAATGGAAGGAAGGCACCGTGGAGCATGTCGAACGCTTGGGCATCGTACGTTGCTGCTCTCGTGCATCGGAGGTGGCTTCGGTCTCGAGCTCGTGAACCACTGACACGTTGTCTCACGCTTTGCAGTCTAAGCCGTTCTTGGAGCGATTCGCATACTTTCGATATCTCACCGATAGAGAGCTCGAAATGATGCCAAGCATTGTGCGTATTCCACCCCACACTCATTACTACCGAATCGAATCGATCGAAGCTCTGACCGGTGCATCTCGTTCTTGACGCTGCACTTGCACGAGAGCAGAGCGAGCGAGAGCCGCGAGAAGTGTCTGCCGCCTATCGTTTTGCCAACGCTGCAGACCAAGAGCGCCATCTCAAGGTTCGTGTTGTGGCACGCGAAACTCATGAAACACTCGCTCGCTCGCTCACTCGCGAACGTGTGGCGTGCAGAGGTCGCCGATAGCGGCATTACCATCTCACTTGCGCTTCACGATCCTGTATGCGAACGAGCGGCTGTCAGCACGCAAGGCCGAATTCGAGCATGTACGCGGTATGTACTTTCGTTCGACCTCGGAACACGAGCGACAGAACACCGAGGTCGTCAAGATCATCGCACTCTCGAACGAGTACCTCGAGGAGCAATTCGCCGTGTGTTACTACGAGATCAAGTGGCGCATGATCACCGTCAGCACCAACCACAAGCACGACGGCTTGCCGGCCGAAGATGCAACACCGCTTGTTCGCGCTCCCATCCTCAACGCTCGTACGTGTAGCTATCGAACTCGAACGCAGTACCGCTGGATGGTTGTGCTTACGATTGCGTGGCAGGTTCGGCGGCACTGGCACGACACACGCTGAACCACCTCCACGGATACCGGACTCCCGAGCGCCGAGCCGAGGAAGTGAACCTCGTCTCGGCGTGGGCGAGCGGCACTCGCGATCGAAGGCACTTTTATCGCGCCTTCGTCGGCATGCATACGCCAGTGGCCTCGAATGCTTCCACGACATCCATCGACGAGCAGGACCAAGCGATCTATCTCACACGATTCGCATCATGGTGCGACCAACTGCCAGACGCCACACTGTCCGATCGCACTACCATGAAGCTTTCGCAGTCCTCCTCACCAATGACCGTGATGGGTATGTTCGAGCTGCCATCTCGCTCGCCACTTACTCCCCACGATAACCAAAGCGCTGTTCTGATTCATGCCTTCGCCACCACCATCATCATGATGATGATCAGAAATCTTGGGACACTCGCAGTCTCCATCTCGCGCCTTGGACATGACGCAGTCGCTCACCGTGGAACCACCGCCGCATCAGGCAGCAGCACAACAACAAACTCGCTACGCCTGCAAGGCTCTCTTGCTGTGCCACGTGCTGCTCGGAAATACGTTCCCGGTCACGCAAACGACCGGCATACAGGCAATACCGGACGGCTACGATTCTGCATACATGCTACTCTGTGGTGACGGTGCGGGCGAAAGTGCTCGCCTGGTGGGCTTTGCGCCCGATGGCAAGAGCATCGAGGAGGCGGAGTTCGACAAGATGGCCGTGCTGAATCCGTGCCAAGTACTGCCGCGCTACATTGTGTTCACACGCCCGAGGGGCCTGTACCGGCCACCTGAAACGCAGATGCCGGTGGTGCTGTGGGTCGACCCGAAGCCCGACAGTGCGCTCGTCGAAGGCATCGAGCAGGTCGACATTCACTACGCTGACACGACCTCCGATGCGCTGAGTTGGATGCAACACAACCGAGCGGCGCTCGAGCAGGTGATGGCGTCGTTCGGCAACGACGCGTTCCGCATCATTACCAATCGGTACGCGAGCTGCACTCCGTACACATACCCTCTGATGGCAGATCGCACATACTCATACGAGCGAGGCAATAACGATCGTTAGAAACCGTCCGAATGATGGTGGATATACTGCTGGCAAGCAACTGCTGACTCGTGTGCGCTCGCGACCGGAATGGGCGCAAGTGCCAATCTTGTTTTATTGCAGCAAGATCGGGGTGTGTAGATCGAAATGAGAGAGAAAGAGAGTGAGAGCGACACATGAACGAATGACTAACACGCAGAGTGTAGCCGGTGATCGACGTTTACTCGCGCTCCAAACGAGTGTTTATCACGATGGATAGTGGAATCTGCCGGCAGTTTCTCGAGATCGAACGGCTGGAGCAGATCAAGGTCGAGGAGGTTCTGCGCGTCGTTGCGCAGAAGCTGCGCGCGTGCGTCGTGCCGAAGGATCGCATGCAATCTGCTTCGCAGTGCAGCCGATGCAAGCGTACGCTCGTGCCCAAGTCGTTGCTGTTCCGGTTCAAGGCGTACTTTGTGAATTGTCATCTGTGCGGCAAGGCGTTCTGCGAGCAATGTTGCTCCGAGCGTCCGTTCATGGGCCTTGCCATGTGTGAAGGTACGCGCCGTCGCCTCACGCAAGTTGCATGCAGCAGAGCACACGAACTGACGCGCCAGCACTCGTTGTGTTCCACCATTCAGAATGCCTCGTGTTGGTGTGAAGTGCTCACTCCCACTCACGACTTCAATACAACATATGCGCACGCAAACGCACGCATACAACCGACTTGTGTGAGACGAGGCCACTTCATTGAGGCGGCTCTGCGCCGTATCGTGCAGTGTCGTCTCGCTTCCTGAATAACCGCAGGTCATCGAGCTCCTTCGGCACCGGCTGGCGGTTCTTCTGCAAGAGTTCGCGCAATGCAGCAGCGATCGTATCGTTGTAGGTCAGGAAGGCCGTGGCGCTTCCAAGTTGGCCCGCGCGACCGGTGCGACCTGCTCTCTCGAGAGATGCGAGTGGCGAGCCGCTAATGAGCGATGATAGATCGTACGCGAGCAACCACAGCAGTAGCGTGACGCACCGACACGATGGGTGTAGTCTTCAATGGTGTCTGGCAGGTCGTACTGGATCACGTGCTCGATATCAAGAACATCGAGGCCACGGGATGCTACGTCAGTTGCCACCACGATATCGACGCGACCTTGCAAGCCACAAGCCCCAAGCGCCTTCTCAGTTAGCTTCAGAAGCCTCTCGCTATCGAGCGCTCGTCTCCGTACCGTTCTTGAGCGCCTCAACCACGCGGAACCTGTACGCCTGCGCTTTCTCGCCATGGAGGTCGGCCACGTGAAACTGCCATTGCCTCAGGCGTCAGTTGATCGTTCTCATCGAGTGTGTTCAGCATTCACGTACTTGCTGCGACCTCAGGAACGCCGTAAGCCTCTCGACTCCAGCGGCACTACGGCAGAAGATCAGCACTGGCGGTCGTTCGATGCTGCGCAATGTCTCCAGCAACAGCTCCTGCTCACTCGGCGGCGATTCAGTACCGCCGCCACGATAACGATCCGCACATGCTGGGTGCCAAGTGCCACGCACGTTCTTGTTCGATTTTGCAACGAACACCACGTTCTGTCGTATGGATCGAGCGACATTCCCGGCCTGAAGCATGATCGTGATCAGTACCGCCACAGACAGCCAGCTCGCTCTTGCTGTGCGCTCTCGCTCTCTGTATCTCTCTCATGGTCGCGTACTCGGCTGCCGATAACGACACGAATCGGATTGGTCACTGCCGAACGTGCCAAACGCTCAACAGCAGTAGGCATGGTTGCTGAGAAGAGCATCGTCTGGCGTGGAGATTGACTTGCATGCCCGAGTAACTTGCGTGCGTTTGCCAACGAGTCAGCGAGTCAGCAGACATGCACCGAGCATCGCTCGTAGCATCAGCCAACGTGCGTACCAGACGCAACTGCCCTTCCATGCCCGAGTCCGACGCAAGCATTCGATCCGCTTCATCGAACACGAGGTATCTCAGTCGATCGAATGGCACCACACGTCGTGACACGAAATCCAGCAGTCTTCCCGGCGTCGCGACGATGACATCGACGCCGCGAGCGAGTATACTCGTCTGTGCATCGATCGGCACGCCGCCGACAAGGCCGAGTATCCGTCTCGCAGGATACTGTTCTCGAGCATCACTCGTCAGTGTGTGTGTGTGTGTGTGAGTGTGAGTGTGAGACTTCGATCTCGCTCTTGCATACCTCGACTTGCTGCGGTATAAAGTCCTGGATCACGTGAAAGATCTGCTCGGCGAGCTCGCGCACTGGTACCACGATCAACGCAACGGGGCCCTCGGCTATCACGATGACGATGAGCGAGACCGAGCAAGCACGCAGTACCGCGAGGCACCCGCTCCATTGTATACGGCTGGTACCTTGTTGTGCAGGAGGCGTCACATGCAACAAGGCCAGCAGCGGCAGCACGTATGCGAGCGTCTTGCCGGAGCCGGTCTCGGCCGTCACGATCAGGTCGCAGCCGCTCATGGCGCACGGTATGACCTGCATCTGCACCGGCGTGGGATGCTGTTCTTCACGAGGCTCGATCAGCGATCTCGCATCGAGGGCATGCTAGCATGGTTCGTTGATCGTTCGGACCTGGAATCCGAGTGTGAGGAGCTGCGTCGAGACCCAGGTCGGCAGCGAGGCCTCGGCGAACGAGCGCACGGGCTTGGCGATCGTCGTGTGAGCGTCGGGCGCCTCGACCTCGATGCCGTTCTCGAATCGAATGCACTCGACGTCTTGATCGGAGAGACTCACGACACTCGGGAGTTCCACATAGTACGATAGGTTCGAATGTGATGTGGTTGATGTTGTCGTTGTCGTCGTTGAATCATCGAGCGATGGATGCGTCGCCACGAACGACGCCGATGTCATTGCGTGCAGCCGTGGCCGCACAGCTCGATAGAGCTCATCGCCGTCATCATCAGGATCATGAGCACCATTAGGTCTACGTGATGGTTGATCCATGATCCAATCATTCCGCCGTCTCTTGGCCATGTTATACGACACTCGAGCGTCGACCCATCCACGAGCAGGCAGCAACAGCAACAACAACGACCACAACCTCGTCGTCATCGTCATTGTCTCGCTCCTCGCTCGCTCGCGCACGCACAAGCAATCTCATCGACTCCATCCATCCTACCCGATCAATCACTCAATCGATTCATCGATCGAGTATCCAGTGTGAGTGATCAGATAGCTATTTATCAACAGTTGGTTCGAGACTCGATGGCGGCCTCCAAGACTGCCACGGTACGCGCGAGCGAGCGAGCGGTCGCTCGTACCATGTGCCACACACACGTCGAACATGAGCTCGTCGTTCTCATCATTATCACCACCGACCTTGTGCCCTCATCGGGGGCCATTACGATCATGAACCCTTTAGGTTCGGTTGCAGAAGGAGATGCGCCAGCTGTTGAAGGAGCCGATCGATGGCATCCTGACGACCTTCAATCCATCCAACATACTCGACTGGCACTACGTCATCATCGGACCGGCAGACTCACCATACGCTGGTGTGTGTGTGTGTGTGCGCGCGAGTCTATGATACGATGCTCGAATGATTCATCGTGTCGTCGTATCTGATCGCTCTCGTAGGCGGAGAGTACCACGGCATCGTTCGCTTCCCTTCAGACTATCCCTACAAGCCGCCAGGTACCACGAGCCATGTGCTCTCTCTCCCTCGCAATCGAACGAGGACCTGATTGCTCGCGATGCTGGTACTCGGTTCGTGTTGATAGAGATACAAATGTACACGCCGTCTGGACGCTTCGAGCCCAACAAGGCCATCTGCATGAGCATGAGCAACTACCATCCCGAGACCTGGAATCCTCTGTGGAGCGTATCGAGCATCCTGCGCGGCCTGCTGAGCTTCATGGTGCGTGCAGCCGCCGTCCTCACAATTCGAACAAGCAAGCAATCGATTGACGTGCAACTCGTAGCTTGAGGAGACCGCGTCAGCCGGTACGGTCGAGGCCAGTGAGGCACAACGACGCGAGTTGGCAGCTGCGTCGATCGCGTTCAATCAGAAGAACAAGATGTTCTGCAAGCTGTTCGAGAAGGACCTGAAGAAGCTGCCCCATCGCCGCGCGCCGGCACAGAGCGTGCCTCGCGCAGCCGCGAGTCGAGAAGCCACCGTACCAACAACATCTACCACGACGACAAGTTCGTCATCTTCGAGTGCCCTCGATGCCAGTGCCGATGGCAGTACGACGAGCGCGAGCGATGAATCCTCAGCTGCGTCGTCGTCGTCGTCGTCGGGATCAGGATCGCTGGCGGTGGCTGCAGCTACCGTGGTTGCTGTGCTTGGTGGTGTTGCGATCGCTGCGACGCAAATATGATGACGAGCGCGTCTCGTCGAGAGCGATGGCAGCCGTCGCCTTGTTGATGATACTCGAGTGAGGCGATGGTCGATTCTATTGCTGTTGCTCGGCTGTCGTGGCTACAAAGTAATCGTTCCACACGAAGACGAAGAACAGTTGGAAGAGGAGCTTGGCAGGCACGTCGGGGTGCGCGGTCTCTGCGCTCGCGAGAGTGAATGGGCCGCTCGGATTGCGTTGCAGCGTGTGCACGAAGGCAGCGATCGAGCGCGGCACCAGCAGCTCCTTGCGCAGCTCGGACTCGAACTCGCCGCCACCAAAGTTCCAATGCAGCTTGAGGCCGAGTGTAGCGGCGTCGCGCGGCACGGCTTTCGAGCTCGTCAGATCGTCGTCGGTCAGCAAGACGGCGAGCGAGTTGAGCCTAAAGTGCTGGTTCTCACAGATGCGTTGTTTGATGGCGCGCGCATCGACTGCCGGAATGGCCGCCAGGCGTTGGTACTCGTCTACCAGCTGCGGGGCGCCGGGTAGTTGCCTTGCGACCAAGGCGCGCGGCACCAAGTCGTCGGCTGTGAGTGAATTCAGCACCTCGCGCATGCGAGAGAGCACTAGACTCGCGTCGGTACGAGCCTGCTCGAGACTGAGGACGCTCACTCCTTGGCGACATTCAGCGTGCTTGGACCTTGACAGACGTATCGTCGCAGGCGTGTGAGCGCAAGACACGTGTCAGCAAGGCGTATATCTCGTCATGCATTGCATTGCATTGCATTCGTACATGAGCTGCTGTACACCGCGCACCGCAAGATCGGTCCAGCTCGACGGCATCAAGCTCATATTCATCGAGAGCGAGTCCTCGGTACACAGCACTTGATGCCAGCATCCCGGTGGAAAGTAGAGCATGTCTCCTGGCTCGAGTTCGACGGTCGTCGAATGTGACAAGACCTCTTGCGATGGCAGGAAGCTGGCATTGAGGTTGGCGACGCGATGCAGCTTCATCTGCAGCTCCTCGGTGCCGAGGCTGCTGTAGTGCGGCGTGCAGCCTCGCAGTGGCGCCACGACCTCGGGCGAGTAGAACCTCCACCTCTTCTTGCCTTGAAGCTGCACCGCGAGAGAGAGAGAGAGAGTCAGATGATTGGCTGCTGTATGGTGAACGCGGTTCGGTGTGGCATGCGTCGATACCTGCACCGTGAAGTTGTCCATGTAGTCGTGATGGAAGTCGGTCAGGTTACCCTTGCGAGATGCAAAGATCTCGATCTCGCCTCGCAGCGTGTTGTCTGGATAGCGAATGCCAAAGTTGAGACCAAGTGGTGTCGAGAGGCTTGGTATCACCATGTCTGCAAAGGCTTGACTCGATCTATCATTATGTGGCATCATGGAGCATCGAGCCAATCAGTCTCGATATCGCAGACGATGCTGATGATGCAACTCGTTCTCGACTCACCTAAAGTACAACGACGCTCCAGCTTGGTACAAGACAGCAGCTGCCTCGGGAGTGACTTTGATGCTTTCGACTTGCTTGACAGTCGATGTAGCACCGGCTGGTCCCTGTTGCGGCTGCTCGGGCTGCTTGAGCCACGCAAAGATATCCTCGCTCGCCGATACCTCCATCAGTGCAGCGAGATCGAATTGCTCCATGTGCTTCTGTGCTCCGCATATTGTTCGGGTGAGGGACTCCTTGCGTCGATAACCGATCGCCTGCTTGTATCGGAGTGCACTGGCGTCAGTGTACCTTGAGCCAGCTGACGCGAGCGGCCCCACCGCGGGTGACCAGCGCCTTCTTCCGCCAGTAGTGACTGTGGAAGTGCTCGGGCGTCAGCGGGTACAGGAGCCGCTCCAGTGCATTGAGCTCTTGGAACTTGTCGTTGTCGTCGTCGTCCTGGTCGTCGTCGTCGTCGTCGTCGTCCTCGCCGTAGGGATGATTGAATCGAAATGGCGGCGAACGTAGGCCCGGAGGGAGCAAGAGCTGGCAACAGTGCTCGCCAGGCAGGAGCTTGGGCTGCTGTGCCTTCGTCGACGTCGTCTTGGCTCGCTTGGATGGACGCTCATCATTGGTGGTGCTAGTGGTGCTGGTGGTGGTGGTAGCCTCAGTCGAGGCTGGTCTCTTCATCGTGGAGAGGTGGCAGCTGATGCGAGCGCGAAGCGGCAGCGAAAGGAATGATGCTGTGCTGCTGATGCTCATACATCCTTCAATAATCACTCTCGAGTAATATCAAGCAGACACTCTCTCTGGCTAGCTATCTATCAATCAGGTATCTAGGCTTGTAGAAGATGCGCTCTCTTAAGAGATGGGGCTCGAGTCCTTCTTGGTGATCCGCGACGCAAGCTTCTTGAGTGTCATGGCGAGCATCTACGCGACGGCGACGACGAGCATGTTGGTGTGAGAAGCAAGCTGTGTGTGTATCCGGCGTGCTGCTCGAGCCACACCGACGTACGCGCTCAAAGTCATAGCCCGACGGGAAGGCCTTGGCTTGCTCGACGAACGACGTCGCGTCCTCCCAGCGTGCCTGCGCGATGGCAGCCTTGGCGAGCTCGGCCAGCGAGAACGGGATCAGCCACTTGTCCTCCTTGATGCTGGCTTGGTTCTGCAGCAGGCGTTGCAGGAGCGGGATGGCCTCCTCGAATCGCGTGAGCGTCACCAGGTTCTTGCCCTTGAGGTGGAGGTAGTGAGCCATGTCGTCG
>Ga0209935_1004922_pt1 | contig 11782 bp, 11 predicted proteins | sample ThiBio_1000_plan_2_FD_183958 | JGI IMG/M metagenome (GOLD analysis project Ga0209935, IMG submission 183958) | Wastewater bioreactor microbial communities from Cape Town, South Africa - Thiocy_cont_1000_plan (SPAdes) | ecosystem: Engineered > Bioreactor > Thiocyanate-remediating >... | reverse complement strand
GAGAAAAGGGGGGGGGGGACTTTTTTTTGGCCCCGGAAAGTCGAAGAAAAGTTTATTTGTTTTTATTTCTTGTCTGTTTTCAATTCCACACTTGAAACTTTACCTACAGTATCCACATCCTCTGTATTTATTTTTTTTTTTTTGAATTATAGTCTTTTGCAGTTGCAAAACTCAATTACTGAGTCTAAAAGCTCTTTGGCTGCCCAGAACACAATTCATGCTAGTAGCATGACTCAGAAATCAAAGGGTTGGTCAGGTTCACGTGAGATATGAAATAGGAAATATCCTGTGCTATAAAAGAACATGAACAAAAAACGGAAAAATATTTTTTATTCCGGTTCGAAAGTTTCAAACAACCTATCCTTTGATTTCTCAGTCATGCTACTAGCATGATTTCTCTACGGATAGGCTGTTGCCGACAGCTTGTTGACTTGAATAATCTTCCAGCCAATAGTCGTGCCAGTTGACATCTTCGTCAAGAAACTCTCGGATTGCTGATGAATGCCTGACCAGATGATGTGTAGCAATGTTCAATTCCTGAAAACCCGGAAACTCATGCAACTTTCGGTAAAGCTTCCGGAGTTGATCGCCATAAGATAGAGATAATCCACAAGCTGGCTTAATATATTTCTCATACCAGTCTTTCCATAGAAGGTTTTTACGGGATCGATTTTTAAAAGCTGCTTGCAAAAGTTGTCCAAGAAGGAAACAAGCTCGAACATCGGTATTCCTAGCTGCGTTGAAGGTGTTGATATCCTCCGTAAGCTTTTTTGATAAAGCCAAACCGGACAAAGTGCTTATGCGGGTGAATTCGTGTGGATCTCCAACCACCGGAATTTCTCTTATCTTATCCAATTTGAAACGTTTCCCTTTCCATTCCTCCATTTTTTCCCTGATGTGTTTCTTGTTCCACTTCTTCTGTTTTTTAGTTCGTTTTTTTGGCTTTTTGTTGTCTTTTTCCTTTTCTTTTCCTTTTCTCTTCCGTTTTTTGTTTGCAGCCTTAGAAGAAGCAGCACTATCCTCAGTAGCTCTTTCTGCTGCAGAAGTTGTCTGGTTTGATTGCGTGTCAAGAGACGGTTCTTGGCGCCGAAGAGCTGATTCTGGATCAACTAGTGAGCCAAGTTCTGAATCAGCTTCTTGTTTACCGTTGTTTTGTTGTACTGACTGTGTAGAGGTCTCCTGCTGTGAGTCATGAGGAGAACCGTTGTGCTTTGCTGCTGAGTCAAGTAGTGAATCAGCTTCTTGCCGACCGTTGTTTTGTTGTACTGAGTGTGTAGAGGTCTCCTGCTGTGAGTCATGAGGAGGTCCCTGGTGCTGCGCTGATTCTACCGGTCGAAGGCTGGTCTTTTCTTGTATTGAGGACTGACTTTCGAGAGTCGCCACCGGTGGAACCCCAATTCTTTGACATTCGGAAGTAAATCCAAATTCTTCAGCTTCTCTTCCCTCTGTTTCTTTGTCGGTGGGCTCCGGTAGTTTCTGAGGACTCCTCTGGTTAGCATTTGATACAGCTTCTTCCTGTATATTTTGTTAGAAAGAAAGGAAAAAATAAGTTAAAAAAATACCCATTTGTTCGTGAGTGCCTCAAATTGCCTCAATACATCTGCTTCTAGCAACTCAATAGCCTTGCTAATTTCCTCATCAGGTTTATCTCTCCAAGTCTTGATCCATTTCAGTACTTTAGCTTCAACACTAGGACGCGCCGCCGGCCTTCTGTTCGACATCTTGCTTCTTCAATGAATACAGACTTTTTCACAGAATCTGTTCTTGCTTTCCATTTTAATACACTTTCGTATTTTTTTCTGTTCATTCGTAAAAAGGTAAGTCCCATACGGAGAGTTTCGACTGCATCATTACCATTTTAGGTAAGTTCAGGAAAATTTACCGTTGTCTACAGAAATAGCAAAAGAAAATCACCATCGTCCGGAATGCATTCTTACCACAACTTTTCCTCTGCGCAGAGTTACTATAGAAACTTTCCAGGTAAATGAAATCTTTTTAGCAAAAAAGTAGAGTAGATTGAAGACATTCGAAAGAAGAACCAATCATATTAGTAAGCAAAGGACAGACCAATAGCAGTGAAGCCTGATGGAAATTGAAATTTCCTCAAGCATTTTTAGTTCTAGAACCAAACCGACAAACAATCAAACGACGCAAGAGAAGGTATTATCTTCTTGGCTGTGTCGTAATTAACATACAAAAAAGAACATCACCATGTCTGATTTAGCAACAGTACCGCGCGAAGACTTGGAAGCTACCATTCGTAAATGGGCAGTTATGGGCCAACAGCTATTAGCAGAAAACAACGAATTACGACAACAGTTGAACTCAATTCAACCGTTCCTACCTGACTTAAAATGTTTGTACGAAAACTTTGTCTGGTCTGGAGACACAACTTCCGATGAATATCACACAGTTGCAAGTAAGCGAAGCACCCCATACTCGTAAGTACACCAAGCCTTATTGACGCACATGTTGTTGATATTGGTTCTTGTTTACTCATTAGGGCTAGCGCTACAGGTGTGCAGCAGCTAGAGTCAGCTATCACCAGTAAGGAGACAGCACTTAGACAATTTGTAGCAGAAGCTGGTTTAAAGCTCGTCAGCTGCAAATGCAAAAGGTATGGAACTTATATTTCCTTCCTGAGTACTGATTATCACTAGCATGTTCTTCTTCAGAAAAAAGCTGACCTCGAAACTGACCTTGAGAGAGTCATGGAAGAACAAGAATTGAGAGCAGAACGGAACCGTTTCCAGAAACTGGAAAAGCAGGAGAAGCGATACAACCGCATCTCAACTCTCAAACAGCAGGTTGCTAGATATATTCCTGCCAATCGAATCCAATATGGTGTAAGCCATCCTGAGAATACCGCAGACCAATTGGCTGAGGAATTCGATAATATTCGTATTTAAAGCAAGTGAGTATTTTCCTTTGAGGGTTTAAAACACTAACTTTTCGTCCCACTTTAGTGTAATTGGACAGGTAACATATGTATGTGTATGTAGTATTACTCATGACTCTCTAAGCGTATGGTGCTGGAATAATAATAATAATATTGTGGACTTTCGGAAGGGTACTTGTGGAGGTCATTAAGTATAAGGGTATGTAGGAGTTCTTTTATTTCTTTCTAAAATGCATTTGTAAGGGGTTTCTGGTGACATAACCTCTGTACAGATGTCACCCGTGTGTGAGTCGAGTCAGTGTTATGCATTGTACACAAGTCTGTTGGAAACATGTAAAACTTAAAAAAAAAAAAAAAAAACAAATAAAGACTCTCTTACACACGAAACCTTTGACTTAAAGTTCACGAGTTACCACGAGAAGGGTCAAGTGTAGTAACCGTCAAACTCTCAATTTTCCTGGAAATATTTCTTTCGTAGCACGCGTACAGTAGGCGTTTGAAAGAAGTCTCCGTGTATGTTGATTTGACGGACTATGAAAGCTCCAAACAGTGATACGATATCAAGACTTGTGTCTTCGATCACTATTGGACCCTAAGGAGATATCAAACAATGAAAAATGATTTGATTATCTGTTGGTAAAAAACCTTACCCTTTTTGAATTTTGCGTCACTTCTTTTTTCTCTTCTTTCGTACTCTTACAACAAACAACGCACAATGCTAGTGATATTGTTTTTCTTGTTTCTAACTCCTGCGTTCGCTCAGAACGGCTGCTACCCTTGTTCTACTGCGATAACTGACAGTAACGGAAACCCTTATTACTGTCCTCATTTGAACGGCGCTTGTGCGACTCCTAATATTAACAATAACAACGTTTATGCAAGCGATAGCACAGGAGATACTATCAACTGTTATATTACTCGCACTTTTCCTACGATGCAAGTTCTGGACAGTCTTTGGGTTTGGTGAACTCTGGCGCTTTCATATCTGTACCAAATTCAGATGCCTTCACTGTTTATCTGTTAAATAGCGCAAACTATGCTCTTTATGCAAACGGTCAGACTCCCTCTTGTCTTAATCTAGGGTGTACTACTTTCAATACTCCTTGGGTTTAGGCTTATCAATATTCTTCGAGCGATACCTATTATCTGGTTATAAAGTGTCAAAATGCAGCATCTACTACTAGTTAACTAACTTTAGCTAAGTTTGGCCAAAATAACTTTCTGAAAGTATTTGGTAGGTACTTTTTGATCATGAATAAAGAGTGCTCAAAATATCAATTGTTCTTGGAATTGGTAGGCACTTTTCGGTCGCGAATAAATTCTGCTCGTTTGTCTCTTAGGTATGTTTATCAAGGCACAAAGTTATGCCAACCCACTACCCCATTGGTATCTCCAATGTTGAAGTGCTTTCCATCTGGGTGGCGGGCTTCCACCAAATGTCCTCGAGCAAAGGATAGCATGTAGGCCATCTCTGCATACCAAGAGTCCATGGCCAGCACCAGGTATTTGCACTGACTCAACATCCACACATCCACGATTGCTGAAATACCAATGTCTTTCATGCTGCGCTCCCTTATCAACAACGACTGCTGCGTGAACCCCTGCATGCCACTCTCCTGAATATAGTACTCCCAATCCGCTTCTTGTCCCTTCATCTCCAATTTCATCTGATTAGAGTCATCCGAGAAGATGTAGATCTTTTTAACTTTGTAAAGTTCCCGCAACTCCGAAGCGAGGTCGAGGTATAGCTTAAGCGGCCGCGGTTCTGGCCCATCTATTTTCTTTTTATCTCCCCTCCGCACGTGGATGCCAATGGCAGACGAATTGTCAAACAATCCGGTCTCATTGATCCTCTGATGAATGATATCCATAATCCATGGCAGTGGCTGAAATATGTACGCCAACAACCCACTGCGCCACCACAGCAGCTGCTTGGAGGCCCCTTTCAAGCCCCCGGTAAGGTTTTTCAAGCCCGACAAGTCCTTGGCGAATCTGGCCATTTGCCAAGCAGGCCTTGCTTCCTCCGAGATGAATTGAGGAGGCATATAGAGCGATGTGGACCAGTCTTTCATGGGAACGATGTGCCAATCATGGTAATCAGGAAAGATCAACACAAGCCTTTCGCCCTCCTTGTTGATGTTGGGAACGTTCATTGGGGCTACTTTCACTGATTTCCTGGTTTGGCCCACCCATGCCCAGCCATTGATACGTGCCGTTTGTGCTGCCTGACTACGCGCATCAATTTCGGCCTCGGTGCACCAAGTTGGGGGATGAAAGAAGCAATAGATTCCATGAATACAGGGGTCTTTGAAGGTATAAAGGTATTCCGGGTCCGGATTTCGGCTATACAACATTCGATTTGTCGCTAGTGCATGATTTACCCCTCCCCTTTTTCAACAAACAAATAGGACGAATGCGTGCAAGGGTTGGTATATTGAGGTGAGTGTAAAGCGAGAGAGAAAGCGAATACCCCATCATGATGAAATGTGCACCAAGTCCGTTCCTGGTAGGGATGAAAGCGATTCCGCGAGTTTCTGAATCGCAGGTCTTTACAAAAAAGGCCTCATCCAGTATCGCTGTTATCTTGGGGTCGACCTGTATAGGAAGCGTGACATTAAGGAAGCGCTCTCTGACTGTTCGATGGTGTTGTTTCGCTTGCTTCTCCAACAGTTCCTCGCTCTCTTTGAAACCAATCCTCGGAGAGACTCCAACCGAAAGGAAATATGACTGAAACAAGAGTAGAAGAACCGCGAGCCCTAGGCAGCCACCTCCGGCGCGCACCCACGGCGTAATCCCACTCATGCTTCTTGGAGTTTTGCTTTCCTTTCTTGGAAAGTGGCCGGACTTTCAAATTGTGTTCGGATTGGTTGATAATTTCCGTAGTGGGGAAAATGGACTGTGGCCGAGGGAAGTCAGCAAAAAACGGCTTCTTATGACACACAAAATGCCCTCCACTCACAGCGTGGTGTAAAGCAGTGAATCCCTCGATGTGGTACTTGTAACTCATATCAGCACCATGTGCTAATGCTGAGAGGTTGGTTTTTTTTGTTCGTTCGTTTTTTTTTTTTTTGCTTGCAAAGAAAACTTGGACGCCGGTAACAATTTTCAGGACAAAGAGGAAAGAAACAAGGAAAAGCCTCGTCTTCGCCCTACGTTCTTGCTTCGAAGAAAAACAAAAGTCCACCTCAGTTGTCTCAGCTGTCCATCTTTTCGCCGCCGAGTCTACCCAAATTTACGACTGAACTTTGTGTCTCGGAGATATTTATCCTCTTTTAGAATAGAAGTTGCTCGAGCACGTGCTGTTTTTTTTTTAAAAACCTTTCCACCAAGTGGAGGAACGCTTTGATTTATTGTTGGGAACTCGACAAGTGGCATGTGCTATGGTTCGTTGAAGAACGTCACGGCCCGCTGTGCTTTTGGCCCTTTTGCCTGCTTTGTTGGGGTTGGCTTAATCCTGATGTTGACTTTGTGGTACTACGAGGACCAACACACAGCAGCAGCTACGGAATGTCGGGTGACGACGCCACGGGCAAGCAACAGTCAATCATGTCCAACCAAGAACATAGATGTCTTCATCGTGGCCGAGCAGCGAAGTTTCGCGCTTGTTGAATGGACTGTCAGTTCCATTCAACTCTTTATGCCATGCCGTGGTACACTACACATCGTGTGCGACCCAGGAGAGACAGCGAAGTTGCTCACATATGTGGGCATGGTGCCTGATATTAAGATACATGAGATGAAGAGGCCAAAGTCGTTGACAAACACAACAGCATTTGTCATGATGCAATGGCCTCAATTCTGGGCAGACAAATATGTATCTCCTACAGCAGATTATGTCATGTTCATGGACTCCGACTCAATCCTCACTTTTCCTGTGACCTGTCGCGCTCTGTTTAATCCAGAGGGCAGGATCATTCTCCCCGCTTGGCGATGGGATGCTTTCCCACGATTCACAAAGTTATGCGAGGAGGGCTTGGGAAAGTCCTGCTTTCTTGGATTTATGAATTACTTCCCTTTCCTTTTTCCAGTACGCCTGTTGGGACCTTTGAGAGAAATCATTGTCAAAAACAGAAATGCATCCAACTTCAATAATGCCATTTGGTATTGGGATTACTTGACACCCTCCCGAAATCCCCCAAATTCCAAGGAATGGACCTATCTCTCACAGTTTATCATCATGGGCAACTACCTCCTCTTCAATCATCCAGAGTTGGTGGACATACCTCACTGCTTCCCTCAATCAAAACAGAAGGAGAATCCCAATACCATCTGCCATGACTACATTCACCCGGGGCTTCATTACGGATGGCGGCCATGCAGGTTCCTTGACGAATGCTCATTTGCGAAGGACCGCTATAGACTCTTTGAAGGAGATGGGAAGTGGTACACCAAGAAGTTCTCTCCCGACTTGATGGTGCATCTTGTTGAAGTGATGCTCTTTGGCCTCTGTTTCATGCAATCATTGGCCCCTTCATCAACTGAGTTCCCTTCCTTCCCAATGGGCGATTGCACTTCAGAAATGATTAACACCATTCACAACGAATGCCGGACCTACCAAACCCTCCCTGTCAACATGACCGTTCAGCGATTGAAATACTTACCAGATCCCTTTCAACATCTTTGCCCTTCTGTGCACTTGCGAACGCCAGAGACCAAGGATTATGTGGAAACAGACAACATGATGGCTTGATGCCATGAAATTAATACCCAAATGCTGTGCGAGAGTTTGTGTTTTAACAAAGAATCGTAGAAAGTTACTCAAGTAAACCCTTTCTTTCCGTACTTCTGTTGCCAGTTGTGTACAACATCTGTGCTTATGGGATTTGAAGTATACTTCAAAAAGGGGAAAATGGAGGGGGAGATATCTTGAGTGTTTTTAAACTCCTGAAAAAGAGTTATGAGAAATTTTCTTGCCATGGAAACCACTCAGGCCACTACTCTAAACCCAAGCAAAGAAACAACTGAACATGGAACCCATTTTAAGTCCTCATACTCTTCAGCAGAACGTTGAAATTGTTTGACTGCAGCTACAATATTTGCGGTCCTGTGGTGGTCAAACGAGCAGAATTTATTCGCGACCGAAAAGTGGTGCGCGATTTTTGGTCCAGTTAAATTCTTGGAATAATGTACTCAATTCACAACATGCCAATGAGAAAGCGCATTCTTCTCTTGGAAGCTCCAAAAGGACCAATATCACACAAGCAGAGACAACTGAACATGGAACCCATTTTCAGTCCCCATACTCTTCGGCAGTACGTTGAAATTGTTTTACCGTAGTTTAAAGATTTGTGGTCCTGTGGTGGTCAAACGAGCAGAATTTATTCGAGACCGAAAAGCGCCTACCAAGTGCCTACCATATGGTGCGCACTTTTTGATCACGAATAAATTCTGCTCGTTTGACCACCACAGGACCACGAATCTTTAAGCTGCGGTCAAACAATTTCAACGCACTTACGAAGACGGGACCGAAAATCGCGCACCATATGAAAAAAATATAATTGTTCTTTATGCAAAATTTGAATTAATTCTTTTTTATTTGAAATTGTATACAAGTAATCACTTGAATCTAGAATTTTTCTTTAAAAAAGGTTTTTTAGTGACACAAATTACCAAAGTAGAGTTGCAAAGATCTACTGTTCTTCAGGATTTGCAGACTAATAACAATTTTAAACTGAAGTAGCAGTGTACTTACAAAGAGTACAGGACTGCAAATCGCGAGCATATTTGAGAATTTCTTATTGAACATAAGGTTTGTACAATGATTTCTTTTTAACTCTTCTCAGCACTGTCAGAATTATCTTCAGGTGTTCCATCTTTTCCACCATGGTATTTGGAAGTTTGCAATGCCATATGAAAGCTGAAAAGTAAAGTAACTATAACCATGGTAATAATGGTAGCCCCTGCAGTGCCCAGGAATGAAACAGCTATCACAGCAAGATGATCATCGTTTCTAGCAGAAGTACCGAGTATGACTTGAACGAAGTTTGAAACTGCCACCACAAGAGTTATCATCCCCAGAAACGTAAATAAAGGCGCAGTTATTGATCCCATGGCAAACAGAAGCCAACCTGAAGGAAGATTTTCCCGTTGTTTACCAGGTAACTTGTTTATCGTGTGGGCTAACGAGGAATGGCACAGAGTGGCCGTAGTTGAAATGAGGAAGCAAATAAACGATGCTACGTCAAACGCAACCGCCACACGCAGGTCATCCACTTGACTCTGAGTGAGCGATGCCGAGGGTAGAAAGGTGAAACCAAGGAAGGTTGCACCCAGTAGGAATCCATTGATGGTAAGCAAGGGGCTTTCGTCTGTCGTATATTTGCCATCGTCTAATAACTTTCCTTCTCTGCTCGGTTGCACGAAAAAGGAAATAAACGTGTCGGCTGGGTTCGTAAATTCGCGTGTAGGTTACGCTTGCTCCATCATCGGCTAAAGACTACCTCCTTTCTCTGGCGTCTATATGTTGCAAAGTGCTGGCAAGTCAATGGACGAAAAGGTGTGTTCTCTAACCTTCAAGAATTTTTGTAGTTTCCTTTAATCTTAGTTTAAACACCATGAATAGAAAAGTCAAGAGTCTGGTAGCGAGTCTTCGAAAGGGGACAGCAAAGTATCTACGGACAACACGCACAATGGAGAAAATGAACAAAAGCTTTCTTCTGCAACTCACCAGAAAAAGGAAATGGTGAGGTCACTAACCTTCAAGAAAGATATTTTTTGTAGTCTCCTTTAACCTTAGATTAAACACACACTATAAACAGAATGACCGAGAGTCTGGCAGCGACATTTTGCAGTTGGTGAGACCCTAACCTTGAAGAAAGCTTTTTTCGATAGATTAACACTATAAATAAGCAGAGTTAAAAGGAAAAGGAAAAGGAAGGAGAAGGCGAGGATTCTGCTGTTCTCATTGAATGGAGGGACGACAAACTCAATTGGATAGGATTCGAAAAGGAGGAAAAGGAAGAAGAGGAGGAAAAGGAAAAGGAAAAAGAAAAAGAAAAAGGAAGAAGAGGAGGAAAAGGAAAAGAAAAAGAAAAAGAAAAAGGAAGAAGAGGAGGAAAAGGAAAAGGAAGAAGAGAATAAGGAAAAGAAAAAGGAAAAGAAAAAGGAAGGAGGTGGCGAAAAGGAATTAGACGAGATCAAGAAAGAGTTGAAAGAGGCGGATCTCACCGAAGACAATCTCGAAAGGCTGGATAAGCTGAAGCATCTACATGGTTTACTTAAGAACTGGTCGAATGAGAATCCAGAGAGCAAACAATTGAGGAAGATTAGAAACAAATTCGTAAAGGTGCATGAGAGGACACTCACGCGAAATTTAGAACTCAGAGGTGTAGATTCTGACTACCAAAATATAATCAACAAATTGGAGGAAAAGGTGAATAGTCTCCGAACAGAAGGAACAACTCTAGAGAAGGTGTATGCTGTTTTACATGAAATCAACGCTGAAATCAAGAAGATGGAAAAACTACAACAAGCACAGTGTATTATCAACCTCCTCATTCTCAAGCTTCGTGCGAAACATTATAAACGCGCAGTACAAAGGAGGAACTTTATGTTTGATCAGGAGCTAATATGCTATTCACATGCTCTCCTGTGGAAACATCAAACCTATCGTCGAATCGAAGATCGTATTTTCAACCTTGTCGGCTGGAAGGATCTGATTGTACGACATGGATGTATCCAACTGATCTGCAAGCTCAAGTGGGGTGCTCTCTGCAGCGGAGTCGAGAAACGGGAAGTCGGATATATCTTCCACGAAAACAAGTTACGTGAATACTGGAAGAAAGTGATGGCAGAGGCACTCGGTTTGACACTCAACGACATTTCAATCTTCGTTACCGTGGGAACAGAAGCTGAACAAATCATTCGAGAGCTGGCGAGTGAAGATAAGAAAAAACAGGAAGAGCTTGGCCGCTTTTTGGTTAATGAGGTACGAGCAAAACAAATAATGTGTTTTATTCCATTCTAACTAGGTATTTTCTTAAAGATCCCCATACCGGTGTCTAAAGAGGTGAACTTGTATGAAAATTTTTTTCTTATTTACAGGTACTTTTTGTTTTTTTTTTTTTAGTGCGTTGAAACCGTGAGCTTGTCTTATAACAACTTCGTAGTTTGCCCCAGCGAAAATAATGGACTTTTCGAGGGGGATGATGTTCATCAAGACCCCTCGATTACCACCTAGAGATACACTATCTCCTATAAAAACTGATAGAGAACCTATTAATACGCTTGATCGAGAGGGAACAACCTCCGATTTCAGGCAACGCGAAGAGGACACCTTAGTATCTGAGGCAGTTAGTCTTTGGGATTCAAAGACCTGTGCAGATGCAGCAAGAGGAGGACATCTCGATGTGTTGAAATGGGCAAGAGAGAATGGTGCTCCTTGGAATGAACAGACCTGTGCAAATGCAGCAGCAGGAGGATATCTTGAAGTGTTGAAATGGGCAAGAGAGCATGGTGCTCGGGATATACGGACGTGGGTAAAAGCAGCAGCAGGAAGTCATTTTAGTTAGAGTAAATCATTTATTTAGTAATCATCATCCTCTTTCTCCTTTTCTGTGTCTTCATCATTTTCATAATATTCTTCAACTGTTTGCGGAAATTCATCCAGTCTTTTCTTGCGGATTCGTGGGTCTTTCCTCTGTTTAAGTTTTTTCACAAAATTGCCAAAATCTTCAGCAACCCAATCCAGCAATGCATTCAGCCCGGATAAGTTCTTATCTCCCTTGTATCGATCGGGTCGGTATTTCTGGTTGATTTCACGCCTTTTCTTGCTCACCCATTCTGACATGTTGCAGTTGTACAGTTCATTGATAGTAACTTCGAATTCTTTGAATGGATTTGCTATAAAAATAATTAGTTTTTTTTTTTTTTTTTTTTTTTTTT
>Ga0209935_1004921_pt1 | contig 11787 bp, 13 predicted proteins | sample ThiBio_1000_plan_2_FD_183958 | JGI IMG/M metagenome (GOLD analysis project Ga0209935, IMG submission 183958) | Wastewater bioreactor microbial communities from Cape Town, South Africa - Thiocy_cont_1000_plan (SPAdes) | ecosystem: Engineered > Bioreactor > Thiocyanate-remediating >... | reverse complement strand
TTGTTTTTAGTAGATAGTGGAACTAAAGTGTTGGGGGGGGAGGCCAGGTTTTATAACAGTAAATGGAACTTGGTTCAACAGCTCGCACGTCTTCTTCTGTAAGAACTTAGATCATGCTGCTTATGATTTGTCATACGCAAAACAGGGATGTTTGAATCTCGTTCCCGCCCCAGTACCGATCCGCTTATCTTGTGGCTTACGGGAGGCACGTTTTGTTCAATTGAGGAAAAACTGGCTAATAATGTGCTTCAGGACCTGGATGCTCAGGTCTAACAGTCTTATTCATGGTACCTTACAATTCCTTGTTCTCTTGTTTACTCTGTGCATAAGGAAAACGGCCCTTACCGCATTGAGAAGAATCTCACGCTCTCCTTGAATCCGTACAGTTGGAATTCATTCGCCAACATCATCTATGTTGATGCTCCTGTGGGTACTGGGTATTCGTATCCGGATTCGATATTGGGATACCCAACCGACGAGGCCCAAATCGCTGAGGTCTGTGTGCCAAAATTGACGCCGAAAATATCATCTGATTCCCTCGCAGGAATTGTACATATTCATGCAGAATTTTCTTGCGCGGTATCCAAAGTATAAGGAACAGGACTTTTACATCCTGGGTGAATCGGTACTCAGTATTTTATGTCTCCCCCCTCTAATTAAGTACTTTTCTCCCTAACGCTATCCCAAAAGTATGCCGGACACAACAGTTTCGTCTTTCCTCCTGCCGCTCTTTAGCTCTTATATCCCTTCCACGTAGTGCCACCGTTAGCGCAGAGAATCCTAACAGGGAACAGCAATAGTAACAATTTTTACATCAAGTTGAAGGTAAATTTTAGGCTCGGCTTCTCATCTGACTGTTCCCTGTTTTTGCAGGGGATTGGCATTGGAAACGGCTGGGTGAATCCTTATCTGCAGTATCCCACTTATGCTGACTTTGCGTAACTTTTCCAAATGAAGGGTAGCGGTCCATAACTAACGTTATTCAGATACGGGAACGGGTTCTTAACCACCTCACAATATGAACGAGCCAAAGAAGCAGGACAAACTTGCCAAGGTAAAGTTGAACGATAGTTGGTTTATATAACATTTCACTCATTAGCTCTGATTAATGACTCTGCATACATTCCTGGTAAATACGCACCGTTACGGAAGAATCAACACTCATTTTTCCCCTGGTAGGATTATGGGCGGTTGCCTTCGCGAAATGCGAGGTGGGTAATTTCTTTTCTTTGGAAGTGATTTTGTGTACATACTTCTTCTCAGGCAGATAACTCTGAAGTCATAACTCAAGTATCGAAAAAGCTCGGTTATCCTGTTAGCGTACGTTGCCTGCCCTGCTACAGCTTTTATGAAACTCTTTCTTGCAGCCTTTTAACTGGAAACAATCATGCCCGTCTCCACCCCAATGCTTCGACTTCGATCCCATTAGTAAATATCTACAGGTAGGACGCAAGTTTGCGGAACAACAATAATTTTCCTCCTAAATAGCAACCGCAAGTACAAGAGAAACTGGGCGTCATTGGAAGGGATTGGACGGCATGTTCAGCGGAGGTGTTTGTGCTTCTCATCCGAGATTCTATAAGTACGTATTTGAACCTATCGTTGTTGTCGCTCAACTCGTACATTACAGCCAGCGTTGAATCCTACATTCCACCGCTCCTGGCTTCGGGCATTCAAGTGTTCGTATACACAGGTAAGAGCACTCAGTTACCTCAATTGTCTTGTCTAACTTAAGAAACAGGTGTTCTAGGTGGGTGACCGATTGACAAACAGCATCTAATTTTTTTACAATAGATTTCGTTTGTAACTGGGTTGGTGGAGATGAATGGATTCGTTTGCTCCAGTGGCCTGGGGCACCAGAATTCAATAAGATGAACTACACAGATTGGCATGTCGATGGCAAGTTAGCTGGTAAGCCTGAAATCTTTTTTCCCCTAACGCGTTAGCCACTAACACTGCTCCTACCAGGAATGCAGAAGTCTTATGGAGGGCTAACATTTTTAAAAGTATTGGCTGCTGGCCACATGGTATTCCACAACTCATTAACTGTTCTTTACACATAACGCGACATGTAATTTTACAGGTAGCGGTGGATCAGCCCGCGGTGGCATTGGCTGTGCTGAAGGATTTCCTTACATGACTTCAGAGCGCCCCATAAAAATATTTTAACTCGGGCTTGGACAGTCTTCACATAATCCGACAAAAACTGATTGAGCAGCAAAACAAAATAATAAATTAAGTTTCGGTTTTTGCTTTGACAAACAAACGGTTACAAAATGGAATCGGTGTCGTACATGGAAGTGTGTCCGTGGTGTAAGGGCGATCAGAGAGGCACACCGATCCAAGGAATTTATGGTTCCTGCTGGAGGTGTAATCGCCTCTTCTACTTTAGCTCGGAACCGAAGTCTCCGCTTTATGATGTTCAGCTGGCCACGGCCTTACGTATGTTTTCGGATTAACACTCGCGAGTGTAACAGAACTCTTCTCTTTCTTGCCTAGGCGAGCGGCTTTGCGAACGAGAAAAGATAAAAGGGGACAAAAAATATGCTTCAGAAGTGCTATGGCCCCTTTTAAAAGAGAGCTTTGATGATGCGCGGAAGCTAGCGATGATGCCCTATAGTGAAGAAAAAAAGGTATTAGCAAGCTTTAGTCCGATGTAGTCTAATACAACCAAGACTCGCTGCAAAGGGGAGGAAGGGAGGAGAGTGATATCCACCCTTTGGGTAGCCATGAGGGAAATTCAGCGTGTTGACCCTCAGGGGCAGTCTGCCCCGACCCGCCAAGACATAGAGCAGAGACAACATTTTACCACATACCAAAGTAACAGCCCGCTCCAGTATTTGGTTATACACAGCGCCTAACGTATCGCAGATTTAGTTTCTATGATTGAGCTCGTTGCGCACGACTTGAAGCATCCTGAATTATTAGAATTTGATGAGGTACTTTTTGCTAGGCGCGTTGTTATGCTTTGTGGTTGACTTCTGTTTCTATCCCCTACTTTTTGAACAGAAATGGCTCTCTACCGAACTGGTGACAGCAAGTCGCATCGGAGATACTGGGAGCGAGAAGGAGAGGCATGAGGCTAAGCTCAAGCTGTTCAGCAAAGAGCGCCCACTCGTCTTTACGATACCGTTTTTCTGCCAGGAGTTCTGTTCCTTATTTGTGGAAGACTTTCGTCAAATCCAACGCACCATCGAATTTGCACCTTTGGTATGTCACGCAACATTTTGTGGTGCTCACTACTGTATTTATTTTCTCTGTAAAAACAGACTTATCGTGGCCTGTTTGTGGACCAGCTGGGATTCCTTCCATTCATGCACAAACTGGTTGAGTTCTTGAACAAGGTGGTGCGCTGCTTCCATTCTACTGTGCGCTTGCGCTTTAATCAGGCTTCTGTGGTAATTATTTCATAATAATTATAACCTTCGCCAAATGGTTTTTTTAATTTCTCCCTATACAGATTCACTTCGACATTAATACCTACTCCGCAAGGCCACGGGATGAAGAATACTTTTTCAATGATAAGACGGACTCAAGGATCGGCCACCCCTATCATGTCGACAGCGGCGATGTCACCGCGAATGTGTGCTTAGGCGATATCTTTGAAGGCGGAGCGGTGAACTTTCGGGTGCCCCCGCTTTGGGACTCCGATAACCCGCCCGTTTCAACGCCAACACAAGAGACAGGCGAGAACCTAAAGGCACCCTCCTCCCGAGATCGTGAGCGCGACAGGACACGACCACGGGAGAGGCGTAGAGAACGAAAAAGAGGCATGCGACCAAGAGATGAAGGTGCGCGCAGAAGTGTCTCTCAGAAGGTTGGATCGGCGATGTTGCATCCTGCTCAGTTGCTCCACTCAAGCGATCACCTCATTTCGGGCCAACGCTTCAATCTCATTCGTATGTGCTTTCTCACCTTTACCCTTGCCCCCCCCCTCTCTTCCAAATTGACGCTCTCACTTTGTAGTATGGATGGATGCGGAGTTTGAGTTTCACTATTGGTCCCAATTGCCTCCCGAACTTCAGCTTCATATCCTGAGCTTCATCGAAGTGAAAAATCTTAGGCTCATGACGCGTTGCAACCGCAGCATGCGTACGCTTGCTCTGTCCGACACGCTGTGGCACAATCTATATGAGACCATCTTCAACTCGCCCGAAATACCAGACCGGGTGGCCCCGGAAGATGATGATCATCACCTGCCGTGTCGCAGACCATTTGGTGAAGATTATGATCGACTGCGAAAAGGTGGTCCCAGACCGAGGGATGAAGATTATGATCGACTGCAAAAGGGTAGTCCCAGACCGAGGGATGATGATGATGATCGACTGCAAAAAGGTGGTCCCAGACCGAGGGGTGATGATCGACTACCACCAACAGGTCGAGGTCGTCCCAGACCGAGGGATGAAGATTATGATCGACTGCAAAAAGGTGGTCCACCAACAGGTCGAGGTCGTCCCAGACCGAGGGATGAAGATTATGATCGACTGCAAAAGGGTGGTCCCAGACAGAGGGATGATGATCCACTGCCACCAACAGGTCGAGCTCGCTCCAGACCGAGGGATGATGATGATGACCGACTGCAACGTCGCAGACCGGCGGAAGATGATAGTCGAGTACAACGTCGCAGACCGGCGGAAGAGGATGATGATCAGCTGCCACGTCGCAGACCATTTGGAGAAGATGATCTACCCCCACGTCGCAGAACATTTGACGATGATGATGGTTGTGCAGGACGCCCTCGTCCCGACCCACCGGTGGCCAAAGCGGCAAAGAAAGATCCGGAGGATATGGAAGGTGTATCTTGGGCTGAAAAGTTTAAGGCCGCAATACTTCAGAATAAGAGGGAGCAAGTGCAGGCGGATGCCGCCGTAAGGAGAGCACGAATGAGCAAAGCGCGGCGAGAGATTCCACACTCGGCGACTGCCGATTTCGCCCGAGCCACTCTTGCTCTGGTCGGTCGAGTTCATCCTCCAAGCGCGTGCTACGTGCAGTGAATCGAGGGGCTGAGCAGTCGAGCGAGAGGGTAGGATATTTTTTTGTTTGCATCAGGAATAATGCACAGTGAATAAGAATAATAAAGAAGCTTTTGAAAAACGTGTACTACGAAGGCGAAACACCTTTTCTTGCGGCCTTTAGCAGGGCTCTTCCTGGAAAAAAAAAAATTACGAGGAGCGAGCGATGGAGCACAAGGCTGGCGAGGTAACCACCAAGAACTTGCCGACGCAGTACTACGTTGGAATACGCAAGGTTCTTGGTAGCGAGTGCAACGCACAACTAATACTCAATGCACCAGACTGTTCCTTACGATAAAATGGGGACCGAAATAGGACAACTGATCCCTATCGTGTCCTCCTTCCTGCAGAAAAAGGGAGTTCAGCCGATTTGCGCGCCCATCACATTGTACCATGGCCACAACAAGGAGGCGGGCGAGTTTGATGTTCAGGTTCGTAATTGTTCGTTTTTCAATCCGAAACCTCACGTGTTTTGCGCGTATTCCCGCTCGTTGAAACATTCACTCTAATGCTTCAACCACAGGTGGGGTTCTTCCTGCCCAAGCTAATCGAGGGCGAGGGCAACATCGGCGCGGGTGAAATACCAGCCACTTCCGCTGGCGTTCTCATACACGAAGGACCGTATTCGGAGTTGGGCAATGCTCACGCTGTGCTCCGCAACTGGGTTGAAGAACGCGGCCACGTGGAAAACCCACCCTATGAAGTGTATCTGACTGATCCCAGAGAAGTGGAGGACCCCAAACAATACAAAACCGAAGTGGTCTGGCCGTATAAAGCGAAATAGGAAACTGTAACACTTCCTAATACATCCATTGATTTATTGTATTTGCTCGAGTCTTGATGAGGATATCTAGGTCGATTTGCGTGGCGCAGTATGAGCGCGATTGTGGGAGTGTTTCCTCTGCTCTACTGCCTAGTTGTTGGTTCCACAACCCATAGAAAGCACGCGTACGCTGGCGAAAGGAGAATTAGCTCTCTTGCTCAGCTCAATTTCGTCTTTTGCCTATGCAGCAGCACGTCGTTCCATAATTTTCAGCCACAGTGACCGCAGGGCAAGGTCAAGGGTTCCGTAGTCCATTGGTATTAAGGAGGGATGATACAGGAAAGCGCGCCACACGATCCGAGTTGCCAAATGCATCTCCTCAAGCGCATGAAGCGAATAAGAATTCAGAATGTCCGCTAATAAAGGGATTTCTGCTTGTCTCACAAAAATTGCAAACCTATGAAAGAAGGATTTCGTATGGTTCAGCAAACTAGCGCCGTTTCTTATTGGATAAACTCACCGCGAATAATCCAGAAGCTGTTGGAATGGATAGATGGTATAATCGGATATTAGCACCGGAATGCATCCCATCGCTATAACCTCGAATGTTCGAGGGGTCCATCCAGCTACCCCTCGGGGAACCAAACAGAATCGGCTTTGCTGTAGCCGAAGGAGATAATTGTCAACTGGTGTATCCGTTACCTCGACTGTGTTGAGCGTTGTTAAATTTTGATACAGATTGCCGCACAACAGGGCTTTTCGAATTGGATGGTACTTGGCAGTTCCTGACCAGAAAATGTTGACTGTTCGTTCTCGAGGAGTTGGAAGTGGCCCCATGGCATGCGACACGAGCTCTTTGCCATTCACTCCCCTACAGAAATTAGGTGTTACGAAACAAAAATAATGAATGAATAATTCATATACGCACTCTGGAGGAATAACCACATCCCAGGAGGGATCATAGCAGTTCATGTTCGCATCCCCGTTTGTTGTAAACAAATGGCTTCCTCGAACCTCGGGTAGCGATCGATCCAATCGCTTCGTTCGAAGTTTGAAAGAGTCCCATGCCCAAGCGAAGCATCGAGACCAATCATGAGCCGCCACCCAAATGAAGTTGGGAAGCTTCTTCCGCCCCTCGCTGTTTTCTTGCTTTACATATTTTCTCGCTTTGCTGATATAGTCCTTCAATGCGGTGTCCTTGGTGCAGCCTTGGAAAAACGGAATTACGACGTACTCCGCTTCTTCCCTGGGCACTTGAATCAAATTCACAGCTTCCATCACGCGTGCCGGAGCACTGAACGGGACTGACTTGGTAGGCTGGCGACAAAAGTTGAAATTTTTTTCTGGCGGTAGTAGGTAATCAGAAAATTACTGAGAGATTTAGAATTATTTACCATTGTGAGGCGGCACGTTGTGCAACTTGAGGTCTTGATAGCGCCGCGGAATGGATTGCCCAAGGGTGGTAAGGATAAGGGGGAATAATTTGGTGACATCGCCTGTGTTCTCCGCAAAAGCTGTTGTTAACGAAGGATGGCGCGCACGACGGCCGGATGGACACCGACCAAACTCCACACAGTTGCATCTGTGGTGAAGGGAGGGGAGGTAGAAGCATTAACTAGCCTCATTTGGCACAGGTAGATTACCTCCCCGTTTGAATGCAGATGGTTGGGTGCGTACACTCATATTCGCACACCGGCAGGTCTGCAGCGGGCGTGTCATTTCCACACGCTTGCTGCATCGGTATCATGCTATCGTGCCACCATCCTTCAACAAAATGGATTGCCGCTCGAATATCGTCACACATCGAATACACTTTAATCTCTTTACCCCCCCAATTGTTGCGACAAATTGGGGGAGCCTCGGAGGTGTGCTTAAGCACATCGACGTTATTTTCTTGGAACGGAAAATCCTCGCAGGGCGGATTCTTCGCCCAATCAGCGAGCCTTTTTGAGTTCCTTTGCCACCTGTGGAAGCAGTTAAGCACATAAATCTGGTTTCCATTCAAGGTGTAAACAAAACTTACTTGTGTTTTGGAGGCCAGTTGGACGACGTATCGTTGTGGCAAATAGCAAGTTCGAACTGTCTCAAATACTCCATAGTATCGCTGTGTATCAGCGCAACATATTTTTCCAATCCGCTCACGAGATCAACCTTGTTGTAATTCCGATGGTTAAGGGAAGCAATGGTGGGTTACAGAGGTTCTAACTTTAGTTTTTACCTGCGGATAGTAGCCAAGAACTCTTTGAGCTGGAATGATGTCTGGCATGTGGAATGATTTATCGAGACTAATAGGTAAGGATACCACAATTGAGCGCGAGTTTGTGGCTGCCAGCAACGCATGTTTGATGTCGCGCATTGTCCTGGCTCTTGCGCTTCCAATGTCAAGTGCTTGGCTTATGCATCTTTTCCATTTCAACAAAAAATAAGCGATGATTAGTAGTTAGAGTATCGAATTCAGGTTAAGCTTACGTGGGTGATGATATTTGGAGAGTGATTATTGCCCTTTCTGTGGCGTGTATAGCATCGTCGATATGGAGGAGATCGACCTTGTTATACTCGGGTAGATAGACCGGTTGCTTGCGGATCGCATTGAGCACAGCATGAGGAAACCAAAGGCTTCGATCTTCCGAGCGGAAAGAGCCATAAATCTGGCTGAATCGTAATACAATGGCGTTGACACATGGTGGTACATCGTTGGTGAGTGCAACCTGTTCTGCTTGTAAGAGGACGCGCCTAAAGATTGAGGATTGCGGAGAGCCTTCTCGCGCGTCTTCATATGAAGACACCTGCCAAAAAGCAGAGAATTAGTAAATGCGCCCCTTCGCTAAAGTACTCGTGTCCGGAGTTGAACGATACCTGTGAAGAACCCATGATGAGCCAAGGCACACGGTTGGTTGCGTTCATGGATATTGATATTCGTTGAAGCGCACGTATCAATGTTTGTGTTCCTCCAATGTTAACCTGTTCACAATACTGCGGGGTAGCATTGCACACTGCTTCCTGCGTGGCGAAACATATTTCAGATCCTCCTCCAAAAAGCATCGCACAAAACGCAAAGGCGTACCTCTTTGATCAAAGCCAAGTGGATTACTCCCACAATCGGAGGCAGATTTTGATAGATGAAGAAAATATTTTCAACGGATGAGGGATGTCGGATGTCTCCCTGCCGATACACGAAATTTGGAAATGTTTCAAGAAGGAGGATAGACTGGCGTTCTTGTGGTGTTAGGTATTCAAGCTCTGGCTCTGCCAACTGTGTCTGGTTTTGACGAGAAGCGAGCAGGTCAACACAGATGACCGTAACTCCTTGTTGAAGGAGGTGCAGTGAGAGTGGCGTGCCAAGAGTTCCCAAACAACCTGTCACCAGAATCGCAGACGATCGTTGGGAAAGGAAGGAGAAGGAAGTGTGAAGGAGATGTGGTCGTGTTAGATCACGTCGGATTGAAGGATTGATGACGAAGATGAACAGGATGTAGCAGACACCCACACCAACAAAAAGGAGGCAGCTTGTTCTGCGTCGTGCGTGCCACATGTATTTCGTTGTGATAAAAATCTTTGCGGGGCGCGCGGGTGGCCCCGATTAGCAAGCAGGTCTACATGACGGGTTTAGGATGGCGAAGTTATGAGCAAGCCAATCATTCCTTTCCAGGAAGTGCAAGGCTTTCAACCGAAGGCGTTCCTGACCGCCACTTGCACTCGCTTTGCGTATGCGTGTCAAGATCTTTGGACGAAGTCGAACTCCTTGGGGCATGGCTCCTAGTAGTAGTGATACAACAACGAAAGACACCTCGCTTCTTCCTCAAATCCGCCAAATTACGATGTATAACTTAGGTAGGTTGTTTCACGGAAGCTAATAATTGTTGAACGTTATCCCTCTTTTTTCGTTTGCGCGTAACAGATGAGACGAAGGCAGCAGCATAGGATATTCTTAGAGCTAGAAGGCATCCACGGAAACAAGGGACCCAACCTGGCCCTTTATAGCTGGAGCTTTGGCTCAAGCTCGGAGGAGTACGGTTCATCGTCATCAAAAAAACAATCAACGACGCCAACACCCGATGACTGGACCACCGAGCAAGTCGCCAAATGGCTGACCGATGAAGTCAAACTGGGGCAGTACGCTGCGTTGTTCGTCGAACACGACATTAGTGGCAATGAGCTCAAGTCTGTGGGAGGAGATGATTTAAAGGCGCTTGGCATTACCTCGATCGGGCACAGGATTAGCATTGCGGTGGCGATTAGCAAATTGCCATGGAAAACGGAAGTATATTCACATCAACAAGAAAACCGCCCAGTTGAGCACAGCTCCCTCAGCGTGATGAAACAGACCGATATCGCTACTCCGCAGCTGATGCAGGCTTGTTGGGCGAAACGAGAGATTCCCAAAGCATATCTGAAGATCTTTCGCGAACCGCCAGCGAGCGATAACACAGGAGGAGGTGGCGGTTTGGCATTGAGCACCAGTGACGGCACAACCAGCGAACAAACAACACCAGAACCCTACTTGCTTTTGGAGATGAGCGGCGTGCGCATAGTCTCGGTGCAGCAATCTGGATCCTCCCAAAATCCGACCGAAAGTTTATCCCTCAACTTCAAGACGATGTTCGCCTTTCATTATCGAGACTTGGCGCCTGATGCCTATTCCGAAACGGCAGGAGGAATTTCTGTTTATCATGAGCTCAACGCTGATAAGATTAATCTTGTGAAAATAGCTGCTGATCCGGCGTGGTCGCATGAGACTCACTTTCGCTTCCCTGTGGAATTTCGTGCCGCCGTGAAGAGCGTGCTGATTTATAACCGACGAACGGACGCGAATGTGTTTTCAACATTGCCCAAGGAAGTCGTGCTGTACATCGTTGCAATCCTGTCGATCAACTATGAGCCTGTCTCTCCATTGAAAACGCTGGCATTCCCTGAAGAGCACAAAAAAGCTGACGACGGCGATGATTATTATTGATTGATCAATAAAAAAGGATGTTCGCCACGTTTTTTGTTTTCTCCTGTCTGCTTCCCACACCCCACTCTCTTTCTAACACAATCTTGCTTTCTCTCTCGCTCACCAATAATATTTCCATAGCGCCAGGAAGATAAAAACGCCCTGCGGAACACGGCACGTGTCGCATGTGCATTAACTGAACTGCTCAGAAGCCAAAAAACCAAAAAAAAAAAAAAAAAAAAAGAAAGAACTGCCATGACGGAAGAAGGAAAGTTTCAAGGCATCCAGCATCCACCTTCTCTTTTGATGCCGTTCAATGGTACGCTGCACAGGACAGAACTACCAAGCCTTGCACCACCCGTTGGTTTGTTTGCTTCACCTGGTTGTCATTTCTCCCCCACATCGATGGTCTCTGGGTGCCCAAGCGTGATGTCTCATCCATATTCACTGTGGTTATTTACCTCAATGGCCCTGAATCCAAAACCCTCCACTTCCATGGAGGTGAAACCAACTTCCTGCGGCACCTGCCTGGGCAAGATAACGCCGGTGGCATACGAGAACCTTTCTCTCATATCGAAAAAAAGCAAGTGAGCACATGAAGTGATCTGAGGTGTGATTCCTAAGACTGGCAGAGCATTGATCTTCCGCCATGATTTGCTGCATGAAGGAGCTCAATTGATAGAAGGAACGAAATATCTACTTTAGATCCCATTTTCACAAAGAAACTGATATTTATTTGAGCACCTTAGAACGGAGCTATTATTCAAACGGGTGAAATCTCCACTTCTTCGAAAACTCACAGTGGAGGACCGTGCCTGCTTAAAACAAACAATTTCCTATTTAGGGTTCTCTCGAGTGAAATTTAAAGGTGTATGGAAATGTGTTATATACCATAGTAAAGAACACATCTTAGGCTACTTTTGAACTATGGTATGCCACTCTAGCCGACATCATGTTGGGGTGGTAGAGAGTGAGTAAGGTATAAAATGTATGGGTTAGGGTTAGGGTTAGGGTTAGGGTTAGGGTTAGGGTTAGGGTTAGGGTTAGGGTTAGGGTTAGGGTTAGGGTTAGGGTTAGGG
>Ga0209935_1004920_pt1 | contig 11787 bp, 19 predicted proteins | sample ThiBio_1000_plan_2_FD_183958 | JGI IMG/M metagenome (GOLD analysis project Ga0209935, IMG submission 183958) | Wastewater bioreactor microbial communities from Cape Town, South Africa - Thiocy_cont_1000_plan (SPAdes) | ecosystem: Engineered > Bioreactor > Thiocyanate-remediating >... | reverse complement strand
CTGCAGTTGTCGTCCTTGTGGCGTATCGGCCAGGTACTTGTCGATGAGGTCCAGCAGCGCTCGACGCTCATTCTTGCCTTGAAAGTCCGATGGATGGCTCGTGAGCCACTGCTGCAACAAGCTACATGGCCTGTGGGTGTGGTTGGGAAGGATCTCACTCATATGAGAGCGAGTGGCTAACGGCGCGATTCTAGGCGCGCGTCGTGCTACGAACTCTGCTTGTGATACGAATCGATTCGAGAAGCCTGCGGAATGATAGCTACACACGTCGGCGATCGCTTGGAGGATATCGAGCGTCGAGGCGACTCGACGGTACGCAGCGAGAAAGCTACGTTGCTCCTCTACAACGCAGCAGCGGTGGTGGCGCGAGTGTTATCTGGTCAGCCAGGTGATGGGGGTTGTCGGAAGAACCTGGCATTCACGCAGCCCACACAAGGGGAGGGAGCGAGAGACAAGGGACGATCTCGCTCTCCTCTCAAGAGCGTTTGGCTGTTGTACGTACCGGGGTTGTCGAGAGCAAGGACACTTTGAACCAGTCCCAACAACGGGGATTGTTTCGGTGGCATATCACGTATGTACGAGCGGGATATGATGGACACTCACTGAGGGCACCAGCCTACACGCACACGCACTCGGGCCCCTCTGGATAAGCTGCCCGGCGCTGTCGACCACAGGTCCAACACGGAACCAACGCCGGAGCAGGGCCCATTTAGCCCGACAGGTCCGACAGCGAGAAACCTCCGGTATCTCCTCCGCGACCTCCTATGCTGAGTCTGGATGCGAGATACGCTACGAGGCTACGAGATAGATAGCCAGATAGATAACCGGGCCTGCTCTGCAGCAGGTTGTCCTATACGCCCAGTATCTCCGAAACTCCACAACCGGGCCGGCAAACGGATCTAGAGGGAGTGTAGAGATAATTACATTGATGTGTGCTGCTGCTGTTGCTGGTGCTGGTGCTGGTCAAGTAAGCGAGGGGTCTAACTAGCAAACGCAACGATGGCTCGCTACTTGTGGCAGACACATATCGTACGCCTCCAAAGGTGGATCTCGAGCTACACCAACGTGTACTCGAGATGCAACTCGCGCAACGTGTGGGAATGGCACAGACGGACCAACGCAGCCCATTGCTCGTCGGTCGTAATCAACGTTCGGGATGCGACCAGTTGTTGCAGCGATCGAGCTTGGTTCAGACCGCTCACTGCCAACGAGAACGAGAAGCCTGGCGCAGGCTCCGTGGCGTCGCTATCGATCACGCGCTCGTCGTCATCGTCGGTTGTGTCCTCGTCGGTGTTTTCGCAGTTGCTGGCGTTAGGTTTCTGCTGCTGTCGTCGGTGTTTGTTCAACGATCCTCGGGGACCTCCGTCGACCAGTTCGGCTGCTGCAGCGCGCACTTGCTCCAGGCTGACGAGCTTGCGGGTCTTGCCGATGAACACTGGCGACGGCGAACCCGGCAGCAACACGTTGACTCTCGTATTACGCCTCTCGGAGGCTGAAGCGTTCGGCGACGACTTGCGACGCCGCAGCGTGTTGCTGGATGCCGGTGGCGCTCTCGGACTCAGCGCATTCGGAGCCACAGGCTGTGGAGACAAGGCCCTTGGCACACCGGGCGAGCGGGATCTCGGCGTAAAGATGTCGTTAACGCTGTTGTTCGCGAGGTGTTGCCGCAGCGCCACCCAGAGCCTCGGAGTGTAAGCGCCACTGAGTGGGCTCTGGTCCGTCGAGCCCTCGCCACTTTTACAGAGCGACAGCAAGCCTGCACCGTCCACCTGATGGAAGGCGAACATGGCACGCAGGTCGCCAAAGCCCTGCTCCGCAAGCCACTCACACACTTGCTCGGTGGTCCAGTTGCTCACGGCCGCCGTGGCCTCCTCCATGCCATTGCGTTGGCTGCCATCCGAGCGAGCGCTGTCGGGTGTCCTCTCGGGATCAAACGGGCTCGTGCGGGGCGCTGCTCGCCAGCCGTCGTCCGAGCGCATCAAGTGGATGTGCGGCCAAGACTTGTGCACGACCTTCGAATCATCGTCCTCTTGTGCAACGAGCCCGTCCGAGAGCTGACTCGGCGACTGAGGCCGCTGCTCATGGTTGGAATCCTTGGCATTGGTGCCAATCACTACAAGTGGTGGAGCTCGTAATTAGCACATCACGTACTGGGGCCACGCAAAACTACTGCGCAAGGTCTCGCAGTACCTGGGAGAAGAGCTCCGCGGCTACGAGAGCGCGAGAATACGTTCAACGTAGACAATGGCGGCACTACAACCGACGTAAACGACTTGAGGCTTGGCGCCGAGCTCACGTGAATCGCTGGTGACGCAACCTCGAGGGAGAGCTCGTAAAGCTGCTCCTCGTCCATGATCGTGCCTGGCAGATGCTCGAGAAAGTACATCACTATCGTGTCGGTCTCGAACGAGTGAGTCGGAGATTGGAACTCGAGAGCCTTGCGAATCGTGGTGCCCGACAGCACCAAGTTGTCGAGATTGATCGAGCCATCGTCCTTCTTCAATTGGTTGCCGTCCTCAATGTACACGAGATCTCGTTGCACCAATCCTGATTCATCCATCAACATCATCGACAAAGTATGAGTCACACACAAGAGAGAGAGAGAGAGAGAGTAGTCGATCAATCGAACACAAACATGAGATCGAGAGCAAGAGACGCACCGACATATGGAACTACTGCCGATGTATGAGGGGTCGAGAGTTGATTGAGTCGACGACGATACTCTTCAAAGTTGTTTCGGGGAGAGAACAGCTCCTCGCATGCTCGGAAGCTCTTCGTGGTCTTCGATGAGAGAGCCTGTGTCAGTGAGAGAGAGAGAGAGAGAGAGAGAGAGAGAATCGAATGATCGTCAGCATCCAATCCAATCCAATCCAATCGATTGATTGATGAAAGAAGATCCCAATCAGAGATCCAAACAAAAGAGAGAGAGAAATATGAATGGATGAATGAATGAGAGAGAGAGACCTTCCAAGTGGACTTGAGACGTTGGATGCAAGCCGAGTTCAAGGCGCCGAGGATCGCCATCGAGCTCGTGAAGTTGTTGATCGAGATCAAGTGCTCGAGCAATCGAATAAAGTTGCTCAGCAGCGTGATACGAGCCGCGAGCTCTGTCGAGTGGAGCAAGCATGTCACGACCCAGTTGCTGACTCGATCGAACCTCTGTGCATTATGGAGAGAGAGGCCCAACACCGCAACCAGAAGCGAATGAGCGAGTGAGAACAAGAGAGAAGAGAAGAAGAGCAAACAGAAGAAAAGAGCAAACAGAAGAGAAGAGTAAAGAGAATAGAAGAGAGTTTAGCAGCAGTGAGCACGAAAGCATCGATCGATCCACACAACAATAACACAACACTTTGAATAAAGGAGGAGCTGCATCATTCACGTACAGTGCTGATGATCGACAGAGGACTCGAGGCGTCCTTCTGCCATTGGCATCCCAGCAAGTCCGACGCCTTGATCGCTTGGAAGAGCTTGCTGTCGATCATCGTCAAGTGCTCCGCCTGCGAGCAACCAGGGCGAGTGAGGGAGCGAGCGTGTGAGCGGGTGGGTGGCTCGAAGGGAAACCGAAACCATCGTAGAAAGCGTTGGTATTGAAAGAGAGCACGTACGAGCTCGGCCACGGTGACTCTCGCGAACGGCGACGACAGACGAACGACGTCGGGCTTGGTGCTCGATAGCATCTCGATCGCAGGATCGAGCTATCCAAGCACACACACATAGCGGCGTATACCCGAACCACACACACACACCAATGCACGCATAGGATCTTAGTTGAGCGCGCATGGCCGCTCTCTTGTGCGCGCGCAGCGATACGAAAAATGACGGTGCCAATCACAGCACCAACAACAAGCGCCACCGCGACACCTACTCGTTGAAGGACCAGCAACTGCAACTGCCTGCCTTGAGGCGTATCGATGAGATACTTGTCGACGATCGCGAGCAAGGCCTGCCGCTCCTTGGCACCGTGAAAGTCCGACGGGCTTCCCGCGATCCAGCGCTGCAACAAGCTGCACGCTCTGAAGCGGTGTCGCGAGCGCGCGCACACATATCAATATTTGGCGAATCGTGGGGCGCGTGGCAGTCGATGAGTGAGGAGCGAGAGGAGCCGCGGCCACGCGCGTGGGCGCGTACTTGATTGCTAACGTCGAGGACGATCCAAATCGATTGGCGAAGCCCGCGGCATGGAAGCTGCACACATCGGCGATGGCCTGCAGTACTTCGAGTGTCGAGGCGATGCGTTTATGTGCCACGATACAAGCATCGACTTGGTCTATTGGTAGCGCGTGATGGTCGATGAATGAATATCAGAGATTTCTCTCTTGTCCACAGGAGCTCAGAGCCCGGAGCGCAGAGGCCAGAGGCACGCACCAGGGTACCCGAGCTCGAGTAATTCCTGCACCAGATCAATGAGCGCCTTGTTGGATGCAGCCATCGTGTCGATGTGCGTGCGTGCGTGTGCGTGTGTGTTGAACGAACAAGAGAGACGGACGGCAGCGAGGTACACCAAGCAACAAGCAACCAACACGCGAGCTCCACACGATCGCTACAGCAGCACACGTTGCCTAACAGAGCAGGTGTCGCCGGTACCGCAGCACCGCGAGATTGCATCTCACTCGGTCTATCTCTTCCAACGCCCCTTGTTCGTTCTTCTGCTGCTCCTAGGACGGTGCCACCGAGCGTGAGGCCCATTGTTTCGATGGCAGAAGTGTAAGACTAAGTACATGGGTGTATTCCAGAGATCGGCGGCACTCATTTGTGCTAACAAACTATCTATCGATCTATCTAACCAACCAACAAACCAAACGAAAAAACGAGCAAACCAAATAGATAATACGATATCGAGAGTTATAGAGAAAGAGCACATGCCACGTAATAAGTATCCCAACGGATTTTCGTTGAGGGTGAGAGTGAGGGAGTGCGGTCGTTAGAGCCGCAGCTCGAGGCGCAAGCTCTCGATGCCTTGCTCGCCACACAATCGAGTCAGCAGCTTCCATTGATCGTCGGTCGTCAATTGGAGAGCTGGTGAATAGGAGACGAACGACTCGACGAGCTCGCGGTCGTTGTAGCGGCTCGTCAGCCAGATCGACGCCGTCTTGGGCAGCGGCGTTGCCAGTCGCATGGTCTTGGCGCAGCCTCGGAGCAGCTTCGAGATGCTCGTAATCTTGGAGAGCTTGCCGATGCTGCTCGCAGAGCCACTGTAGTACACCTTGATGGTTGTAGTGGCCGCCTCGGCGCTCACGAGCGACGGGCCTTCGTCTTCCCGGCAAGCGACACTCGATTCGGCTGTGCGAGCGAGCATGCGCGTCGAGCTCTTGCGCCCATCGGAATCGCTTTTCGCTCGCACGATGCTCTTGAAGTTGGTAGTGGAATCGTCGGAGGTGCTCGCCAGCTCCGGAGCCACAGCAGCGCTCGGCAGTCTTGAGAGCTCAGTGTCGCTGTTCGAACGCGTGCTGTAGTCTTGCGGAGTCGACGTCGGCGACGATGACGATGACGATGATGATGACGCTGGCGAGACCAACGAGGTCGATTTGCCAGCTCGAAGGTTCAAGAGAGCGAGCAAGAGCTTGCCCGAGTGCGCCGAGTCGCCGATACCGCTGTAGTGCTCGCCAGTGTCAACCATGGCCAGCAACTTGCTACCGTCGATGCGGTGCTTCTGGAAGGCCGGCTCCAGCTGGCTGAGACCGCGTTCCGACAGCCACAAGCACGTTCGTTCGACACTCCACGCCTTGATGGCACAGTCGACCGATTCGTCGAGATTGCGCTCCATCGCGGGTAGCTCTGCGAGCGCGAGGCTCGCCTTGCTGGCCTTGTGTGGTTTCTTGTGCTCCGAAGCGCCCGAGCGCCGCAATCGCGCGCTACGAGCACTTCCAGGGACAGAGCTCTCGTTGCCGCCGTCCTCGCTCACACGGCCAATATCGTCCTCGTCCGAAGAGGACCGCTCACTGGTGTCGCTCATAATGGTGTGCGTGTGATCTGTCGTAGTTTCTCACAGTATTAGCAACGACAGGCAAACTACCTCGCCACGAGAGACTGTTTATCGGTCGGTACCTTGAGAGCCAGACGACTGCGGCAACGATGGAGTGCTCGGGGTCGCCACTTGCCCGGGAGCTGGCACGATCTCGAGGGAGAGCTCGTAAAGCTGCTCCTCGTCCATGATCGTGCCCGGCAGATGCTCGAGAAAGTACAGCACTATCGTGTCGGTCTCGAACGAGTGAGTCGGAGATTGGAACTCGAGAGCCTTGCGAATCGTGGTGCCCGACAGCACCAAGTTGTCGAGGTTGATCGAGCCATCGTGCTTCTTCAGTTGGTTGCCGTCCTCAATGTACACGAGATCTCGTTGCACCAATCCTGATTCGTCCATCAACATCATTATCGAGTCACACAAGAGAGAGAGAACATGAGGCCCAAATGAGAGAGTGAGTTCAATGAGTGAGGTTCGATAAATCCGGAGATCAAGAGCAAGATCGAGAGCAAGATCGAGGACGCACCGACATATGGAACAACTGCCGATGTGCGAGGAAGAGTCGAGAGTTGATTGAGTCGACGACGATACTCTTCAAAGTTGTTCAGTGGCGAGAACAGCTCCTCGCATGCTCGGAAGCTCTTCGTGGTCTTCGATGAGAGAGCCTGTGTCAGTGAGAGAGAGAGAGAGAGAGAGATTGGGGGGGAATCGAATCATCGTCAGCATCCAATCCAATCCAATCCAATCGATTGATTGATGAAAGAAGATCCCAATCAGAGATCCAAACAAAAGAGAGAGAGAAATATGAATGGATGAATGAATGAGAGAGAGAGACCTTCCAAGTGGACTTGAGACGTTGGATGCAAGCCGAGTTCAAGGCGCCGAGGATCGCCATCGAGCTCGTGAAGTTGTTGATCGAGATCAAGTGCTCGAGCAATCGAATAAAGTTGCTCAGCAGCGCCGCTCGAGCATTGGTGTCGGGCGAGTGGAGCAAGCAACTCACGACCCAGTTGCTGACTCGATCGAACCTCTGTGCATTATGGCGAGAGAGAGAGAGAGAGAGCAGCGCAAGAAATACGACGCGAGCCCGAAAGAGAATGAGTCGATCGGATGTGCGAGATGATGATGATGAGCACGATGGACGATTGCAGAGGAGAGAGAGAGAGCAACCGCTCTTGGAGTTTGAGATTGAAGGCTGGGGTGTGTATGTGTGCGCGAGAGGGAGAGTGAGTGCGCAGCGGAGGCTCGCGTACAGTGCTGATGATCGACAGAGGACTCGAGGCGTCCTTCTGCCATTGGCATCCCAGCAAGTCCGACGCCTTGATCGCTTGGAAGAGCTTGCTGTCGATCATCGTCAAGTGCTCCGCCTGCGCCACATCAAGATCGATCCGAGAGAGTGAGCGTGCGTGATAGCGTGAGTGAGTCGATGTCGGGGGTGTGTAGGAACTCTCGAGTTTGGAAGGGGATGCGTGTCCCTCCAGCGCCTACGACGCGCCAGCGCGCTTTCCCTCTTGGGCCGTACCAACGCAGCGGGTGACTGGCGGACAAACGGCGACAGGCAACGAGGCGGAAGCTTCGAAGTCGCCTCTGAGGCGGGTTTGTCATCTGAGGCTACCGAATCTAAGGCAGCGGAAGACGGGTTGAGCTGTGAGAGAGAGAGGAGACAGAGAGAGGAGATATCATCAGAAAAATCAACCGATGAGCTCTCAGGCCGAAAAGCACATGTGTATGAGCGCAGCGCGCACAGGATCAAGAAGAAAGAGAGGGGATATCAATCAATTATCGAGGCGTACTCGTTGAAGGACCAGCAACTGCAGTTGTCGTCCTTGTGGCGTATCGGCCAGGTACTTGTCGATGAGGTTCAGCAAGGCACGACGCTCATTCTTGCCTTGAAAGTCCGATGGATGGCTCGTGAGCCACTGCTGCAACAAACCGCACGCCCTATACGATATACACGCGCGCCACGCGCGCCACGCCATGGCACCTCAGGTTACGACCAGATGTGTGAAATGTGTGCGGGCAACCGTCCTCCATACTACTGACGCGGTGGTGCAGAAGGCAACACAGCAAGGTGGGTAACGTACTTGACGGCGTGCGTGGCAGACGTGCCGAAACGATTGGAAAAGCCCGCGGCGTGGAAGCTACACACGTCGACAACGGCTTGGAGGATATCGAGCGTCGACGCGATGCGTCGGTGGGCGATAATGAAGGCGCCCAGTTGATCTACACAGAACATACATAGGTACGCACAAAGAAGGCCAAGTAGATGGGAGAAGGAGATGGAGGAGAGGTTGGTCGTCAGGCGCTTCGGTCGTCGGCAAGAAGGCAGCCACGACCAAAGTGGTCGACGATCACAGGACAGGAGAGGAGAGGAGAGAAGCGCAGACCTTGGCCATCGAGAGCAAGCACGGCTTCAGCCAACTTGCGCAGTCGCGCGGCAAACGGCGACGGCGCCGCCGTTTGAGTGGAGGTCATTTGATCGATCGATGCGGGCACGCTCAGGCTCGGTGAGCGGCTGGGTGTATGTGTCCAACACGGGAGGAGGAAGAGGTGAGGTGCGAGAGGAAGGGAGGGCGCGAGAGAATGGCGACGGCGGTAGGCGGTACGGCTTGTTGGGCGGTGGCAAGGTGCCCGCACCACACGAGTTCCACGGGCTGCCCTGTGCAGCGCAGACTTGTGTGCAACCTCACCAAAAGCAGCAGCCCCGTTCGCAAGCAGAAATTTGTCTTCGGGACGGCCAGCCATTGCGACCGGCCTTGCGCTATTGTGTTCTTTACGATGTCACGATTGATTTGCGATGATGAGGTTGATGACCGAGGCGCTCCGGCCAGCGATCAAGTATCTCGGCCGCAGACTCTCGGAGGTGGTCCGGAAGGCAGCCCAGGTTGTAGTTGCCTAGCTTGGCGACCGACGGCGTATTGGGCAAGGAAGATGTTGTAGGGGCTGCTACAACACTGCGCTGGCGGTGTAAGTGCACGATATGAACCTCACGAGTAAGCGATGCCCTCGATGTACTGCATATACAAGTCTACATGGGAGTTTATTATACTATTGAACAGGTTGGAGGTGACTCACTAACTCACTCACTCACTGCAGCCGTGCTGATGCTGCTGCTGCTCGGCGAAATTACCAAGTGCGGATCGAGGCAGTGGAGGCACGATGCCTACGCGTGCGGTGCTTGCGGCCGCGGTTGCGTTCGGCGCGCTCTTACTCTTACACAGAATATTCGCGTTTGAAGATACAAATCCACTGCCGCCCGTGCCAACTGCAAGAGGCGGCTGCGCGGAGCTTCGATCCGTGGCAGTTCTCGTTGGTGTTGTTGCTGTTGCTGTTGTCTTGGTGGTCGCAACAGCTCCACTCACCGGCGCAATGGCGCCCGAGGCCTTCGCCACCGCTCGCCCGATTCCGAATGAGGATGCGGGTCGCCGCTTGGGACTGACGACCGGTTGCACGTTCGGCGGCAGAGAGATTGCGATGCGCTTGCGTGGCTGTCGCGTTTGCGCCAACGAGAGTCCATGCTCGGCGTGGAGGTTGAGGATCGCGAGGAGCAACTTGGCAGCGCACTCGGTGTCGGCGATACCGAGTGCCTGGGCGCTCGAGCTCGTGAGCGCGAGCAACTCTGCGCCGTTGACACGTTGGCGCTCAAAGACGCTCTGCAACTCGCCGAGGCCTTGCTCGACCAGCCACTCGCACACTTGTCTGTTGTTCCACTCGAGTGCCGACGGTGCCACTGGCGATAGTGATGCCGACGATGAAGGCGATGGCGTCGACGACGCCGATGCCGACGCCTCGTACGGCGCGTCGTGCAGTGCTGCATCTCGTGGAGTTCGCTGCCTTACCGGTAGCGATACGAGGGACTGCAGCTCTCCCGACAGCACCCCCTTACGGCGTTCCATGTGCTCCGACAGCGACGACGACGAGCAAGGCGATGAGCCCAGCGCGCTGCTCTGGTCCTCGAGAAAGTGGTCGCCATCGCTCACCGTGACGCCCAGCAACGCCGATTGGTCGTCTTCATCCACCCAAGCATCCTCCTCATCCTCGTTGTCTTCTCCACTCTCGGTACCCTTGGGCTCTATAGTCGTATGTGCGTGCGCGCGGAGGCGTGAAGCAGCAGCGGTCAGTCAATGATCGCCGCAGCGAATGGGCAGCGTTACGAGCGTACCTGCACGCAATTCGTAGGTGGCTGTATTTCGTGGCGATGGCGATGGTTGTGCTGTTGCTGCGCCGGCACCCGCGCTGTCCTTCGAGTGCTTCGGTAACGGGCCCGGCATGGCCGCCGCTGGCACGATCTCGAGGGAGAGCTCGTAAAGCTGCTCCTCGTCCATGATCGTGCCTGGCAGATGCTCGAGAAAGTACATCACCATCATATCGGTCTCGAACGAGTGAGTCGGAGATTGGAACTCGAGAGCCTTGCGAATCGCGATGCCCGACAGCACCAAGTTGTCGAGGTTGATCGAGCCATCGTCCTTCTTCAATTGGTTGCCGTCCTCAATGTACACGAGATCTCGTTGCACCAATCCTGATTCATCAACCCATCATCACCATCATCATCATCGACAAAGTATGAGTCACACCCGCACAAGAGAGAGCGCGAGTCGTCGATCAATGAGAGCAAGAGACGCACCGACATATGGAACTACTGCCGATGTGCGAGGAGGAGTCGAGAGTTGATTGAGTCGACGACGATACTCTTCAAAGTTGTTTCGAGGAGAGAACAGCTCCTCGCATGCTCGGAAGCTCTTCGTGGTCTTCGATGAGAGAGCCTGTGTCAGTGAGAGAGAGAGTGAGAGAGAGAGAGAGAGATTGAGGGGGAATCGAATCATCGTCAGCATCCAATCCAATCCAATCGATTGATTGATCAAAGAAGATCCCAATCAGAGATCCAAACAAAAATAAGAGAGAGAGAGAGAAACATGGATGAATGAGAGAGAGAGAGACCTTCCAAGTGGACTTGAGGCGTTGGATGCAAGCCGAGTTCAAGGCGCCGAGGATCGCCATCGAGCTCGTGAAGTTGTTGATCGAGATCAAGTGCTCGAGCAATCGAATAAAGTTGCTCAGCAGCGCCGCTCGAGCATTGGTGTCGGGCGAGTGGAGCAAGCAACTCACGACCCAGTTGCTGACTCGATCGAACCTCTGTGCATGCGTGTTGGTGAGATGACGGTCTCGAACAGCGCGTTGGAGCACGACGACGTACGGCACTGATGCGCGAGAGTGGGCCATTAGGCTCCTTCTGCCACCGACACCCAAGCAAGTGGGAGGGGTTGATCGCTTGGAAGAGCTTGCTGTCGATCATTGTCAAGTGCTCCGCCTATCGATACAGCGATTAATTGAATGGTTAACGCGAGTGAGCGAGCGTGTAGACGCCACGTACCAGAACGGCAGCCGATTGTCGAGTGAATGGCGAACCACACCGTTGGTTGTGATTCAGTTGTGGCGATGAGGGACACGGTATCGGCTTGTTGGTGTCGTTATTGTTAATCTACCACATCAACGAGCCAAACACACACGCAGCCAACATAAACACAAACAAGATTCGTGTGTTAATGAATGGATGGATGAGCAGTACCAGAAGTTGTCTTCTGGGTGAGTGGGGGTGGTATGATGATGGTAGGGAGATATCACACGCACACACACAAACACCAATCTTATCATCGACCGCAAATATCCCCCAAAAAATAGCTCAACAAACCCCCAACAACAACAACAACAACAACCAATCGATTCTCGTATTGATAGATGATTTGTGTACCATGTGCAACACCATCATTTGGAGGTGTCGGCCCTTGGGCGTGTCGACAAGGTACTTGTCGACCAACACCAAGAGCGCG
>Ga0209935_1004919_pt1 | contig 11794 bp, 12 predicted proteins | sample ThiBio_1000_plan_2_FD_183958 | JGI IMG/M metagenome (GOLD analysis project Ga0209935, IMG submission 183958) | Wastewater bioreactor microbial communities from Cape Town, South Africa - Thiocy_cont_1000_plan (SPAdes) | ecosystem: Engineered > Bioreactor > Thiocyanate-remediating >... | reverse complement strand
TATTACAGCAAGCCGACTCGATTGAAACACAACATGAAAGATCACGCATGATCTAATAAAGAAAAGAGTTGAGAGAGAAAAAAAAAGAAAAAAATATATATAGAGTGGTGAACTCAAGAAATTACTTTTTTCTTTTTTCTCTCTATCGCTCCTATGTCTACACTATATATACAACTATATTGCCTGTTTTATAATTTCTTACATTGATTTACAAAAACTTACATATGTTTTTCGAAATGATTGATCTGCATTCAGGTGAGTTCTTCTATCAAATATGTAATTCTTTTTCTTTTTTAACCAATCAGTTTTTTTTCTTTTATTCGAATAAATAATTAACTTGTTAGAAACAATATTTCTTTTTTTATTTGAATCGAGAGAAAGAAAAGAAAATACTGCGATAGGGTATTATTCGATAAGCCTTTTGGACGATTAGATTTCTTTCTCGTCTTGAAACACATCAACCTTGAAACTGTACTCTACTTTACTCTCTTATTAGACCCCAGAGAAGAAAACGCACACACACATATACTAATCTTCTTTCCTTTTCCTCTTTTTTTTTGCGCTCGAGAGACTTTGCTTGAAATTCTATTGGTGAATAATAAATTCAAACAATTGACCAATGGAAAAAATAATGCGAAGTTTTTTTTTCTCATTGAACATCGCCTGACATACATCTTACCCGGTAGTTAATCACAGTGAGCTCCAACAATAACAACAGAAATCAAGCTTCGTTCTCTCTCCCTTTTTTCCTTTCTCTCTCTTACTCTATTTCTCTCTATCTCTCGTCTTCCGTTTTCTAATTAGTCGAGAAGAGAAAGAGAGAGAAAGTATAAAAAAAAGAAGAGAGAGAAAAAACGAAAGATTTTCTCTTACTTTCTCGCTATCGCATCAGGACGTAGTTTTCGCTTTGCATGATCTCTATCATCGATCGTGTGTCTCTAAGTTGAAGTTGTTGGTGTGTATGTGTGCTTCGTGCCGAAATTGAAACAAGCCGCATAGTCTCGCGTCGATCTTAATTATTATTCCTTGTGTGACACACGCACTTTTTCCCGTTCCGACTGCGACTTTTGAATGCACCACTCCGACAAGTAGTTCTGATCAGGCAACAATAAATATCTACACACACATATATATATATATACATGTATGCAACCAAGCGTCGTCGCAGAAATACAAAAAAGTAAGTTAAACATGAAACAAACCAGAATACACGAGATCAATTGATGAATACATGCAATAAGACAAACCTTTTTCAAATAGAATACATTCTACCTTTGATTCGATGAGAGAGAGACGCACATTCGCGAATAATTTTTGTTTTGTTTAGTTATAAAAGTCCACTCAAAGAAAATCAAAAAACCAATCCAAGTAAACGTCATCGAGAACGTTTAAATGGCGAATTGGAAAATCTTGCATCGCTACTTCCATTTGAACAATCGATTTTGACTAAACTCGATAAGTTATCTATTCTACGATTGGCTGTTAGCTATCTTCGTGTTAAATCCTATTTTCAAGGTAAGAAAATCTCTCAACTTATTGCTAAATATATCTGGCATTTCAATCACATGAATGATTCGGAATAAGTCTAATGATAGAGTTGCTATTAAGATGAGATTTCACACTGTTTAACTTGATAATCTTGAGAGACAGAAAAAAAAAGAAATGACGTAAAAAACTAAAATATCAAATCTTTTGCTCACGGCAAGAAAACAAACAGCAAACGTTTTTGTCTGTTAATTGAGTGTGACTATCAACAAAAAAAAAACGAACACTCTATTTGTCTTCAATTTTATTTGATGTATGAGCAATGACGGTGTTTAGGTTCGGCAGCAAGAAAGCGAACGAAAATGACTAGTTGACTTTATTTTTATCGTTTGTGATCATCTCGCGTGTTGAGAATGACAAAAAAAGAAACGTGCGAGTTAGTCTTTTATTCTGAGAATACAGTCAAGATCAATTAAGGGTGGAGATTCGGAATAGATAATTATCTTTTTAATCTTAGTGACATTTAAAAATCGTCAACATCTGCAAAGTCAACAACAACAATATGAAGCTACATCGTCAACAACGAGTTCGTCGACATCATTAGGTCTTTGCCAAGAAATCTACTATCATGATCCAACATTCAGCGAAGGAGAATCGATTTTAGAAGTAAAAATAAAAAATAAAAAAATATGTTTTTTGAATTTATTTAATTCGTCTGTAGGCATTACAAGGTTTTATTGTTATTATTAGTTGTGATGGCGAATTATTTTTTGCATCAAGAACTGTAGAACAATATCTTGGTTTTCATCAAGTATGATTTATTTCTCTCGTAAAAAAAAAGGAAAATTAGTTGAACAGTTTGGTGTGATCACGCTATGATTCTGTATCAATAGAATAAATCAATTCTGTCAAAGATTAATGAAATTATACATTGTCTTTTTGTTACTTGATTTTCAGTCTGATATACTTCATCAAAGTGCATACGAATTAATTCATTCAGAAGATCGAGATGAATTCAAACGACATTTGCAATGGAATGAAAAACTTACAAATGAACATCAAAACTTATCGATCGAACAAATTCTAACTAATCCAGGTAGATTTTTTTATATCTATTCGAATAAAAAAAAAGCAAATGAGATGAATTCTTCTAGAACACGATCATTTATTGCAAAGGACATTTACCGTTCGTTTTCGATGTTTATTGGATAATACATCGGGTTTTGTGGTATGAAACTGAATTTCAACGTATTTTTTTCTTCATATTTGTGCTTTTGTGTGTGTAGACATTAGAAATTGATGGACGAATAGGAATTTTATATGGACAAAAACCAGCTCATACATTGGACGATCATCGATCGTTAGCATTGTTCGGTGTTGCTTGTCCGTTTGGTCCGCCATCGTTATTCGAAATACCTCAACGTGAAAGTCTATTCAAATCGAAATATCGTCTAACATTGGAGCCTGTCTCTCTCGATCCAAGGTAAAAAGAAGAAAAAAAAAGAATTCTCGTTCTTCTAACCAATCAAAATTCTTCGTTCAGAGGAAAACTAATTCTTAATTATACGGATCATGAATTGACACAAATTGGGAGCGGATATAATTGGATCCATTCCGATGATTTGAAATACTATGCGACTGCACATAAAGAACGTAAGAAAAACATGAAATTGTTTACGTTGATTCGAGTGAAACTGTCGCTTTTTTCTCTCTTTAGTATTGAAAACAGGCACATCGGGTCTTGTATGTTATCGTCTACAGGCGAAAGATGGTCGATGGCAATGGTTACAATCATCAATGAGAATTATTTATAAGAGTAATAAACCTGATTTTGTCATTGCAAATCATCGTCCATTAACGTAAGAAGAAAAGAAACATTCTTCGTCTTATAACTTTTGTTTGACTTATTCATTTTGAACACACAAAAAAAAAGAAAAGAAAGTCCGGAAACAAGACTAAAAAGCTTCCGTTTGAGTTCGACTGAGATGATGAAGAAAGACAAAGTAGAACATTATTAAGGAAAACGACATGTACACACACACACACACACATGGCTTTTATCTTTTGTACATCTGCTTATTGTTTTCGAATTTGATTTAGTGATGATGAAGGTGAAGAATTATTTTACAAACGTGGAACAGAATTCAAATTGCCCTATCCATGTTTATATGATTTCGATACGAATTTTAATTCGAATTTAACAGATGAAGAAAATTATTCATTAAAAACTCATTCAACTTTAATGAAAACTAATTCGAATGCAAACATTTCACTACCAATCAATAGCAATAATAATAATACAAACAATAATACTACACGTTCAACAAAGAAAATCTCGAAAACAACAATCAAACAACCAACAATCAATTCATTTACTCCGAATGCATCATCAACATTCGAACCCTACTATAATTCTTATCCATCAGCCTATGTTTCATCCTATCCAACTGATGTAACCACGGCAAGTTTTATCGAAGCAGCAACAAATAATTATGCAACAAATCCCAATCCAACGAATGATCTATTATTAGTCAATGAAACCAATCCATATAGTGGAACATATTCGAATTATTATGCTGCAGCTTTACAACAACAATATCAAAATAGTTTAACACCATATCATGCCGTTTATTATCCCGATACAAATGATCGATATTATGCAAATCATCGAGCTTCACCAACAGTCAATGAGCAAACGTATCATCAACAACAACAAACACATGAAAACTATTTTATCGATACAAATAATACCAATAATCCGTATTCGTATTATTTGTACAATAAAACACCTTCAACAGCTAATCATGGACATGATTCGAATAATAATCTTTCGTTATTCGATGTTTCTCTATCATCAGCACCAATACATCATTCAGTCATCAAACATTCGACTAAAAGATAGTCGAAATTAATTTCCGTTCGTTTTCTTCTTCTTCTTTTTTTGTCTTTTCCTCATCTATGTATGTCAACGTGTGTTTCAATGATCTAATATACATTCACCTTTCTCAACCGTTCAAGCGTATATTCTATCTAATCTGATTAGCAAGGAGACAACAGAAAAAAAAGGAATGTGTTCGTCCATAGCAGCTGCTCATCTAATTCACCTGTATGAGATTCTATTGAAGATGAGTATTTTGAAAGGCAGGTGGTTGACATGCCGCTTATCAATTGTCGTACTTTTAATGTTCTTGTTGTTTTTGTTATTGACAATTACGATTGATCGATGAACAATTGCTCTCTATCGACCAAGTCTTGTCAATCAAATTCTGTTCAACTTCAAGTCAACTTTATCTTATTTCTTATATATTTTTAATTATGCCAGACGTTCTAATTGGTAAAATACGTTCGTCGCGTGTTCGATTCTAATCAGTAAGAGAATAGGAGAAAGAAAGAAAAAAAAACTCGAACAATGACAGATTGTCAAAGTAAAACTAGCAGAAAAAGAAAATCTAATGTGCGTGATGGATAAATGTAATATACCTTGGGAATCAACTGATGCTCTCTCTTTTTTTTTGTTTCTATTTCTTTTGTGTCTCTTATTTTAGCCTCCTGCTGTCTATTGACACTCGAATTGTGTGACGTAATTATGACTCGAATGTGGGTGTTGTCGTCAATTTATCTCTGGCACCCTCATCGAATCAGTTACTCATTTGGGCGGGATCAGCAAACGTGTGCATGCGTGTGAATGTGCCAAAATTTTTTCCATTTACACAAATCTGAAGTCACTTGTTTTTCGTTTTACTTTTTGTGGAGAATTGATTTTCTATTTGCGCTTGATTAGTAATGGATGAATTCATTCGATTTATTTTCTATTCGTTGTCTCGAATAAACACGCAATTTATCCATCTGGATAGTTGATAAGTGAACATGTGTGATCAATGGTGAGATCTAATTTTCGCTTGTCGATCGAAACCATTGTCATTACTAAACGTATATCTATATATTTAAACTGTCTATTCGATTGAGGTGTCATCGATTGATAACACGTATGTGAAATTCTGCTTTTGGTGATCATTTCATTGTTGTTGTTAGCACATTTGTTCAAATCTACCGATTGAACTGATTTCTTTTTAAATGTAGACATATTTTTTGAACTCAATTCTGACCGATTCAGTTGCCGTAGGCTAAAGGACGTCTGCTAATCGGGTTGAATATGCATCTTCTTATAATGTTATCAAAACCTGTTTGAGGACACGTAATGTCTCTCTTTCTTCTTCTTCTTTTTTTGTTTTGTTCTTCAATCTGCATGTACGTGCGTGTTGTTCAATCGATTAAACGATGGTTGAATTCTAGCAGTCATTGATAAGCATATTATTACGCTTCATTAGAGCAAGCATTGAAATACATACATATATGTGATCAGCAGGTGATCTGTACCTGGATGTTTGGTGAATGAACAATGTTGAAATTAGAGGAAGATCGAACGAACGAGATAAAAGCATATAGGTACAGCAGATGTGACATTCGGTGTAGATGAATAGACAATATGTTAATGGGTTTTTTATGCAATTTCGTTTTTTTTAAAAGTGTGTACAGGTGAAAAATTTGTTTTCCGTTTTGATATTTATGTATGATGAATTTGAAATCAAATGCATAAGTCAAATCGAACCCTGTGAAAGTGCTATGTGACATAATTTCCTCAAAATTTTAAATTTGATTCAAATTAATAAAAGCCGATCTGTAAAACGAGAAAGAATATAGACCATCTAATTATAGTGATCAATAGATTCTTCATTTTTTTATGTATATGATGGATTAACTTGGGATTACTGATCTTGAAAAAATCAGATATTGTCATGTCTCCAGAGTGAAGCGGCTCGGCGAGATTATTCTCAATGAGAATGATCGACGACTTTCCAACATAGTACAGATGATCATTCTGTGTATTTTATTTAGTAATCAGTTCGCAATGACAAATATTTGACATCGAAAATATTCTATTAAACAAATAGTTAATGTTCATTCATCAGATAACCATCTAATCTTGTTTCTAATCGATAATTATAATATGTGTTTAAATAAAAGAATAATGTTCGATGTGAAATGATTTTTTGACAAATGAATGCATCGAATCAGAAAGAAGCCAACATCTCTTGATAAGCAATTCGAACTAGTATTTAGTTTAGATTAATTTACAAAGTTAACACAATGCCAAACAATAATTGAATATAAGTTATAGTCTTTTTTTTTCTCATTTACATATTCACGTGTGCCAACATGTTTTCTTTTTTAATAATTTAAGGTAAAAAATTGAAGTCAAACTTGCAAAGCTCTTTTGTCACGTTTATTTAATTACAAAAGTAATTATTATAAAAAATTCGAGTCTTAAAAATTGTTTTCCAACACAAAAATGAAAATCAAAAGCAAAAATGTGTTTGATCTTTTTTCAAGAACCAATTAAATCTAATCACATCCGATACATAACATGACTTCGATCTTAACATTTTATTATTTTCTTTGAAAAAAAATAACAATTCATGTTAATTAAAGCAAAACAAAGACAACATAAAACCGACATCTGCATCGTTTGTTTTGCTCAACACCGAGACATAAAAATAGAACTACCATCTCTAGAATGATCTTACCAAATGTTTGTTTTAGTTTTCTTCGAAGAAAATTTAATAGCAAGTTTTTTTGTAGCACATTTGTGAACAACATTCAGCATTATTTGAACACCATGTACCAGGACAATAACAACCGAAACCAACTCCAATGAATGGACTTATTTTTGGATCACATTGAAAATGTGTCCAGACTGTTCCAGGCATTGACGATGCACTGCCTTGCTGTTGACCGCCATGAAAACGACCGTGTTTATCGAATTTTTTATGAAAAAATAAAACAGCTGCATTACTGGATAATGGAATTGGTGAAAGAAGAATGAATAAAACAAATAGAACGGACATGATCTGTTCGTAGATTTATAATTTAATAAGAAAGACGATAGTTATTATGTTTAAGATCTTCAACCTGTCGTAATGACTATGAGCCGATAATAGTTTAGTTAAGATGAAAAAAACAGAACTTAAGCAGAAAACGAGAAGAGAAAAAAAAGGAAAAGAAAAGAAGAAAAGAAATGATGAAGATGTTCGAAAGAAAGAAAACGAGAATGAACATAGTTCTATCGAGTCATTCTTTAGTATTATTTATTCGATCAAACGTTTGATTATTAAAACGAGACAGATTTTTCTGTTTAACTTGAAGACGAAAAGCGTCAATTGAATAATTTTTTTCTTTGATTATATTATCATCAAATGCGTTATTTGACTACTTTTATTTAATATAAAACTTGATAGAAAGGAATCCTTTCGTTTCTTTTTCTCATGTTCGTATTTTTCTTGAGTTTCTCATTGAAAGATTGTCAAGAATTCATTGAAACGCTATGATTCGAACAGAACCAAATAAAAAGAAATAAAAAGAAAATATGTTGTTGAGTTGCTCCCCTATTGTGTGCAGTAATTTTTCTTCAATTCCGTTCGTTTATTTGCATGTAATCTCGACAACCGCCTTACATATATATATATATACACACAAACTCTCTCTTTCTCCTTCCGATTTCTATTTCTTTCATTATTATATTCAATCAACAAAATAGTCAACAATGCTCACATCCAGATGGAATAATAATAATAATAATAATAACAACACAAATACGGCTCGTTTACCATTAATATTACCTAGTCTAGGTTTGTCATCATACTTAGTTTCTTTTTTCATTGAATTTTTGATTGAAAAGAAGAAGAAGAAAAGAACCGAGATGAAACCGTATTTTCTAGTCACTCAAATTAGTCTCATCTATATTTATAGTTTAATATAGCCAAAAAGAAAATGAGCGTTTAATCCAAGCACGAGAAATGTTCTTAGAGGTCATATAAGTTAGTTCGAGAGACCAAAAAAAAATTCATTATATAACATATCTGGAGAGAAAATTGTAATTAATTGATAAAATCATTGAAACAAAAGAAATATTCGTGCTAAGAAAGGAAAAAAAATTTTTTTTTTCTTCTATATTTCCGTAACTAGGTGATGTATCTCAACAACAACCACCGATCTTATCGAATACGACGCATCGTCCATCAACAACTGATAGTACACAATCGATTGACAATGCTTATTCTCTCGAACATTTATTTACAGCATTACGTCGACGAATACGTCGCATTGTTCAAAGTTATAATACATCGACATTTTACAATGCATTGAAAATCTGTGCACGAGTCTTTCGTTCATATGCGAGTTATAATTTAAATACGATCGATGAATTTGCTCGTTTATTAACTAAAAGTTCACGAGATAATAAGAAAGTTTTGACATATCTCGATCAATTTCGTTTTCAATTATCCGAACTTCGACATTGTCATTCGACATTCGAAGCTGAATTATTAGTTACAACGTTAGCCATTGATTTTCATGAAAATGATCGAGAATATCAACAACAATCATTGTTTCTATCAACAACTGGCAAGTTTTCTCCGCGAAGTCGATTTTCGAAATTTCGTGCTCAACATATTCGACAAGCTGTCGAACTTAAATCACAATTGAAACAAACAAATGAACTCTTACAAATTCTACTCTACGATGAATTCAATGCAAATTTAGCTAATTTTTGGAATGAAAGTGAGAAATATGTTACAACAGCTATACCATTTCATGATCATCACATGAGTTATGTCCTTCGACTTATACCCGATATAGCATTGAAATTTGAATATTCATTACAATTATGTTCGAAATTATTCGATTTAGAAATGACAATGATTGATAATAACAATCCACCGAATACCAACAATCATCATAATCAAAATCAACGTCGATCGAATGCAACACCGCCAATGATTATGACATTAACTCCTCGTTCAGATCAAAATCAACCACAGCCACAGCAACACCATTTGTATCCACAAGAAAAACCTATGAAAAAATCTAAAAAATCGGCCCTCAGTGCTTCTTCAGATTTATCAGGTGCCAAATTTCCCAATGTAAATTCAACATCACAGTAATAACAACTAAATAATTGATTAGAAATCGATAATTAAATATTTTCACCTAGGAAATTATCCAGTCATCAGAAGCAAAAGCATGTTTTGCATCAAGAAAATGATTATTTAATATTTCCATCATTATTTCCTTTGAACACAGAATCACTTCATGATCAGAATGATCAAAGTAAACTTCAATTACTTATCGAACAGCTCAACGAACGTTTAAACGAAGAAGAAGCCTATCGAAAACGTCTTCTCAGTTGCATCAAACAAGCGACGAAAAAATCTGAACAACTGAAAATTTATCCGAAAAATAACATGTTAGCATTAGTGATGACTGATGAACCGGCCGTTGCCGAATATCAAAAAGCACTTTATCAAAGTGATTATCATATTCACATGAGTGTAGCCGATGAATTGAATGTTGCTATGCGAGAAACACAACATCGAATCGATTGGATTAGTACGGTACGAACTCGAGCTCAACAATGTCTCAATTAATGAAATACTATAAAAAGATGTCAAGACGATTAGAAATCCTCTTACTTATTTAATAATAAATCTTCCTTTTTTTATATGAAAATAAAAAACCAATCAATTTGGCTCTTTTATATTTGAATTCCAGGTCGATGTGCGTATGTAATTCTATCGACATTAAAACGAATTGTCGAGACATTGATGTAGAAAGAAATTCAATCTAGCATATGTAAATATTCCTGCAAGTGCATATTTTGAATTAGTTCGTATCATTTTTTGAGAGGACTATTAAATTAAACTCAATGTCATTCGAATATGTTTTCATATAGATTGGTCTTTGGAATGATATTTGACATGTAACTTCACATCTTTCAAGAGTAATTTACAATCCTTTTTGTTGACATGAATTCGACATTCAGATGGGAGTGGTCGAGTTATTCAGTTGTATGGAATCAAAAATGAATATATTCATTATTTATATGCCTAACACTATATATGAGTACTGATAATCCGGTAATGGATTCCGCTAAGTAACATAAATGTGTAGGAAAATCTTCTTGTTTATCTAAATTATCCATCGATTAATTCGAGTGGAAAAATTAGTTGACATTCTATCTTTTGCATCAATTTACTTGATTGGTCTTATTATCAAAACGTCTTTGTGCTTTATTCATTAAACGATTTTACTAGAAAAATAATCTACTTATATGTAAGTGCGTTTTTCAATCTTTTTTTTTCATTTCAATAATAATAAGTTTGTCGATGTTTGATTTTGTATTCAGTTTGCTTTCTCAATCAAGTCTACTAATAAATGCTAATTTTCAGGAACTGAATGAACATACTCAACTTGTAAGTTCCAATGGTACACGTAATTAAGATTATTCAACAATTCATAATGAATTTGCTATTATATCAAGAATATTACAAAAAGAAAATAATTTAGTGAGAAAAAAAAATAGAATAGACAACCGATGATTTACATGTTCTGAAGAGTTACAGATCGAGATGATGGCATGTACCGACGTCGCTTTGACATACAACGAATAAGTTCACTACGAAATTTTATTCCGCAGAAAGAATAGAGAAAGAAATTAATTGAATATGACGCATACGCTAAATGCTGAGTTATAATAATAATTATATAGAATAGTTGTGTCCATTCTAATTGACCATCTGATACTTGTATTGTATGTGATTGTTCAACATCGAGATTATTTATTATTGTTGATGTTGGTAATAATGTTTGATTGAATTGTCGACTATTTTCATGATAGGATTCATTGAAATTTTCTATTGTAATTGGATTTCGAAGTGTATAAATTTTAAAACTAATCGTACAGATATGTGCCGGAGCATTGAGCAAAAGAAAACTAGTCGAGACAATGATGAGCATACGTGTGACACGATAGGATTGACTTCGATTTCCAGATGTTGAGGTTGTTGGTGAACCTTTCATACCATTCAATGATCGTGATCGACCATTCAATAGATTTCCATCTTCAAGCGGTTGATTTATTGATGAACCAGTCTGCTAATGAAAAAAACAAAAGATTATTTATTCAATATAATAAATGTACTTCAGTATTATGAAATAAATGCAAGATTTTGAAGCGCTTCCCAGAGATAAACGGAAGTAAATCGTTGAGCAACGAAAGATACTAGAGAGAGATATATTTTTAGTAGGAAACTGAATGAGAACTCTAATTAATCATTCTATTGAAATTTTTTTTTTTGCTTTCGACAAAAGAAAATTAATAAATACTATGTGGATAAATTCTACTGAGAAATTCTGATCTATTTCCCAAGAAACAAAAGGCAAGAAGGAGAAATGAACGAATTTAACAAGATCA
>Ga0209935_1004918_pt1 | contig 11794 bp, 30 predicted proteins | sample ThiBio_1000_plan_2_FD_183958 | JGI IMG/M metagenome (GOLD analysis project Ga0209935, IMG submission 183958) | Wastewater bioreactor microbial communities from Cape Town, South Africa - Thiocy_cont_1000_plan (SPAdes) | ecosystem: Engineered > Bioreactor > Thiocyanate-remediating >... | reverse complement strand
CGAGGGAGCTAGGAGTCGCGCAACGCACGAGGGCACGATGCACGACGATGAGAGGCAGCGGCAGCAGCAGAGAGGTTCGACGAGCACGACAGCGCGATCGTGGAGTCTCCCATCCAAAGCTTCAACGTATGTCCGTGCGTTGTGAGAGACGCCCTCCGCGAGAGTGTGTACGTGCGTGCGTGCCTTGCTTGCTAGAGATTGGTTGAGTAAGAGAGTAAGACGGCGAGTAGAAAGGGAGCGAGCTCGATGGCCTATGAGCGTGTGGGAGAGTGTGGTGTGTGTGGCAGCGAGGAACGAAGCGAATGATCGTTCTAACTCCGCGCGCGTCGTTGCTCTGTTCTTCTCTCGCTCTCTCACCACAATCGCACTCCATTCCCTCACTCTCACGCTCATATGACATGCTAGATGGCGGCACCAACACCGTCGTTCGCTTTCCCATTCGAACCGTACGCGATCCAACGCGACTTCATGAGGCAACTGTATGAGAGCCTCGATGCAGGAGCGGTCGGAGTGTTCGAGAGTCCTGTGCGTCCATCCAGACGGCAGCACGCAGCAGTAGCAGCAGCGATACTGATCGCATCCGATCGAACACCACAGACCGGCACTGGCAAGAGTCTGAGTATCATCTGCGGTGCATTACAATGGCTACGAGATCATCCACGAATGCCTGTCGATGCTGCATCGATCGAGGTGCCGCCTGAAGGTACCCGATTGCCGAGCGTCGAGCACCGATTCGAACCTCTCGTGGTCCAACGCGTTCGCTTGCACGACAGCTCTCACAGGCATTGCGTGGATCGATCAACAATATCGTGCACGATTGGTGGCTCAACAAGAAGCTGCGCAGCAGCTTGTGCAAGATCGCATCGAAGCCGACAACGAACGTCTGCGACGATTGCGTGTCGAGTATCGCGAGGCAGCAGCAGATGGCGGCCTCTCGCTGCAGAGCCTCGCTCGCAAACGACGTCGAACGTACGTCGAGACGGAGATGCTCGATCGAGTTCGATCGATTCAAATGCGCTGAATCGGATTGATGATGAGACTGATGTGCGGGATAGTGACGTCGACGCGGCCATGCAGCACGCTCGCAAGCGCCAGAAGCGCCGCGAGAAGGAGGAGATGAAGCGCATCCTACAAGGCACCGAAGACGATCCCGACGCCGAGTTCCTCGTGAGTGACTACCAAGATAGCGACGACGATAACGACACGGTCGATCGTGGAGATGATGCTGCGTCACCGAGCAAGAGGCGCAGGCGTATGGCTGCTGCTGCTGCGCTCGTCGATTCAGATTCCGACAGCTCCGATGGTGAAGGCAATCGTCACGGCACGACGACCGACAACGACGACGAGGAACCCGAAGTGCGCAAGGCAGGTGTACCGGTCATCGGCGCGCTCGTTGCCATACTGTGCCGACACTCACATTGATGGTTGGCACTCGACTGCTCGGGAGGGAGAGCAGGTCTTCTACTGCTCAAGGACTCACTCGCAGCTGTCACAGTTTATGAATGAAGTGCGCAAGACGACGTACGCCGAGAACCTCAAGGCACGAATCGAATCGAGATTGGCACAAGGAAGAGGACGAGGAGGACTGGATTACTGGTTGGCCAATCGACTGATCGAAACCATGGTGTAGGCGGTGATCCTCGGCTCACGACAAGTCATGTGTATCAACGAAGAGGTGCGCAAGCTCGGCTCGGTCATACGTATGAACGATCGATGCCTCGACATGCAACGATCCAAGTGCAAGAGCAAGCAGGCACAACCTGCCTCGCCAACGCATCCCTTTCAAGCATCGAAGGCAACACCCGCCGCGTCGTCTTCGTCATCGTCTATCAAGCGTGCAGCGAACGCCAGCAACGCCAATACCAAGAGGAAGCGCGGTACCACGACCAAGCATTCGTCGTGCCAGTTCCTATCGCATGAGAACCAGCAATCGTTCAAGGAGCACATACTGGTCCGTGGCCCCATCTCTCTCTCTCTCTCTCTCTCTCTCTCTCTCTCTCTTGCTCTTCGTTGACTTGAAGATGGTGGTGGCAGATGGTCGTACAAGACATGGAGGAGCTCGTGACCAATGGCACTCGGCTCGGTTCGTGTCCGTACTACTCTTCACGAAGTGCCATCCGCAGTAGTGAGCTCGTTGCCCTGCCGTACAACATGTTGCTTCACGCCGAGATGCGCGAGGCGATCGGCATCAACCTGAGAGGCAACGTGGTCATCATCGATGAGGCACACAACTTGGCCGAGAGCATCAGCTCGTTGTACAGCATCTCGGTCTCGGCGACGCAGTTGGCACAAGCTCACTCGCAGTTATCTTCGTATCTCGAGCGCTACTTGGCGCGCTTGAAGGCCACCAATCTGCAGTACATTCGGCGCATCTTGCTCGTGGTCAATGCGCTGCACAAGTGCCTGACCGACGGCAGCGCATTGGCGTCACAATCCGGCGGCAGCGCAAGCAGTACGACCTTGATGACGATCAACTCGTTCCTGTTCATGTTGCGCATCGATCACATCAACATGTTCAAGCTCGGGGCCTATTTGCAAGGGAGCGACCTCGTTCGTAAGGTACCGATCACGCACACGTCCGAGAGTTGATGCAGCTGTTCTTTCTATGGTTCTGTTGTGTTCACTCGAGCGACGTTGCGAGTTGGTAGCTGCACGGCTTCGTCGAGAAGGCCTTGCCGTCTCAAGTGACTCTGGATTCCGACGACAATGCCAGTGGCAGTCTGGATAGCGAATTCCAGTCTCAGCACACGCCATCGTTGAGCCAGATCGAAGCCTTCTTGATGGCACTCACGAACGCCGACCCCGATGGTCGAGTGCTCATCACTCGAGCTGCAGGCAGGAGCTCCGCGAGCGCTTCGATGCGCTTCCTTCTGCTCAACCCCGAGAACCACTTCAGTTCGGTCCTGAGCCAGGCGCACGCGGTCATATTAGCCGGAGGCACGATGCAGCCAGTGTCCGAGACCGTCGAGTGCCTGCTCTCGACGCCGGCAGTGCCAGCCACACGGCTGCGGTTCTTCTCGTGCGATCACATCATTCCGCCCGAGAATCTACTGGCCGTGACGCTCGGAACCGGTCCATCGAATAAGACACTCGAGTTCTCATACCAGAACCGCTCGTCGAATGAGTTGGTATGTGCAGTTCGCCATCCACCCAGCTCTCACCACAAGTGCTTGAGTCGCTGCTACTTTGCTCACGAGAACTCTCCAACAGCTCGATGAGCTCGGTTCAGTGCTGGTGAACCTCTGCACCATTGTTCCCGACGGAGTGGTGGTCTTCTTTCCGTCGTACGCCTACGAGAGCCAGGTATTCGCTCGGTGGAGTGAGAGCGGCTTGCTGGCGCGGCTCGAGGCCAAGAAGCGTGTCTTTCGCGAACCGACAGGCAGCTCGAAGGCAGACGGCGTCTTTCGCACGTACTCGGACGAGATCCATCACAACTTCCCGGAGAACGGCAAGGTAGTGTTTGTTGAGTTGAAGTGAGTGACGATCAAGACAATGACCGAACGAATCCAGAGCCACAAGGGAGCGCTACTGAGTGCAGTCGTCGGAGGCAAGCTCTCGGAGGGCATCAACTTCTCGGATGGCCTCGGTCGGTACGTGGAACCGAATGAAGTACGTTGCGCTCGCCATTCATTCCTGACGACCTCCTTGCATGGCATGCTAGGTGTGTCGTGGTCGTAGGGTTGCCGTATCCGAACTCCAAGGATCCGGTGCTGCTGGAGAAGCTCAAGTATATGGAGCGTCGCATGAGCACCTCAACCTCAACCTCAACGTCGATCAATAGCGCCAGTGTCCCAAATGCGGAACCTCCAAGCGACTCGAGCAGCATCCTGGATCGAGATCCGTTGTCGACACCGTTTGGACGCGAGTTCTACGAGAACCTGTGCATGAAGGCAGTGAACCAATCGATCGGTACGAGCAGCTTCGCACATTACTCTTGAGATGCACGTCGGCTCACATGCCTCGGTTGCGTGTTGCACAGGCCGATCGATCCGCCATGCGCGAGATTACGCCACGATCGTACTACTCGACCAGCGCTACGCTCGCTCCAAGATCAGTGCCAAGGTGCCCGGTTGGATCGGCAAGCGCCTCGTGCATGCCAGCAACTACGGGCACGCGTTTCGAGAGGTGCGGCAGTTCTTCTCGGCCAAGGCTGAGGAGCAGAGAGCACTCTTCGACCAACGACGCCAGCGCGCTACTGCCACTGCCTCCACCTCCTCCTCCTCGATGCGGCGATAAGTGCCACACGATGCAATGCCATGCGAGTGATTCGAGTGGATCGGTCGGTTGGTTGGTTGAAAAGACGAGCAAGAGATGAGGTTTCATTAATGAATCGATTCGTGCTGCACGAGCGTGCAACAGCCAGCTAGCTGCCATCGACACGCCGGTGAGCGTCACGCGCGCTCGCGCTCACACACGCACTCGCGGGCACAGCGCTTACAGGCCAAGGAAGTCGAAGGCGAGCTTCTTCTCCTCGAGCAGCTCGTCGTGCGTGCGGGTCATCTTGCCGCGCGAGAACTCGCTGATCTCGAGGCCCTGCACGATCTTGTACTTGCCGTCGGCGATCGTGACCGGGAACGAGTAGATGACACCAGGCGCAATGTCGTACGAGCCGTCGGACGCGACAGCCATCGAGACCCACTCTCCATCGCGAGTGCCAAACACCCAGTCACGCATGTGGTCTGTGTGCCGAGCAGAGCCAAAGGCACGGCGTCAACCAACCAACCAACCAACCAACCAACTAACTCGAATGCAAACGAGTGCGCGAGGCCGAATCTCTCGTACCAACGATGGCCTTGGCAGCCGAGGCAGCGCTGCTGAACTTGCGCGCGTTCATGACGGCAGCTCCACGCTGCTGCACAGTGGTGATGAACTCACCCGAGAGCCACTCCGAGTCAGTGACGACCGACGTGATGGGCTTGCCGCCGACCGAGCCGTGCGAGACGTCGGGATACTGCGTCGACGAGTGGTTGCCCCAGATGATGACGTTCTTGACCTCCTCGACGTGAACGCCAGCCTTGTGCGCAATCTACAACGTAGCGGTATTAACACCACCATCATCTCCATCGCCACAACACCATCAAGAGAGAGAGAGAGAGAGAGAGATGCGAGAGCGTACCTGGAAGAGGGCTCGGTTGTGGTCGAGGCGCGTGAGGGCCGAGAAGTTCTCCTTGGGCAGGTCGGGGGCGCAACTCTGCGCGATGAGGCAGTTGGTGTTGGCGGGGTTGCCGACCACCAAGACCTTGACGTTGCGCGAGGCCCACTGGTTGAGAGCGGCGCCTTGCTCACGGAAGATCGAGGCGTTCTTCTCGAGGAGGTCCTTGCGCTCCATGCCAGGGCGACGAGGGAAGGCGCCCACCATCAGGCAGTAGTCAATGTCCTTGAAGGCGGTCTCGACCTCGGTCGTGGCCACGACGCCTGGAGCGAGCGAGCACGCGGCGCGTTGTGAGTGACTCGACGCTACCGCAACACCAGCTAGCCTCGTTCGTGGCCAGCAAGCAGCTCGAGCATACCAGCAACCAACGGAAGAGCGCAGTCCTCGATCTCCATCACGACGCCACCGAGGCCCTCTTGGCACATGGGGATGTCGAGCAGGTGGAGAATCACCGGTTGCTCAGGACCAAGCAGGTCACCGCGCGCCACAGCGAACACGAGAGAATACGCGATTTGACCGGCAGCACCGGTGATGAGAACGCGAGCAGGAGCACGAGCAGCCTAGAAGCAGGTAGCGAGGTCAACCGACGAGCACTTTGGCGTGGACGAGCGGTAGCGAACGACCTCACCGACTCTCACTAACTCCAAGCAACCGAACCCACCCCAACCATTCCTCTGCAGTATCTCCGTACCATGATTGAAAGAAAGCCGAGACGATGCAAGAGCGAGAAGGTCCTTCCTTGCTGTGCGTGTGTGTGAGCGAATGGCGGCGACGAAGCGAATGAACGAACAAGCGAAAATCCAGCGACCGACCTCCGAAGATGGCGAAGATGGCGAAGATGGCGAAGATGGCGAAACTCGATCGGTGCATTTTCGCTTCTTCGCACTTCAAGCACCACACCAACACCACCGCAACACGCGCGAGAAGCAAAATATCCCGCAAACTATCCAGCACCAACCTCACACGACTCTACGCACGACATCATTCATCATGCTTGGTGCTCAAGTACTACCAGCCAACATCATGGAGGAGTGGTGGGCATGGTATCTCGCCAACACCACGCCCTTCTTTCAGGTACTGTTCTCTCGTTCGTTCGCTTGCTCGTCGTGCACGTGCTGCCACTCACTCGCTCTCGCTCTCGCTCATCCACTGGCTCGTACGTAGTACGGTATCGGTGTGCTGATCATCCATGAGCTCGTGTACTTTGGCTCGTTCTTGCCCTTCTGGCTCGCGGACTTCCTGCCGTTCCTGCACAAGTACAAGATCCAACCCGACGTACGTCTCGAGCGTCACTCTCTCACTCGCGCACTCGCTCGCACCAGAGATCTAGTTGATGTCCTGATCTCGTGATCGACCAATCGCTACGCGAGCGCAGAAAGTGAACGACGGCGCCATGTTGTGGCGCTGCTTCAAGCGCCTGATGTTCCTGCACTTTGTGATCGAGGCTCCGATGATCCTCGTCAGCCACCATCTGCTCAAGTACTTTGGCTTCTCGATGACGCTGCCACTACCTTCGTGGCAGACCATCGCCTTCCAGTGCCTCTGCTTCTTTGCGATCGAAGACTTTTACTTCTACTGGGTCCACCGGTACGATCGGACGTGATTCCCAATGCAATGTGTGACATTGGCGCCAATCTCACATGCCATCGACGGAGCTCCGTATTGCAGACTGCTGCATCATCACAGCATCTACAAGTATGTACACAAGGTGCATCACGATCATGCTGCTCCGTTCGGAATGGCTGCCGAGTACGCTCATCCGATCGAGACCGCCTTCCTCGGCCTTGGTACGCCACCCACCCACTCACCCAACCAATCAATCAATCAATCTATCGATAGATCGATCAATCAATCACTCGCTGTTCTTGCGTGCTCACACTCGAGAGGCTGCTTGCACACCTCCTGATCAGGAACGGTCATGGGACCGGTATTGTGTGCCATGACGGTCGGCATGCACCTCGTGACGCTGTACGTGTGGCTGGTGGTGCGCGTACTCCAGACCGTCGAGGTGCACTCGGGCTACGACTTTCCGTGGTCGCTCAACAACTGGGTGCCGCTGTGGGGAGGCGCCGAGTTCCACGACTGGCACCACAAGACCTTCACTGGCAACTACTCGTCGACCTTCACTTTGTGGGATTGGGTCTTTGGCACGAGCTCCGCATACCTCGCCGCCAAGCACAAGAAGAAGGCCGACATCAGCAAGACCATCAAGACCAACTGAGAGGTTGATTCCTGCAACCATTTGCGACATTCGCTCCAACGATGTGACTGCAAGCCCCACGACCAACGATAGTGCCGTGTTTGCCAAACCAATGAATCAGTCACTAATTGCACAGTCAATCCAAAGAGGAGAGAGAGGCGTGGCTGTGGTCGTCAGTTGCTTGCTGCCCGCTGCTCTGCTGCATCTCTCGCTCTCGCTCTCGCCTGCTCCTCAACCTCATCCATCCACCCGCCTTCCTGTCGTGCTGTCGTGCTGTCGCGCTTGAGAACATCGATCATTGCGTTCAATTGGTGTGTCTCTTTCTCTCTCTGTTTGCTTGTGAAGAGGAGATGGCGTCAGTGAACCAAGAGCACCTTGACCGCAAGCTGCTCGATGCCGCCAATCGAGGCGACACGCAGCAAGTGCTCTCGCTCCTTGATCAACGTGCTGACCTCAACGTTGCGAACTCTCACAATGACACTCCTCTCCATCTCGCATCGTTGAATGGCCATCATCAATGTGTCGAGCTCCTTCTTGATCGACAAGGCGACATCAATGCCATCAATGCCAGCAACAATACGCCATTGCATCTCGCATCGTTGAATGGCCACCACCTTTGCATCGAGCTCCTTCTTGATCGACAAGCCAATGTCAATGCCGTCAACTCCAAGACCAACACGCCATTGCATCTTGCATCATGGAATGGCCATCATCAAAGCATCGAGCTCCTTCTTGATCGACAAGCTGACATTCACGCCATTAATGCCAGCAACAATACGCCGTTGCATCTCGCATCGTTGAATGGCCATCACCTTTGCATCGAGCTCCTTCTTGATCGACATGCTGACATCAATGCCGTCAACTCCAAGACCAACACGCCATTGCATCTCGCATCATGGAACGGCCATCATCAATGCGTCGAGCTCCTTCTTGATCGACATGCTGATATCAATGCCATCAACTCCAAGAACTACACGCCATTGCATCTCGCATCATGGAACGGCCATCATCAATGTATCGAGCTCCTTCTTGATCGACACGCCAACGTCAACTCCTTGACAAAAGCCAATTGCACACCTCTCTATCTTGCATCATTGAATGACCATCGTCAATGCGTCGAACTCCTGATCGATAGGAACGCTGACAAGACGATCGCGAATGTACGTTGCACCCATCGATCCATCGATCCATCGATCAATCGTTTGTTCGTTCATTCATTCATTCGTTCTCATGTGCTGGAACACCACTCACCTTCCTGTTCCTCAATCGAACCAGGATCGAGGCCGACTTCCACACCAAGCAGCCAAATCTCCAGAGATCGCCGACTTGATCCAACATCGAGGTACGGCCACCATCTTCCAAGCGCAATCACTCTTCCGTTTGGTCGTGTGTCATGTTTGTTTGTGTGTGAGATCGAGGTCAACTCAACCCATCCTGACATTGATTGGTTGGCTGGTTGGTTGGTTGGTTGGTTGGTTGATGAATGGAAATGGATCAAGTGTTCATGTGGTGGCCATCGACCCATCGGTTCGTGTCTCATGAGCACGTGAGGTTCCATCGGATCGTGATTGAGTTGTTCATGATTCGAAATGCAAGCTCGACACTCCCGTGGCTTCCCAACGAGTTGATGTTCGAGATCTGTCGGTCTCTCTTTGAGTTTTACCGCGAAGAGGCGCGAGCCGACCACCACCACCAACATCAACAGGAAGAGGAGGAGATCGAGCATGGACAAGGCAACGAGGGCAAGCACTCGAGAGGATGTTCGGTGCAATGAGGAACCTGATACACGCAAGGTAGCAAGCCTCCCTCTCTATGACGATGATGGTGTTGGAGGTGGCGGTGAGAGAATCACATTTGGTGTATTGCAAGATACGCTCACACACAAGGAGAGATCGCGCACGATTGAATGATAGATAGATAGATAGCAAATTGTTCTCGGTGGCCGTTGATCTACTGGTGCTTGAGAGCGGCGGGCAGTAACGAGCGAACGATGGGATTGTCGGACGAGTCGAGTAGTTGTTGCTTGAGTTGCTGTACACGAGTGATGGCTTCTTGCGGCGCCAAGGTTGCGAGCGGTATCTGTTGGAATTGCTCGAGGAACGAGTCGACCAGCTGCTCGGCCTCCTCTTGCTCCTTGGACTTGTGACGCTTGGCGGCCAGTGCCGCCGTGGTCTCGAACGACTCGAGCTCACTGGCCTTACGCTTGGCGAGCTCGATCACCGACGCCGGAAAGTTGGCCATCTGCGCCACGTGAATGCCGAAGCTCTGGTCGCATGGGCCGGGTTCGACTGTGCCACCAGGCGGTTATTCATTGGAGCTGGCGCTCCAGCTGAGCAGCAGCAGCAAAATAGTGCCGAGAGCGCGCGCAAGCGTACCCTTGTAGAGCAGCGTGAGTTCGTTTTGCGTCGGCACAGCGGAGACATGAAGGTTCACGACTCCCGGTAGCTGTTTCTCGAGCGCCGTCAGCTCATGAAAGTGCGTGGCGAACAAGCAGAAACATTGAATCGTCGAGCAGAGATATCTGCCATGTGCGTGCGATGAGAGTGCGCTCATGATGGTGCATGACGCACGAATGGACGAGGAGCGCGACAGCGAGAGAGAGAGAGAGAGACGCACTCAGAGATGGCCCACGCCAGACCGAAGCCGTCATAGGTCGAGGTTCCGCGGCCAAGCTCGTCGATAATGACCAACGACTTGGAGGTGGCAGTCTACATCCCGCCCACCAGCGGACATTGTTGAGTGAGTGAGAGTGAGTGAGAGTGAGTGAGAGTGAGTGAGATGTCGTGAGTGAGCAACATACGCTCAGGATGCACGTGGTTTCGAGCATCTCAGCCATGAACGTCGACACACCACGCAGCTGGCTATCACCAGCTCCGACGCGACACAAGATCGCATCAGCGACACAGATGTCGGCCAAAGTACAGGGCACGAAGCAACCGATTTGCGCCATCAAGATGGCCACGCCAATCTACGCGTTGGATCAGAGAGTGGACGCGTTGCTTCCGGTCGTTGCCGCTGTGAGCGTACCGAGCGAATGTAGGTACTCTTGCCACCCATGTTGGGGCCGGTGATGATCTGGAAGCTGCTTTGTCCCACGTGGAGATTGACGTCGTTCGGAATGAAGCACTCAGAGTTCAGCTCCATGCAAGGGTGGCGCAGTTCCTTGATGACCGTGTTGCCCTGACCGGCTGGTACCAAGGTCGGCCTCACGTACGGCTTGGCACTCGTTGCCACAACGTGTGCCATACTATTGTGGTAATAACGAGCTCGATGAGCGTGTGCAAAGCGAGCGAGAGCGAGAGCGAGGGTGATAGGTAGAGGTACCTGGCATAGACATCGATGAGGGTGATCAAGTCCGAGAGCTCGAGCAAACCAGGAGCGTAGCCAGCTGCGAGTACAACTGCGCGGTGAGTGGTTGCGACGACTGCGACGACGACGGTGCTCATGATGACGTACAAGCAACGGCGATCAAGTCTTTCGAGAGATCGACCTGGCGCTCGAGGTACTCTTTGTGCAGTTGGTCGTACTTGTCGCCCAAGACCTTGAGCTCGGGCGTGCGGAACTTGACGCCGTCCTTCTTGGTATCGACTGTCTGGTACTTGATGGTGCGCACTTGACGGAGGTCCTTCTCTTCCTGATGACGGGTGAGACACACAGCAAAGGAGCCGCTCAGGATGCCGCAAGCGTGCAAGCGTGTCGAGCACCAAGACGAGAGTAAGTACCTTGCGAGAGACACGGAAGCACCAGCTGAACTGCGGAAAGTAGCTGATTTGTAGGGTCTTGAGGCCGAGCTTCGAGTTGACCTGCGTAAAGTGCTGCGAGATCGACTGCGTGACGTGTGTCTTCTCGTCGTTGAGTGCCTGTAGCGAGTCGTCGAATTGCGGCCGAATGAGGTACTCGTGGTTCTCGGCGGCCTCGAGGTCGATCGCGAGCTCGACCATGTCACGGAACTTCTGGAACTCCTCCTCGAGTCGCTGTTGGGGAGGCACGCACGTGAGAATCGAGAGCTGCCAAGAGGCGGATGCAATCGCACGGGCTCGTGTGCGATCGTGTGGCACGCACCAAGATGGGAGCCGTAAAGACCTGAGCCACCTTCTCGCTGTGTACGCCATTGTACTCTTGGAACTGCTGCGCAATCTGCGGCAGACGCTCGACAAAGTGGAAGATGCGAACGCAATCCTCGAGCGTCGCCGTGCCCTTGACGAGGCGCATCACGAGCCGCGTAATGTCCGGCACGCGCTTCAGGAGATCGTCCTACGTCGTACAGGCAAGATGAGCCCCCGTGGCGGCAGCGCGCGCGTGTGGATGGATTGATCGATCGAGAGGTACCCGCAAGATGGCACGCATAAAGTCGTTGCGCGCAAAGACCTCGACAAAGTCCAGACGCTCATTGATGCGCTCGACGTCCATGAGCGGTTGTCGAATCCACTGCATCAGCAAGC
>Ga0209935_1004915_pt1 | contig 11799 bp, 17 predicted proteins | sample ThiBio_1000_plan_2_FD_183958 | JGI IMG/M metagenome (GOLD analysis project Ga0209935, IMG submission 183958) | Wastewater bioreactor microbial communities from Cape Town, South Africa - Thiocy_cont_1000_plan (SPAdes) | ecosystem: Engineered > Bioreactor > Thiocyanate-remediating >... | reverse complement strand
AGATGCTCCGTGGCGATGCTTGCCGAGATGTAGAATTGCTCGGCCAGGCTGGTGCGCGAACGTGAAACGCTCGTTGTGTGTTGCTGGATCGAACAGCAGGCCATGGAAGTACAGATCGCCGCCTGCGAAGTGAACGTCAGTGTCTCTCGCTTGTCGAGAGCTTGCTGCACATTGATGGTGGCCTCATCATCGCCACGTACCCTTGAACTGACGGCCAAGGCACACGTTGAGCGTCACTTCCGAGTCGTCGTAGTGGAATCCCAGGTCGAGATCTTCACTCATGCGGTATTGAACCTGGTGTGTACATACAGCCATTTCTTCCTCTGTCACCGGCTGCGGTCCCCCCACGAAGCAGCGAACGAACGCCGTACCATGAAGCCATGATGCGAATCGAGTGTTGCTCCTCCTTGTGCCGGGAACAGTAGCGCCGTCAGTGGCAACAAGTATCGCTCCCGCAGCTCGCTCAAGAACGGCGTGAAGCCGATGTGGTCGAGGATCACGCCGTAATTGTTCATCGAGTTGGGCCGCGACACTGGCAAGCCCGACGCTTCAAAGTGTGCCAGCTCCTCGAGCAGCGCCGAGCAGAACTCGATCGTAAAGATCTCGAGCGAGTAGATACCTGTCGGTGCCTCGAGTGTCAGCAGAGCGCGCAGCGCATTGGGACTCCCGTCTCGAATGGCGGCCAGGAACGAAGGCACGAAGAAGCTCTGCATCGGAGCGCGTGTGAGAGCGAGCGAGCGTTCGTGTCGCATATCATACGGGCATGCAGCAGTACCTCCGAGAGCTGGTAGATGTGCGGGTGTAGGGGCTTGTAGACCTCCTCGATCAACTTGAGCTTGGCGCTCTCCATCGCCGCGCGACGGCGCATGAAGCTGACGTACTCGGCGCGCGTCCTGGGTACCAGCGGTCCGCCATGCTCGATCTCGGCGCCGCTCACGACCATGAATGGCCGATCGCGAGAATGGCCCTCGGGCAGTGTGTAGTGCCCATCCTCATCGGGCTGCAGCTCGTCGGCGTCGGCCGTCATCAACACCATCTCATCGTCATCATCGATAGCGAACAACTGGCGCAGACGGCTCTTGCTCACGAGCTCGGGAGCGAGCGTCACCGCTCCGTGACCCAAGCTCGCAAACGTATGAAACACCGACATATCTGATGATGACAGAATCGACTTGCTTACTCGGTGAAGTAGTGGTGTTATCGAGTGAGGGATAGGAAGATGATATCGATGATGTTGAGGATGATGTCGTAGTTGCAGAACGAAGAGAAGAAGAGCACAGGAATGTCGCTCGAGTTCCACACGTCGTTCACTGTTCTTGCCTCGCTGCTTCGCTCGATGGAGGTGCCAGATGCCGAGCTCCTGTCGGCCGTGCGGGCATGCAATCCAGATGGCATTCGCGAATTACTTGCTGCTAGAGCGAGTGTCGCTGGTTTCGATGTCGGCGAGGTCGTGACGGCATGCAACAACGACCTGGCCAAGGAACGTGAGATGCTTCGATTGCTTCTTGACGCCAATGCATCAGCCGAGAGCGCCAGAGTGTCGTTGGTGCATCGATACCTGCAACACGGCGAGCACGACATGTTGGCACTCGTGCTTGCTCACGGCGCCTCGGTCAACCAGCGCTCCAACGCCGCCAAGGCCCACCATGCCACGCCGCTGCACATCGCCGCGGCGAGTCGCAAGGCAGCTGTCGTCGAGTGGCTTCTCCGCCACCAAGCCGACGTCAATGCTCCCGACGACAATCACACTCGCCCGCTGCATCGGGCAGTCGGCTCTCGAGCACTCCCGATCGTGAGGATGCTCCTCGACGCGAACGCCGATCCGAACGCCCGAGACTCCGATCTGCGGACGCCACTGCACGACGCGTGCGAGAAACAGCTCTGCGACATGGTCCAGCTGCTTCTCAAGCACGGCGCTCGCGTCGCCATTCGCTCCGAGCGTGGCATTACTCCACTCGCTGCTGCCATCACTTCCTCCAGCGTTGAAGTCGTCCGCATGCTGCTACAACAAGGATGCGATGCCCGCGAGGCCGTCAACGAGAGAGACTTGGAGCACGCCACGCCGCTTCATCTCGCGTGCGAACAGGGGCACGAAGAGATTGCTCGCCTGCTCATTGCGCACAGTGCACACGTCGATGCCAAGATGACTGACGGACCGACACCATTGCTCCTTGCAACAATGCGCCTTCCGAGCCACAGTCGAGTGGTTCAGCTACTCGTGAACTGCGGTGCCAGCAAGGCCATGGCGACCGAGTCCCTGGCCAGTACCCGAGTGCTGTGGAACTACTATGCGTACCAAGAGCATATCGCCAGTCTGCCTCGCTTCCAGAGTACGTAGTCCTTGCTCGAGAGATACATGCACCTAACTAACAAACTAACAATCCATATGCTCCGAACTCCAGAGTTCCAGTGGAGCCTCTCGATGCATCGATTCGCTCCGACCTACTTGCGCAAGACCATCGAGACTCTCACCATGATTCGCTCGTTGGAGCATTGGTTCCTGCCCAACGAACTGCTATTCCTCATTTTTGAGTTCCTTTAGAGTAAGTAAGCCCAGCCGACCAACAGTCGGTTCGATATTTATCAGAAGAGGTTATTTGGCCATCATACGCCAACTGTTCCAGCGGGAGTACGCCGCAGCTGCTGGCATTGTCGCAGATTGCGAGTCCCAAGGAGATACTCCAAGCATGATTGAAGAGAGGCACGCATTGAGAGTAGGAGCACCTGTTGGTGGGGTTGGTGTTGGTGTTCGGGGTCGGGGTTGGTTGGTTCATTGCGTTACAGCCCTCGTCTCCAACCAAGTCGCCAACCGAGAGACACAGCTCTCATTCCCTTACTCATCCCTCGTCGAACCAACCAACCAACCAACCAACCACCAAGCAAATTACCTATCTATCGATCGGTGAGCGAGCGTGCGCGAGATGGCCGTGGCGTCCTATGAAGGCGAGGAAGAGCTGAAGCAGGAGCTGGCAGCACTCGCTAAGCGCCGCCTCTCGGCCTCGCGCATCGCGTCCATCACCAAGATCGCGCTCAAGCAGGTCAAGGTACGTACGCCGACGAGGCAACCCACTGCCATGACCATACTGGCCGAGTGCCATTGACTCGCGACGCTCTCTGGCTCCAGTTCTTCAAGCATGTGGTCTTCCATATCGAGCGCTTCGCTAAGGTCTGCGCTCCCGAGTCCAAGCTCTCGGCCCTGTATGTCGACCATCGCTCTTGCATCCATCTATCCATCCATCCATCCATCCACGTCGAGAGAGTTGCTCACACTCAAGACGATCGTGTACTTGTGTGTATGTCTCGACGAATAGCTACGTGATCGACAGCATCCTGCAGGCGTCGAAGGCCAAGCTCCCCGACAACGTCTACGCCGAACGCTTCGCCAAGAACATACTCGACACCTTCTGGAACATCTTCGAGGCTCCGCAGGAGGAACATGTACGTCGTCGTGAGTGTGACACACTACTGCGGGCGTCCGCGACTGGTCGCCAACATATGACCTGACTCGATACCGATGCCACACCGTCATGGTGTCGCTTCTCCTCTTCCTCTCGCATCGACGCAACCAACCAACCAACCAACCACAGGAAGCCATCAAGCGCGTGGTCGTACTGTGGCACCGCAACCGAATCTTCGACATGCAGGACCTCTCGCAGATCTGTGCCGTATGCACCAGTGCATCGGGCAGCGCGCCGGTGCTCGAGCCGCTCGAGCCACTGAGCTCTCCCTCGCTGAGTGCCGCCGCCTCGCTGCCGCCCTACTCGCCAATCTCGACGCCGACGTCGGCCGATTCACACGGCGCCGGTATGCAGCGCCGCACTGACGGCACCATGATCCGCTCCGAAGAGCAGTGTACTGACCTCCCACACCACGACCATCGGCTCGGTCGCACAGACGAGCGAGCGACAACTGCACCGGCTCACTATCCCATGCCATACGCTGACCCAACTCAACCTCCTCCTCCTGCTGCTGCTGCGGCCTACCAACACACGGCATACGCGCATCACTACGAGCAAGCCCCTGCGGCCTACTCTCACTATCCACCCTCTGCCACCACGACAACATCCGCTGCTCCACGAGACCCGCGATCAAGCTTCTCGGCTTCATCGCACTCGACACTGCCGCCATCGAACAACACATCCGGCGGAACGCCTTCCAACGGCGGTGCTGCAGGTGCACCGGCTGACTACGACTACGACTATGACTATGATTCGTACGTGCTCCTCTTGAGTGTACTGGCGTTCTCCTGATCTGACTGCGAGTCTCACCGCATTGCTTGCTGCCATGCACAGTTCCCATTACCACCAACAAGACCATCCGTCCTACAGCTCAGCTGGGCCCTACAGTGACTCAAACTATCCGCAGCACCGACCACCACCACCACCATCATCGTCGTCAGCGCCATCCTATCCATCTGGCAGCAGTTCGCAAGATTATGCCTTCTCGGGGGCACAATACTCGCAACCTTCCTCCTCGTCCTCGTCGTCTTCCTACTACTCAGGGGGCGCCGCGTACAACAAGGACCCTTACTACAACACCGAGCATCACGGAGGCAGTGCAAGTACAGGCTCGGCGTCTCGTGCTGAGGACATGAATCAAAGTAGGTGTTCGTTCTTGCTTCACGCACGCGTACGTCGCAACGCAGCTCGAGACTTACCCCGTTCCCCCCTTGCTTGCAGCAACTCCATCAACAACGCTGTGGGTCGGATCGTTGGCTCCCGAGGTGACACAAGATCACCTCGTGCAAGAATGTCGTCGCTACGGTGCGGTCGAGCGCATCTTTGTACGTCATAACGAGTAGAGGGCGATTCACACTCTCTCCCTCCTGTAGCTCACCTCTCCATCTCTGGCTGCAATGATGGAGATAGATGTGCAACAAGAACCCCACGGCTGTCATGGCGTTTGTTACGTTTTACGAGCGACGAGCTGCCGAGACTGCCAAGCTTGCCATGGACGGCAAACGATTCCTTGGTTCACGATTCAAGGTCGGTTCTCGCTCTGCTGCTTGCACGCTGATGATGCACACGGAGCCGTTTCTGACCCTCCTCGTTGTTGTGCGACTGGATCTAGATCGGCTGGGCTCCGAGTCCATATCAGTCTCCCAAAGGCTTCGATCGTGCTACTGGCTACGGCTATCGACTGAGTGCGCGTGACAAAGGAGTACCGAAAGGCACTCTGATCGATCCTCCACCCCCTGCCCGGAGAGGCAGCGGGAGCGCCGGTGGCAGCGGCAGCTATTCAGTTCCGTTCGATGAGACAGGCGGTGGTGGTGGTGGTGGCAGCGGTTCTCGTTCGCAATACGACTATGCGTATGACCGGCCGTACGATGTCGAGCATCGAAAGCCGTACGACTCTGTATCGTCTTCCTCTCGCTATGCCGATCGCCGATCGTCGCAATCTGAGGATCGGGATCGAGATCGGGATCGAGATCGATATCCATCGCGAGGCTCGTCGTACGGTTCCGACCAGCCGCCGTTCTCGTCGTCAGGGGCTCGAGCGAGTGAGCGAGATGCCGCTGAGCGATACAGCGATCCGTATGCCTATCAGCATCAACGAGACAGCAACCATCACCACCAACATGAGCAGCACTATCACCAATACCAACAACAACAGCCGCCGCCGCCTCCACCTCCATCGTCGCACGTGTACGAGAGCGAAGCACGATCGGCAGATGATGGTATCGGAGAGGATACTCGACAAGCAAGCAAGGATGCGGCAAGTGACTTCCTGGCGGGACTCTCGGCGAGCCAGGACGTCATGGCAGCCATGCAACATCCGGACCTGCGAGGCTCACAAGAGCTCTCGGCTCCCACTGGCTCCTCATGGAACTGGCAAGCCGATGAGCGCCGAGATCAGCGGGATCAACGTGAACCACGCGATCAGCGTGACCGTCGCGAGCAACGAGATCAACGGGAACAATGGGAGCAACGTGATCGACCTCGCGAATCCGAGTGGGATCGAGGGCGCATGGCTGATCGCAACTGGGATCATCGTGGATCGCGCCGTGGTGATACTCGCGAGGAACAACGTGGATACATGCCACCACCGTCATCACAACAGCAGCAGCAACAACAACAACTACCGCCACCTTCTGCTTCAGCACCGCCTTCCTACTACGACCACCAATCGTCACAACCATCGGCGATGGATTCGGCGTCAGCGACGACGCACGAGCGCTCTTATGATTCGGACCGAAGCTCTCAGATGTATGACCCGTTCGGCAGTGACCGGGAGCGCGAGCGCGAACGCGAACGCGAACGCGAACGAGAGAGGGATCGAGAATACGAGCGCTACCAGCGCGATATTGCTGCCGTGGCGGCACAACAAACAGCAACGCCGTCGAGTGACCCAGGCCCACGCGGGCGCAAGCGACGTTGGGACCAGCCAAGCTCTGCTGCGGCTCAGCCGTCGAGTTTGGGCGGCGACGGCCATTCAATGTCAGACTCTCGCAAACGCGAGCGTGATTGGGCCTCCAGCAATGCACAATCCTCCAGCAGCTCCTCTGCCTCGTCGTCGTACGATGAGCCGTACAGCAAGCGACGAAGTTGGGGTCGTGGAGATTCGTATCGTCGGTAGGTTGGTCGAGTGGTGTCATTAACGCATCCCTCGCTGTACTCTAGCTGGTTCGCCAACGCTATCTATCTATCTATCTATCAAGTAATGTCTTTCTATCTTACTCGATCTACTTGGCCATTGCTTCAATTCGTAATTGGTTATTGTTTCGTCGACGCAAATCATTCCATTTCAATGTTGTATTCTCGATAAAAGAGCGTATCCACCATACTTCTACATTCGAGCATTTGTGAGTGCGCGAAAGAGCGTGAGAGCACGAGAACAACCGCCGGAAACGGATGCCTACAGCAAGGCTCGACGGCGCTTAAAGTGGTTGATGAGTCCGTTGGTCGACGAATCGTGTGACGCAACGTCGTCGGCAGAGTGCAACTCGGAGAGGATGCTCTTGGCCAGCTGCTTGCCCAACTCGACGCCCCACTGATCGAACGAGTTGATGTTCCAGATGACGCCTTGCGTAAAGATCTACCAATCGCATGGTGTTAGACTGCTGGCGCAAGATCGCGAGCAGCTGCGCACTGTGAACAGCACACGTACCTTGTGCTCGTACAAGGCAATGAGCCAACCCAGCGTACGTGGCGTCAGGCGGTCGAACAAGAACGAGTTCGACGGGCGGTTGCCACTGAAGATCTTGTGTGGCACCAATGCCTCAAGCGCCTCACCCGAGAGACCTGACTTGCCCAGCTCTTCTCGGACCTCTTGCTCGGACTTACCCTTCATGAGCGCCTCGGTCTGCAGCACGCCACGTGGTCGTTAGAGACGGTGCCTTCCTTCGTTCAGGTGCTCGCACTCGTCGTACCTGAGCAAAGAAGTTCGACAGAAGGATCGAATGGTGGTCGGTCGGCAACGGATTCTGCGTGTGGACCGGCGCCAAAAAGTCGCACGGAATCAACTTCCTGCCCTGTTGTGGTCGGTGCGTGCGGTTGGTTGAGCGGCCCTCTCCAGCAACGGATCGACGAGCAAGTGCTGCAATCAGTACCTGATGGATGAGCTGATAGAAAGCATGCTGGCCATTGGTGCCAGGTTCGCCCCAGATCACCGGGCCCGTGCTGTAATCCACAATCACTTGGCCATCTGCGATCGCGAGTCAGCCATGAATGAACGAACGAATGAACGAACGAATGCCATTAGGGCGAAGAAGTGGTTGACACGTACCTTTGGTGACACTCTTGCCATTGCTCTCCATATCGCCTTGTTGAAAGTAGGCCGGGAAGCGATGGAGGTATTGGTCGTACGGCAGAATGCAGTGCGTCTCGGCTCCGAAAAAGTTGTTGTACCAGATGCCCAGCAAGCCCTGCCAGTGAGGAGCGAGGAGTGAGGAGTGAGTGAGTGAGTGAGGAGCGAGGAGTGAGTGAGTGAGTGAACGAATGTGTGATCTCATTCGATCGAATGCACGCATACCATCAGCACGGGGAGGTTGTCTTGGAAGGGTGTGGTGCGGAAGTGCTCATCGACCTCGTGACAGCCTGTGAGCAGCTCGATGAAACGATCGTAGCCGATGCTCAACGCGATCGGGAGACCGATGGCGCTGCAGAGCGAGTAACGACCACCGACCCAGTCCCAGAACTCGAACATGTTCTCCTTGGCGATGCCAAAGGCCGTTACGGCAGCCATGTTGGTCGAGAGGGCGACAAAGTGCTTGCAGACATCGGCCTCGGTCGGCGTGGCGCCCGAGTCGGGTGCCTTGGAGGTGAGGAACCAGCGCTTGGCCGACTCGGCATTGGTGATGGTCTCCTGCGTCGTGAAGGTCTTGGAGGCCACGATGAACAGCGTCGTGTCGTTGTTCAGGTGCTTGATGGTCTCGACGAGGTGCGTGCCGTCAATGTTCGACACAAAGTGCACGCGCAACTCGGGCGACGAGTACGGCTTGAGCGCCTCGCACACCATCACGGGTCCAAGGTCACTGCCTACAACGATGGCGAGAGCGAGAACGAGTGAGTGAGTGAGAGGTGCTGTTGTACGTGCGTGTAGTGCATATGAGCCCGACATACCGCCAATGCCAATGTTGACGACATCGGTGATGCGCTTGCCGGTGAAGCCCTTCCATTCACCGGAGCGGATCGAGTCGGAAGCCTGGCGCATGTGCTCGAGCACGCGTTGCACTTCGGGCATCACGTCGACACCATCGACAATGATCGGCGAGCCGGAGCGGTTACGCAAGGCAACGTGCAACACGGCGCGGTTCTCGGTGGTGTTGATCTTGGCGCCCGAGAACATGGCCTGGATCGCATCCTGGAGCTTGGCCTCGTGCGCCAGCTGCAGCAACAGCTCGAGCGTGCGCTCGGTGACGATGTTCTTGCTAAAGTCGAACAGGAGCTCGCCGGCGAACGTGCGGCTGAACTTGTCGAAGCGCGAGCCATCATGCAGAAACAACTCACGCATCTGTAACTTGGAGGCCACCGTGTCGTAGTGGTCCTGGAGAGTCCGCCAGGACTCGAGTTGCGTCACGGACGAAGAGGACGAGGAGGCCATTGCGCGGAGAGCGAGAGCGAGAGGTGCGAGCGAGAGAGGGGGAGGCAGCAAGTGAACGCGAGTGTGGGCGCGAGTGGAGCTTCGTCGACTTCTCCGCTGTTCGTTCAGCGTGCGTGTCGGTCGCCGCGCCGGAGATATTCGGACCGCTCCGGACCGGAGGCTTGGTCGAATTGCAGGCGAATGAATGCGTGGATCGATTGTGGAGAGGAGACCGACCACCCATTCATTCATTTCGTGCCCCACGTTCTCAATCCACCCTAAATCTACTCATCGATTCGATTGAGGAATCGTGGTGGCTCTGAGTATCGATGTCGTGTCTACGGCATCGACAAGCGAGGAGTGTCGCTTGGGTGTTGGTGGCGCTGCTGTCGCTGGTGTCGCTGCTGCTTGGGTCTCTCGGCAATGCGGCGCTGCCTCTACGGCTCCAGATTGATGGTGCTCACCACGGCATCGGCGTGGGTACGACGGGAGCCGTGGTCTTGTCGCCACACGATGCAGACTTCTACAACGCGTCGCTCGACTGGAACCAGGGTCTCTGTCGTCCGACGCCAGCGGTGATCGTGTTTGCGAGCAACGCAATCGACGTCGCGAACGCCGTCAAGTACGCCCATACAAACGGTCTCGCCGTCACGGTTCGGTCAGGTCGACACAGCTACGAGTGCTTCTCGGTCGGACAGGGCTCGATGGTGATCGACGTGTCGGCGCTGCGCCACATCTCGATCCAGCAGCAGTCGCCCGAACTGTGGACCGTCAGCGCCGGGCCTGGCGTGCAGCTGATCGAGCTGTACGCGGCGTTGTGGCAGCACGGAGAGCTCGTGTTTCCAGGTGGCTCGTGCCCGACCGTGGCGTTGGGCGGCTTCACGCTCGGTGGCGGCTACGGCTTCCTGTCGCGGCAGCTCGGTCTCGGCGCCGATCAGCTGCTGAGCGCCGAGGTGGTGCTCGCCAACGGCGCCATCTATCACACGACCGCCGGCGGCAACGACATGTCGTCGCTGGTGTGGGGCCTGCAGGGCGGCGGCAACGGCAACTTTGGCGTCGTGACCAACATGACGTTGCGCGCCACGCTGCTGCCGAGCGCGCAGCGCCACTCGATCGTTCACTACACGGTGTATTGGCATGTCGCTGATGCCGTGACGGCGTTCGCTGCGTGGCAGTCGCTTGCGCCGACGACCGACCGCCGATTGAGTCTGTCGTTCGTCGTGTACGAGAACAGCGTCAAGGCATTGGCGCAGTTCCTCGGCACACAGGCCGAGCTCGAGAGCCTGCTGGCGCCGCTGTTGGCGGTCGGCAAGCCGTACGACACGTCGGTGCAGGTGTTCACGTCGTACCTGAACGCGACACTCGACTTTGCTGGCTGCGGTACGCTCGCGCAGTGTCTGGCACAGACGCACCAGTGGCCGGCGAGCCAGCCGCCGCTCGCGTGGAAGGCCAAGAGCCTCTACATCTCGGTGCCGCTCAACGATACGGCGATCGCGCGCTTCGTGAGCTGGATGCTCGATCCGCTCAAGTACCGCCAATGCTGCGCCGGCCAGTTCGCTGGCTTCATGCTCGACCCGTACGGCGGCGCGATCGCCGACCGCGCTCCCAACGCCACGGCCTTCCCGCACCGCAACGCACTCTACCACGTGCAGCTCATGGGCTATTGGAACGCCACGTCGTCGGCCGACCGCAACGTCACCGAGCAGTGGCTGACCCAGGTTTACGCCGACCTGCAGGCGCTCGTGCCACCGCCGTACGGCGCCTACCGCAACTACCCCGACCTGGACCTCGGCTCCACCTTCATGGCCATGTACTACGGCACCGAGAATGCTGCGGCGCTCGAGGCGCTCAAGGCACGCTACGACCCTCTCAACACCTTCCGCTATCCGCAATCGGTTCCGCTCGCTTCTGCGGCGCCGTAATCTGCCTGCCGCCTCGCTATCGCCATTGAGAGAAAGTCTGCGTCGTGGCAAATACACGACAATCCTGTAGTAGTATTCAAACGAGAAGCACAACCAGAAGCAGCAGCAGTACCAGCAGCGCCCCAGCGTAACGGATGCATAACGAGGGGAGAGTTCGCTCGAGATAAGGCGCGTTGCCTGTTCCGGAAGAAAGAACAAACGCTGCCCTCTAGCGCCGAGAAGAGACAGCGAAGCCGGAGATCGAGCACAGCGTGTGAGGTGCACGCACCCCCTAGCGACCCGACCCACTCACCATACTATCTATCTCTCACTCTCACTCAGAAGAAGCAGCAGCAGCAGCTCATTGACCAGCGAGAGTGAGTGCGCGAGAGAGCGTGACCTTCCCGACGACGTTGGTAGTATAAAGTGCGACTCGTGCGAGCAATGGCGCAGCAGCAGCGCCTCGTGGTCGTTGTTGTTGTTTGTTGTCGTCTCTGCCGTTGCTGCATCGCGACGCCGCGTCGTCTGTCTGCGTGCCTGCCACTCGGTTGGCTGCGGCTGTTTCTTGTGTTTGTCTCGCTCACCAGGTGCTCTCGTGCATGCAGCCGTTGTAGTTGTAGTCGTTGCCGCTGTCGTTGTCGTTGTCGTCGTCGCCGCCGTCGCTGTCGCTCTCGTTGTAAACATAGACAGTTGTAGTTCTGTTCTCGCTCGGCACACTAGCTATCCATCCATCCATCCATCCATCTATCCATCTATCTATCCACCCAGCTCGTGATCGATACCAACCATCCATCTGCCGGCGCGTGTGCCGAGCTCGACGCCGCCAACACACACCGACGCGCACGCACACCATATGTCGTGTCCTCGCAACGCGCAG
>Ga0209935_1004912_pt1 | contig 11808 bp, 4 predicted proteins | sample ThiBio_1000_plan_2_FD_183958 | JGI IMG/M metagenome (GOLD analysis project Ga0209935, IMG submission 183958) | Wastewater bioreactor microbial communities from Cape Town, South Africa - Thiocy_cont_1000_plan (SPAdes) | ecosystem: Engineered > Bioreactor > Thiocyanate-remediating >... | reverse complement strand
TACTTCGACACACATCTTCTAAAGCTCTAGAATGAGCAAACCGCCTCTGTGTTAACACGCCTCATTCAGTTCTTTATGTACCTCTAATTTCCCACCGAACAATCGCTTAATCTCCAAATTTTAACTATTAATAAACAAATTTTCATCCTATCTAGATATATGGAAGCATATTATATATTCCGTCTTCATCGTACTGTTAATTTTTGCACATAACAAAAAACTAATGTCAGATTCGAAATCAGCACGAAAAACTAAGGTTTGGTCGATTTTTCAAAAAAAATCGAAAAAATTAATTTTTTTGCGAAAAAATATTTTTTGGTAAAAAAAATTCACGATAGCAAAAAACTAATGTTAGATTTGGAATCAGCATAGGTTATTACCGTGTTGGTGATATTACGAGTACGCCTAACTGTTTGGTTGTGTTAGTTGTTAAAGGTGCAATCTGATTGGCTTGGACAGACAGACAGACAGACAGACAGACAGACAAACTTTATTGATTTTTAAAGCGATTTTTCGCCCTATGACCCTTTCTTTCAGAAAAGGGAATAAACTGAATATGGTTCAAAATAAAAATATCACTAAATATTGAAGGGAGTACGTCTTACTATTTTTCAAAATTAATTTATTCTTGTCTAAAAGTTCAGATAAAGATGTGAAAAATAAGATTTGAAAAAAAAAACAAAAAAAGATCCGAAAAGCAGAAGAGGTGGCAGGTCTGGTCAGTTCTTTGAAATAATTAGCACACTCGTTCAATACCTTCGGAAACTTTTTCGATTATGTAGCCAGTTCCTAAACCCACTCCACCTCCGGCAAGGCCTATCTGGACTACTAATTGAATAATTTTGCCACTTTTTAGAACAATCTGGACAAGTTTCGTTGTTGGCATTTGACTTGCTACGACATATACGACTTCATAGATAATTTCAGATGGATCCAAGGCATTGAGACCATGCTGTGCTTTATCTATAATGTGAATAACTTTGTTCATATTAACTCCACTAATTTGCCTTCCGAAACATTTGACAATAGCAGGAACGAGTTTTCCCAGTATCGCTGATTGAGGAGTTTTTGCAAGTCCAGACGTTAACGGAAGTAAGCTAATTATGAAGATGATTATGAAGAAAAGACGCATTGTTCCCTTTTCTGAAAGAAAGAGTTATAGGCTTTTAAAATGGGTAGGAAAAAGTCTTAAAACTTTGTTTGTCCGGTCCAATCAGGAAACAATACATATTATAGTGACTAATATTGGCCATTTATGGTCCGAAGTTAGTTGCATCCTAGGTTATCGGGCTCGGGGAGTTCGAATCTGATGTCAGATTTTCAAAATTTTGATGTTGGTATTCTCCGGCTGGAGTGGTACCAACATATAAAAGTCCTATTTTCCATAAAGTTTGATCGAAGGTAATCGAGTATGGGGAGTTCGAATCTGATGTCAGATTCTCAAGAATATAGATTGCAGAGAGAAATAAAAACTCATCTTCCGCCTCATGAACAGTGGATAAACCGTATAATGGAATGCTTCGCTATTCATGCGTTATAAATGTCCCTTATGGCTGTTATCTTTACATACATGATGAGTTTTAATGTTTGTAAGCCATATCTGCCGTGCAAATTATATTGTATACCGATAGCTCTTGATTTGTTTATTTCTACATTCTCAGGGAACGTTTGCAGTCGAAGATTAAATGAGTCGAGTCGCGATGAATGTCATCTCGTTTTATGTATTTTAGATGGCATTTCTCAATAAACTGATTTTTAGGAGAATAAGAATATATTTTACAGAGTTCGATAAAGCATAATGAAATATTCAAAAACTAATATGGCGGTTAGTTTTTGAAAGTATTTATCTGTGAGTTTTCTCTGTATGAAGGAAACGGTTATATGGTAGAAAATCATACTGATATATTGAAAACAATGTCAGTGATTGGTAAAGAAAACAGTTGAGTCGCGCGAGTCATGAGTGATGGGTCGCGTGAAGTGAACCAAAGAAACTAGGATAGTTTCATATGGAAAGTTTTTAAAAAAAATTCCGATTTTTATTCTAGAATCACAAAAATAAGCACAACGCTGACATCAATTCCAGATCGGAATCCCTTTCAGGGCGATTCGACCTGAAGTTCATGCGAAATCAAGTAATTCGGATAGAACACGATCAACAGCTCTACAGATAAAAACAATTTTTTTTCAACAGGACAAGTCGACATATTATGAAAGCATTCATTGAATTTCTGAAAAATTCAACTAAAAAACTTTTCTAAAGGATAAGTCGAGTTGTCTCAAAAGACTCACTCACTTGATATTTGATACTATTCATTCAATTTATCAAAAATTAAAATACGTTTTTGAGCTTCCTTTTGGTTGACACTGATTTTGGTTCACTTCACGCGACCTAGTAATAATGATAAATGCAGGATTTAGGGATGATTCGAATATTACATGACTCATGTGTGCAACGTGGTTGCATATTTTTAAAAATTTCGTTAAATTTGTTGAAGAATTGATGTTGTCGAATCGCTTAATATTTGACCGATGAAACACAAGTGATAGTGATTGAAAGTGTCAAAGAGCGAAAACGGGTCGAATACAGATTGAATCGGATCGGATCGAACCGAATACAAACTTGTCAATTCGTGTGAACAAAATCAGTACATTTCCTATGATTGGTTTATATGCCATGTCACAAAGAATACTGTTGAAATGATAAGAAGAGAGAGGCGAGAGAGAACAATAGTTTTTTTCTCTTATTATATTTTACTTGTGATATTTATTCTTATTTTTGTAGAAAAAAATGCTGTTAAGAAAAATATCCTTTCAATCAAAGTTCCCGTTAACTATTTGTCATACTGAAACAATGTATTTTGTGCATAAATTAACCATTGATTAAAGTTAGCTCGCAGAATTTACAATTTACTTTTTAAAACAGAGAGTGTAGAGAGACATCTGATTAGCTCAATAGAAATCGGTAAAAAGATATGGATACTCTCACTTTTACTTACTAATTTTCTTACTCTTAGGTAAAAGAACACAATATTACAAATATATTTTCTATTAAATTACCTAATTGAATATAAAATCTTCTTCATACAACAGAACTTCAATTCTAACTGGACTTTTTCTCTTACACTCACTCAAATCGAACAAATGTTAAGTTATGCAAAACCGAACAACGAAATAGATGTTCTTCTGAACTGTGAACCCGGATTTGTACTCAGATTCGGATTCCCCAACCTCGATTACCGAAGGTCCGACTAACATCTGACTATCAATGGTTATGATCTTCGAGTTACTAAAATCGATGTTCTTTTGACCTTTGTGCAAACAAACACACACACAAACACACAAACGAATATTTAAAGCTCTACTTAACCAATTCTTATAATTTTTAATGTAGATTCTACTACAATGCAAAGAAGAATCAAAGCTCTATCGAATCTCTCAAAAAGGTTCTATATGGAACAATTAGATCTGATGCAGAAGTCAGAAAGTTTCGCATCTTCTTACGAAACCTTTCTTCCAAGATTCGGTAGACCTTCAAATTTTTTACAGTGTATCTCAATTCCAATTTCAAATATATAGTTTATATCCAAATACTCTTAGTTTAATAGGTTTGTCAAGACCTATCCTTCCAACATATTCATTACTGAAATTTTTTGGAGGTATTTTCATCAAAATACACTTTTCAATTGATACTGACCATCATACAATGATAAATAGCACAAATCATTGGACAAGAAAGAAAATTACCAGCAAAATGAAACACTAATCAAGACTTTCATTGCTGTATTTACGATAAACTTCAAAAATTCAACTTGACTTGTAATTATGGAAGAAAAACGAAGGATAAACCGCTGAAAATAGAAGTCAAGAAACTCTCTAGAGAAAAAGAGGTGATATCAAGATGGTAATATGTTCTATCACATACAATATTCAATTATCAGATTAAACAACTCAAAGAATGGCTATTTCTCTGGAATAAAATGAAATTAATCATACTGTTCTCAAGTTTATCCATTCAAACTGAACTCTTTAGTTGATGTTAATTATATAAGAGTAGCTCATTGATTTTGGTCAATGATTTAAAATTTTTTCACATACTGTATGTACTTACTTTAAAATTTAGACGATGAAAAACTATAATTTTTGCCGATCTCTGCTACAAAGAAATGAGAAATGACGAGAAAAAGTGAACTAAGCAGGAAATAAATACTAACGATTGTTGAGCTTTCTGTCTTTTTTTATCTGTTCTGCAACAAGAGAAAAAATTCTACAAATGCGTTTCAAAGTAAACTACACCCTCATCGGGAAACAACACAAAATTAGACGACGACTTTTTCGCGGAAAAATTCAACTGGCGTAGAGTCCTGATTGAGGCACAATAGAACAATAATCATACAGCACAATCTTCTAGAAAAATCAATCAAGAAATAATAATCTCAAAAAAAGTGTTTTCTGCACAGATCTTTTCCAAGAATACGATTCATTCAGATAACTTCTATATAATTTCCTTGACAGAAACACGTGTCTACTCGTTCTCAACCGATACCATGCAAATTACTGTAAAATATCAAATCACCTACAAAATGAAACTCATCCGTTTCTATTCTTCTATCAAAACAACAGTGAAACTTTCTTTTCTACACCAAACAATACACAAATTTCGGTAGCCATATCATAATGAGTATCATACGGAAGCTTGATTCACGATACTTTCTGTCGAAACAACCGCGCAAAGGCGTAGAATATCACCCATCATTTTCGCTCACAGCGATTCAATCTCACTCATATAGTTTTTCAAACTATTGTAGATGCCATACTGTGTAAACGATCCTCTATATTGATTGAAAAACATTTCCGTTTTCTCCGACTATATGAGTGTAGTAACGTTATGATAATAGACAACTACAATATTTCGAAAGCAAATTCGCTCGTTTTGTCGATAAAATATTCCAAAAATAATTGCACTCGCATCAATCTAATCTAAATCTAATTTTTAAGCTTTCGCTCTCAATTTCCTTTGATTTTAATCAAGTTTAACCTCCTGAATACGGCTGTCTTCAATTGAAGACAAGCAGAACGAAAAAAGAAATTTGTCGTTCTGTCGTATCGAAAAACATATGTATATAGAAGAAAAAATGAACAGATATACATGTATTTGATAAGCTTTTGAACATACATACAGCTGATATGAACTGACAGAACGCAAGAGAGAGTGACTTTTTATTTTTCGTCTTTCGTTCTGCAAGAACGCAAGAAGAGCCAGTATACAGGAGGTTAAGATGCACTTTCACTTGATCAAACTATGAAATTGTCATAAAGTCGATTTTGCGTCGTTTTTTTCTACGTTGGAAAAACCCACTGATAACGACAAACGATCGTATGATTCTCTTTTCTCTTATCAAATTTACTGTGTGTGCAAATATATGGACTTTCGGCGAAAGAGAACAGAAACATTTGCAATAGTCAACTCTTTTTCTCTTTTGGTAGCTGCCGGCTTTACTAAATGTTATTCACTGTATTGAAAACGCAAAAGAAAATTATATGAAAAGTTATTTTCGACAATTAGTGCATAGGTCTTCATTTGCTCTATCGATATTCATAAAGATGGAATATGCGAGAAGAATCGCAGCAATTTTTGTGTGGTCGTAGTTGAAGAAGAGGCTTCTCATATGATTTTGTAGCAAAACATTCTACATTTGTTGGCAGTTTATTTTTCTTAAGAGCCATTCCATGTAAGCCACAGACGAAGGTGCTCAATCGATGTTCTCAGATTTGACTGGCTTTCACATATGTGATAGAGGCAAGAGTTTTATGAATTTTGGTGAAAGCCGTTTCGAAAAATATTGAACCGTTCAGTTTTTATCGCGTTTTTACTGAAACCCCTGGAAAATGCACTTTTCTGAGGGGCCATTTTTGACCTCAAATTAGGTCACCAAGATATCATTCATTTGGATTTGTTTTTTGTTCAATATCAATACTTAGTAGAGTACTACATATAGCATAAGTTTCAGCTTGATCCATTGTGTGGTTGGTTTTCTATGGGCCTCGAGATTTGGGAAAAAATGACTTTTCTCAGAAACTTTCATTGATCATATCTCCCTACAGGAAAATGACAGAGGTCTGAAATTTTGAACATAAGTAGATCTCAGTGCTATCTAACTACCATAAAAGTTTCAGCCACCTAGTGTGAACTGTCCGTGCAGGGTGACTGAATCAAAAGTCGGTTTTTAGTCAAAAAGCCCATTTTCGACCTCGATTTTCTCCCAAAATAAACCCTAACTTTTTCAATCATCTGTGCACCTTTGAAGCCCACACGCAGGTCTACCACCTGGTATAAAAACCGGCGTGGGACGCACATGCGCTGCTGAGATATCGGCTCGTACTTTTGGAAAAAAAGCGTTCTAGGATTTTCATGTTTTATGCTCTGCTTTTTCATAGAGATATATTTGTATAAGCTAAAAAAATTCACAAATGATAGAAGTTATATCACAATGGAAAATTCGCGCATCAATGCTATTTTCCGAGTTGATATATCTAGAGAATAATGCATTAATAGTGAATGGCAGTAATCATGAGAAAGTTGCTCTGAGTGAAAGTATGACTTTTTATCGTTGTTCTTTTCAACATGGTACAATTTAGTTCTATATCTGAGTGTGGCATTGTGAAGTACTATAACTAGAGTACAGAATAACACACTGCTATTCTTTGGCTCATGCATGGTTTTAGAAATAGAATCGAAGAAAAAGTACATTTAAGACAGTTATATAATGCTGGAGGGGAGTACAGGAGTGGTAAAATCATGAATCACCAAAATCAATAAAAATTTTATATCGTATATATACTGCTGTCCTCAACTCAAATATGCAAAAAAATCTGACCAAAATCGATTTTGATGAGTCAATGGCCATCTAAGACTATATCCACTTTAATATATCTGATTACATCCAAGGACTCTATTTCTTGACCCAGATAATAGGAATTTGTTCTGTATATTTTGTGAGATTTTCATCAAGTTTGAGCACTTTGGTTTTATCACTGCCGTACCCCCCTACGGGATTATATAGCTGTCTGAGATCGACTTTTTGTTTAATTGTATTTCGAAAAGTAGCCCGAAGCTAAAGTTTACTACTACACCAGTCGATAGACCAAGTATAGTACTTCATAATATCACCTTCACGAATATTCTGAAGATCCACTACCATGAGAAATACGAAGCGCAAAAATGAGATTTTTCATCAGAATAACTTTTCTATTTATATCAGCAACGAATAAAATTTGATTATTTTCAGGACTGCAATGTATATATGTCTCATGATGTCAGGTCTCGCATAGTTAAAAATTTCAAGTTACTACGAAGCAGTTTTTGCGAGATATTGCGATCACAACAGTAAGATATGAAAAATTCATTTTTTCCAAAAGTATGGGGCGATATTTCGACGGCCCGTGTGCGTCCCACGCCGGTTCTTATACCAGGTGGTAGACCTGCGTGTGGGCTTCAAAGGTGCACAGATGATTGAAAAAGTTAGGGTTTATTTTGGGAGAAAATCGAAGTCGAAAATGGGCTTTTTGACTAAAAACCGATTCGTCATTTGATTATTCTGCACGAATAGTTCGTACTAGCAGGATGAAATTTTTATGGTAGTTAGGCCGTCCTAAGATCTACTTATGTTCAAAATTTCAGGCCTCTCTCATTCTCCTGTGGGGAGATACGAGGAGTGAAAGTTTCTGGGAAAAGTCATTTTTTCCTGAATCTCGAGGTCCGTAGAATATCAACCATACAATATTCCAAGCTGTAACTTATAGTATATACAGAACCCAACATAGTCTTGATATGGAAAAATAATCCAGCTAAACCGTATGGTGTTTTCATGGTTTTAATTGAAGCTCAAAATCGTCCGCCGGAAAAGTGCATTTTTTAGTGCTTCCAGTAAAAATGCGATAAAAACCGAACGGTTTAATATTTTTCGAAACGGCTTTCACCAAAATTCATAGAATTCAGTCCTCTATCACATATATAAAAATGAGTCAAATCTGACGATATCGATTGAGCAGCGTTATAGTAAATCGGCTGCGGCTTACGTGGAATGGCTCATATGTTCTTCTTTCCTATCAACTACTGTCTAGTTCCGATATCACCCGACTAACTCAAAGAATCGACATAAACAAGAACGATAGATGAATAAATCTTTTATCTTGAGCTAAAACAAGAAAAGCATAGATAAAAATAATAAACCAACGAAAAGATGAAAGAAAGAAGAAAACGAAGAAACCAATCTAGAAATTAAGTTAGTCTGATTAAAAAAGGAACTAGACGTGTAAGAAAATAGAATAACATGAATTACTTATTCATTACATATGAATGATAATATTAGCATTGTTCGCAGGTACTATTATACTTAAAACATGATTCTCACTCTCAAAAACGCTATATTTTAACATGTTAATTTTAATCTTTTGTCTGCCTGGGATAATTTCATCGAGATCTCGACAATATTATTTTGGGTAGGTATTAGACAAGCTATCACATATGAAAACAAATGCACAACGAAAGAAGAATGCAACTTACCAGTATAATATGATGTCGATGAATGAGACTTATACAAAACGAACGAGAATATTCATAGGTAGAATCGTAGACGGTGATGATTCAACGGAATCGAGAATATTCTTGATCTTGTTTCTTTTGTATATTTGATCACATGAATCACATCGATCAATTTGGAAGTTTCTTTTCTCCCCCTTTCTTCTGCTGGGTTTTTTCCCCGTATTAGTCAATATTTCTTTCTCGAATGATATTATTTGCTCTTTTATATTGCCTCTCCGTTTTCTTCCAATATGCATTTAAAAGAAATCATTCACAATCTCATTAACTTTTTTTCTTCCTGGGCACATTTATTCATAAAGACAAATATGTAAGAAAAATAATAACTTAGAGTGTGACAGTTAATGAAATAAAAGACTAGTCAACGCACAACCCCCGGTATATATCTCGTTGAAGCGATCTGTTTTCAATTGACTCATACCCTCACACCTTCAATATATAGATCAATGGTAATTAAGGCGGCTGACTGCAGTTTATTGCAGCAAGACGACTTATTGCTTTTAACTTGCTTAGTTGCCTAGCAAAATTCTTCTTCTTCTTCTTCTTCTCCTTCTTCTTATTCTTCCTACGGACGCATGAGTCATATTTCAAGTCAATAAAAAGTTCTAAGTAACTGTCCATTATTTTGAAGAAAGAAAAAGATAGTTAGAATCCTCGTAATCTGACGAGTTCACATCTGCCATTAATTTTTTAAAAAATATCATAGTTTACTAGATATTATTTATTTAATAATAACCAATAAAAAACAATTATTATCCTTATATGGTCATAGATGAATCATGTTTAATTAACCACTTACATCATACACGATATATGCATACGTGATTTGATTATGTTACGTTTTATTTAACACTCCAATAAAGAGTTCATAAAAACGAAACATTTTCATTATGGCCATTCAAGTTTTGTTGTATTATCCTTTGAAAAACGATTGACAAAAACTTTATAACATAATATCAAATAGGAAAAATTTGTTTAATACTAAATAAATAAAAGTATTGCCGAGAGCATATGTAAATTTAAAAAGAAAACTAAAAAAAAACTCTATATTGTACTTTTATTCGAGAAATAATATTGAACTAACGGCAATCCAATTCTATTTAAAAGAAAACTTTTCGAATAATCAGTTTGAAATTTGATCTGTTGATTATTTCTACTAAACAAAAAAAATGGTTAAATCAACTCGTTCTAAAGCACTTGCAATGAAAGAAAATAATAGATTAAATTATTTAATGAAAAAGGAACGAAAATACAAGACTCGTATTCATTGGAAAGCTGTCCGTATAACATTTTATATATTATTTCTATTTTACAAATCAAGAAATAAGAAAATTAACACAAAAAGTGTGATTACTATTGTTCCAAACCCGATATCCGTATTACATTTCTTAAATAATAATCGCATGTCAACAGAATATCCATATGTGAATAGCAGTTTTTCTAATGTAATGTGTTACAACGAACATATCAATATTTCATAAATGTCAAACTTGAAACTTGAATTCAAATTCAAATTCAAATTCAAATTAGTATCATCTAATTTGAAGTTTTCAAGTTCAAATTCAAGTTCAAGTTCAAGTTCAAATTCAAATTAGTATTATCTAATTTGAAGTTTTCAAATTCAAATTCAAGTTCAAGTTCAAGTTCAAATTCAAATTCAAATTAGTATTTTCTATTTTGAAGTTTTCAAGTTTCAAGTTCAAGTTCAAGTTCAAATTCAAATTCAAATTCAAATTAGTATTTTCTATTTTGAAGTTTTCAAGTTTCAAGTTCAAGTTCAAATTCAAATTCAAGTTCAAGTTCAAATTCAAATTCAAGTTCAAGTTCAAATTCAAATTCAAGTTCAAGTTCAAATTCAAATTCAAATTCAAATTAGTATTTTCTATTTTGAAGTTTTCAAATTCAAGTTCAAGTTCAAGTTCAAGTTCAAATTCAAATTCAAGTTCAAATTCAAATTAGTATTTTCTATTTTGAAGTTTTCAAGTTTCAAGTTCAAGTTCAAATTCAAGTTCAAATTCAAGTTCAGATTTTATGATTTAGGATGAGGGCGTCTGTTTGTGAACGGAGGGCGTAGTGCCTAAGTGAGGGTGAGGGCGTAGTGCCTAAATGAGGGTGAGGGCGTCTCTTTGTGAACGGAGGGCGTAGTGCCTAAGTGAGGGTGAGGGCGTCTCTTTGTGAACGGAGGCGTATTGTCTACGAAAATGATACTTTTTCATATGAAAACTTCTAAATAGATAATACTAATTTGAATTTGAATTTGAATTTGAAAACTTGAAAATAGATAATACTAATTTGAATTTGAATTTGAATTTGAAAACTTGAAAATAGATAATACTAATTTGAATTTGAATTTGAACTTGAACTTGAACTTGAATTTGAATTTGAAACTTGAAAACTTCAAAATACAAAATACTAATTTGAATTTGAATTTGAACTTGAACTTGAACTTGAATTTGAAACTTGAAAATAGATAATACTAATTTGAATTTGAATTTGAATTTGAAAACTTGAAAATAGATAATACTAATTTGAACTTGAATTTGAATTTGAACTTGAATTTGAACTTGAACTTGAAACTTGAAAACTTCAAAATAGAAAATACTAATTTGAATTTGAATTTGAACTTGAACTTGAACTTGAATTTGAAACTTGAAAATAGATAATACTAATTTGAATTTGAACTTGAATTTGAATTTGAATTTGAAAACTTGAAAATAGATAATACTAATTTGAATTTGAACTTGAATTTGAATTTGAATTTGAAAACTTGAAAATAGATAATACTAATTTGAATTTGAACTTGAACTTGAATTTGAATTTGAATTTGAAACTTGAAAACTTCAAAATAGATAATACTAATTTGAATTTGAACTTGAACTTGAACTTGAATTTGAATTTGAATTTGAAAACTTCAAATTAGATAATACTAATTTGAATTTGAATTTGAACTTGAAGACTTCAAATTAGATGATACTAATTTGAATTTGAACTTGAATTTGAATTCAAGTTTCAAATTCGACACTACTGCAATATTTCTGAAGAATCAACGCCTGATCGAGATTTAAATACCTTTAATTCATGCTTATCAATATTGGAAGTAGTCAAAGATGTTTTGAATAGCCTTTGTAAAAAAGTGTGTAGATTAGTATCTCGGCGTAAATATGCAACAAAAATAAAATCTTCGTTTAACATGCTTTCTAAAATAAGAG
>Ga0209935_1004911_pt1 | contig 11811 bp, 14 predicted proteins | sample ThiBio_1000_plan_2_FD_183958 | JGI IMG/M metagenome (GOLD analysis project Ga0209935, IMG submission 183958) | Wastewater bioreactor microbial communities from Cape Town, South Africa - Thiocy_cont_1000_plan (SPAdes) | ecosystem: Engineered > Bioreactor > Thiocyanate-remediating >... | reverse complement strand
CGTGAACCAGCAAGCGCGACGAAGTCGAATACGGCGCGCGAGCAACATACCTATCGCGATCGACACCCGATGCACGTGGGCGCAAGAGCACATGTGAGGAACTGAGCTTATGCGCAGGTATTTGCACGCAGAGAACACCACACGCACGACACGACACAAGCGCACGCACACCGACGCTACTACGTACATCTGGTTGAGGAGACCGGTGCGGTGGTCGGCCATGGTTGCTGTTGTCGTGCGGGTGAGGGAGGGCAGCGAGAGACAAACACCAGAGGAGGAAGAGAGAGATCGAAGAGGAAGGAGAAAGTCAAGCGACCCGAGGCTCCGGAGCAACCTTACATTTGCGTACCCCTCTCCGTCCCCCGTCTTGCGTTTTGGTCGTCTCTGTGACACGCGCTCGCTCGTCCATTCCTCCTCTCTCCCCTCTAACAGCATGATGCAAACTACAATGCCAAAGCCAACGGACTCGTCCGCCGTGCTCTGCAAGGTACCGATCTAGATGCGCTCCTACGTAGAGATGTAGAGATGTTGTACCTGTAAACAACGCCAGTCTGATACCAACACGCTCGCTGGCTTGCTCTCGCGGGACAGGCACTCGAACGTTGGATCAACTTTCATATCGGCACCAACGGTCCCAAGGTCACCCGCCTGGTAGAGGACCTCAAGACTGGTGCGTATCTCGTTTGCTCGTCGTGTTGTTGTTGCTTCACGTTCTTCGAGATCACCAATCGGTGCTCCTCGCGAGCGCACAGGTGTGATCTTGGCGCAGTTGCTCGAGGAGCTGTCGGGTCGACGGCTGCGCATCAACACCGAGCCCAAGCTGCTGGTGCAATGCCACGACAACATCTCGCACATCTTCGAGTTCATGCTCGAGGAGAGCATCTACCTCACCGAGATCGGTCCCACCGGTGCGAGAATCTCCTCTCGGTTGTTTCGCTATGCTCGAATCGCGCTGATTCTCTTTCGTAGACATTGTGCGCGGCGACCTTCCGTTGACGCTCCGATTGCTGTGGAACCTCGTGCTCAAGTACTACGTGAATCCCCTGAGCAAACGAGGCGCCAGCAATCGACCGAGCCAGCGCGGTTCGTTCTTGGTCGATCCAAAGAACGTCATTCGTGGCTGGTGGATCGACTCGCCATACGGCAAGCTCTTCCCGCTCGACACCAATCTCGTGCGCAGGTACGATGAGCTCGTGCGCGCTGTGCTATCTCGACCCTGCTCGACCCACACCGTGCTGATCTCGTTGCTTGATCGTGAAGCTTCAAGAGTGGAGTGGGTTATTGCGCCTTGGTACATACAGTCAACCCCGAGCTGCTCGACTACGTTCAAATCGCTGTATCGGTATGTCGCACTTGTTGCTCTCTCTTCTCTCTCGCTCTCTCTCTCTCGCTGACCAAACAATTCGACCTGCATGCTTCAAAGACCAATGAGGCGCAGAATCTCGAGACAGGCTTCCACTTGCTGGAGCAGCACTTTGGAATCCCACGGCTGCTGGATGTGGAGGATGTGCTCTCTGGCGCCGTAGACGAGTACTCCATCATCACGTATCTCTCGTTGTGCGCCAAGCACCTCGACAAGGCCCGACGCGGTGGTGGGCCCACGAACAGCGTCTGTACGTCCACGCGCTTGCATCGGCTCTTGCGCCTTGCTCGGCTCGAACTCATCGATCCGAGAGCAGCCGACAAACCCGTGGATCTCGAGCTGCGTTTCGCTGAGCAGTTCTGCGTACGAATGAAGAAGCAGAAGGAGCGACAACTGCAGCTCACGCGCCAGATGCAACACCTCACGACACTCTACGACATTACAGGAGCCGAGTTCTCTGTACGCTTGCGCCGACTCGATTCGACTTTTCCAGTCGACTAGCTTCTAACCGACTGGTGCTGTCACAGGCGCTCAAGGCTGCATACGACGACTTGGAGCAAGAACTCGCCAACACACAGGCGGCGTTGACCGAGGCACACCTGGTCATCGAGGCACAGCGCAAGGAGTTGCTCAAGAAGGAGAAGCAGATCCACAAGCTCCGAGCAGCAGCACAGCCAACTCTGTCGGCGTCTCCGAGGACCCCATCCAGCTCCGGGCTCGAGCAACTCGCGTCGGATGGAATCTGGTACAATCCCGAGACCGATTTGATTCGATACCAAGATCGAGACGTTCGCGCAGAAATGCCCATCACTCCTCGTGCTGATGCCCTCGCCGCAATGCGAAGATCCTCCGCGTCCTCAACTAGCATCACTGAACCAGCCCAACATCGCGAACCAGAACCAGTGCATCATCGGGAACCCGAGCCAGTGCATCATCGCGAGCCTGAACCCGAGCCTGAACCCGAACCAGTGCATCATCGCGAACCCGAGCCTGAACCCGAGCCCGAACCAGTGCATCATCGCGAGCCTGAACCTGAACCAGTGCATCATCGCGAGCCTGAACCTGAACCAGTGCATCATCGCGAACCTGAACCAGTGCACCATCGCGAGCCTGAACCTGAACCAGTGCATCATCGCGAGTCTGAACCTGAACCAGTGCATCATCGCGAGCCTGAACCTGAACCAGTGCATCATCGCGAACCCGAGCCAGTGCATCATCGCGAGCCTGAACCCGAACCAGTGCATCATCACGAGTCTGAACCCGAACCAGTGCATCATCACGAGCCTGAACCTGAACCAGTGCACCATCGCGAGCCAGAACCTGCGGATCATCGCGAGCCCGAACCAGTGCACCATCGCGAGCCTGAACCTGAACCTGTGCATCATCGCGAGCCTGAACCCGAGCCAGTGCATCATCGCGAGCCTGAACCTGAGCCAGTGCAGCATCGCGAACCAGTGCACCATCACGAGCCTGAACCTGAACCTGTGCATCATCGCGAGCCTGAACCCGAACCAGTGCAGCATCGCGAGCCTGAACCCGAACCAGTGCAGCATCGCGAGCCTGAACCTGAGCCAGCGCACCATCACGAGTCTGAACCTGAGCCAGCGCATCAACCTGCACTCAACACCAATGCCAGTCCACCTTCTCCTGTCTCAGTATCATCAGCAGAATTCAGCGCCCTGGCTGAGGTCGCTGCTTGCTCCAGCGACGAGCCACGTAACGCGGTTGCTGCCACGATTGCACCGATTACAATCACCGCCACCCCGCAGAAGCCGCAGCAGGAGGAGGAGGCACAACGAGATGAATCCGGCTCGGCCGTGAGCGCGACCACTCATTTCACCTCCGCCGATGCTCTCTTGAGCCCTCGTCAATCTATCAACACCGATGCCACACCGCTGATGGATCTATGGCTGCGCTCGAAAAAGCTGACGCAAGACGAGAGAAGGCGAGTGAGCGTCGCCTCTCCCGTTACGGCCTTCATTCTCAAGAAGCAACTCGAGCTAAGCACCTTCTCCGAGAGCGCCGCGTTGCTCGTCAATCCCGAAGCCAAGTTCGTACCTCGACCTCGCACCGATGACGACGATGGCGAGGAGGAAGATAAGAACGGCAACACCGAACAACCGCCCGAAGGAGCAGCGGTCTCGCGCACGTCCAGCGAGCCCGAAGCAAGCGGCTCATCCTCTCGCAAGAAGAAGTCGAGCAAGTCTCGCGACGGCAAGAAGTCTTCTTCTTCTTCCAAGAGCAAGGACAAGGACAAGGACAAGGACAAGAAGACCAAGGACGAGAAGCGCCCGCGACGCAGCAAAAAGCCAAACGAGGACAGCGACGGTGCTCGGGCCGACGGTGCCACCAAGGAGCGCAGCAAGAGAAGCAAGTCATCGCGCAAGAAGGACGAAGCTGCAGCGAGTGCCGCCGACGATGGCTCGAGGCATCGTAAGCGAAGCGCTACCATCTCGACATAGCCGTCGAGCTGTCGGCCGCCAAGCTCATATGTATCAACTGTTGTACCACCGTAATCACATCTCTCGCTCTCTCGCTCTCTCGCTCTCTCGTTTGTCTGTACATCATCGCTTGTTTCCAACAAAGCAACCACGAACGAACGAGAGATATATTTGCACCACCCTAACGTGCACGCGGGAGACCGAGGTGCAACCGCAGTGCCTCACACTCGGTCGTTGCCAGGAAGCCGATAACGTCGGTGCCAGCGACCTCCTTGAAGCCATGTGCGTACAGCGTGCTTCGTGCCTCCCCCATTCCTTTACCGACCTGTCGAACGAGTGCCGATTGGCGTCAGACGCTTCTCTTCCGCTCGCTCGCCTGCCTGCTCGCCTGCATACCAGTGCCAAACGCGTATTTGGTGAAGTCGGATCCGCCAGTGACGAGAGGTGCTCGATGACCTGCGTGCGGCTGTTGCAGCGCACCACGGTGGCATCTCCAGCTTCGAACACGCGCTGCAGCAGCGCACTATCGGGCGCCACCTGTCCAACAAGCAACACTGCACCGTGCCGATTGCGATTGGTCAGTACGAGATCCAAGGCCACAACCGGTTCTCTCTTTTCGTGCGAGGAGCCAATACCATGTTGGCCGCGGAAGCAGCCATGTCCCGTTCGCTCGCGCAATTCACGCCAGTAGCGCATGGCGCCAAGCCACACGCGTCCATCCGAGGTCATCTCATCTTGATACCACTCAAACTCGAGCTCCGATGTGTCGTTGGCATGAAGGCATGCCTCTCTACATACGATATCGCAATGTCCAGAGTACCTCTCTTTCGTGAGACTTGACTTGGGAGTGAGCGAGTAGCAGTACGAACGTACAAATATGGTGGCTTTATGACCCACTTGCCAGCGGCACTGGTGCACAGGAGCTTCTCAGTTCGTTTGATTTCTGATAGTACCAAGTGGGTCGACTCCGCGGTATACTCGTCCGAGTACGTATCTACACAGGCCACGTAGCAGCACAATGCACGCCGTATGAGCGTCACCTCTCTGGTGCTCTCGTTTGTGAGGCCTGCGTACGTACAGCCAAGCTCGTGAATGATGTTGAGCGATCGCTGCTTGTCCTCGGCACTGCCACCAACAATGAAGCACTTGTGCACTCGCGATGCAGCGCGTGTCTCCGGGGCTGCCGCCACTGCCATGGCGTCTTCCATCTCCAGCGTCGATGGGTCATCTGCGATGGCGGTCGGCATCACTTGTGCAGGGGCTTTGGTGACAGGTGGTGCCGAACGAGTCGTTTCCGCCTTGGAAGCTGCACTAGCTCCCTTAGACCTGGTTCTTGAAGGTGGTGCTTGTGAATCCGTTGTCGTCCCTGCTGCCGTCGTCGTCGCCGTTGAAGCAACGGTCGGAGGCGGAGGTTCTAGAGGCTTCGGACGCTTGGATGGGTTGCTGTCCTCGGGCGAGGATTCGATCGATCTCTTGCGGTTGTTGGCTTGTGGCTTAGACTCGGCCTTGGGCTCGGCATTCGCTTCTTGTTTGGGTTCTGTCTTGAGCGAACGACCCGATCTCCTTGTTGATTGTTGAACGGGAGTCGCAGCGGCCGTGCCTTGAGAGGCGGGCTGTGAGGGCGGCGCGGAGTGATTGGAAGAATCGTCATCGGCCACCATCGGGTCGAGTGTCCAGTCTTGCTCGTGTAGTCGCTGTGTTGGAGACACGGTTGAGGAGAGTGGAGTTGCAGGAGCGTCGACCGCTGGCGATACTGTTCGGTTTACGAATGGACGCGCAACTTGTGCCATGAGCGGCGACACGACGACCGAAGGAGCAGCAGGTGCGACGACGCCCAACAGGCGCTGATCGAGGATCATGCTCACGTCGGCTGAATCTAGTGATGGAGTCGAGGGCTGCCTGGCGGGAGGAGGTTGATACGGGGTCTCGGACTCGTGAGACCAATGCTTGACGCAGCCTTCGAGCCAGCTGCGATACACTACGGCAATGCCCCAAGCCTCCGCGGCCTCGGTGATTGCAGGAGAGGTGTGCCTGATCGCATGCAGGAGTTTGAGCAATCGAACAAATGCGTCGACTCCCACGGCACCATTGCGTACTTGTCGACAATCAGGTGCGTGTTCTCACGACACAAGAAGCCCGTCCAGTTGATGCGCAATCGCTCGAGGACATCGATCAAGTCGTCTCGTTCTTCGGTCGATTCGCCGTAGCCGCAAATGCTGATCATCTGCCAGCAGAGAGTTACGATCTCGCAAGAGAACGAGGACGAGAACGGGAGAGATGGTGAGCATACCTGCGATGCCAAGGCAGAGAACGACTTGTCTCGAAGAGGCTGATACAATGGAGATGCCGAGATGGGCAACAGCTGTTGCTGGCGAACACAGGCGAGCAGCCACTCCTTGGTGACGAAGCACTTGTTCTTGTCCACGAAGGCCTGATGGCAGGAGGAGGGACACTGGCATTAGTGATTACTCGAGCAGGGTTGTGAGAGTGTGGTCACAAGCAGGCAGGCAGGCTTCGTACTCGATCGACGCCCTTCTTGAGAAAGACGTGCGTGGCATCGTGCACTGTATCGACCACTTGGCTGCCGTGCGATACGAGCAGGTGCTTGATCCACGAGATCTCGGGCTTGGTGTACTGCGCCTCGCTCACCAAGGCCTTGATCGATGAGAGTAGCTGGCTCGGTGAGACGAACACGAACCCTTGATTGGGTGCGCCTGCTGGCACACGAGCCCTCGGGCTTGTTGATGTGCACGCAGCACCGCCTCGTTCGCTCGATACCGATCTCTCAGCTTGCTGCTCCTGTTCAGCTTGGCGCTTGGCATCCTCTTGGTGTTGTCGTTCTTCCTCAGCTTGACGTTTCGATTCGGCAGCTTGGCGTTGCTGCTCCTGTTCAGCTTGGCGCTTCGATTCAGCAGCTTGGCGTTGTCGTTCTTCGTCAGCTTGACGCTTGGCATCCTCTTGGCGTTGTCGTTCTTCCTCAGCTTGGCGCTTCGATTCAGCAGCTTGGCGTTGCTGCTCTTGTTCAGCTTGGCGCTTCGATTCAGCAGCTTGGCGTTGTCGTTCTTCCTCAGCTTGACGCTTGGCATCTTCTTGGCGTTCTCGTTCTTCCTCAGCTTGACGCTTCGATTCGGCAGCTTGGCGTTGCTGCTCTTGTTCAGCTTGGCGCTTCGATTCAGCAGCTTGGCGTTGTCGTTCTTCCTCAGCTTGACGCTTGGCATCTTCTTGGCGTTGTCGTTCTTCCTCAACTTGACGCTTCGATTCAGCATCTTGTTGATCTTCCTCAGCTTGGCGCTGTTGATCTTGTGAGCTATGCGTAGTTGTCGTCGCCTTCGCTCTGGTCGCTCGCTTCGTGGGCTGTGACGAAGGCTCCTCTTGCGCGGAATGCTGCGAGCCGTCGTTCGGTTGCTGCGACGAAGCAGGAGTCGATGATGGCGTCGGCCCATCGAGAGGCCAGTACGGAGCCTCATCGAGGAAGCGACCGAGTCTGATCGAGTCATTGAGCCACAGTGTGCCGACGATCTTGAGCTGCGAGCCGTTCTCGATCGCCTTCAATGCCGCGGTGACCTTCTTCTCCTGCGATGCACGTACATCGAGCTCGTCGGTTAGCTGCGCTGCGCAATCGACCAAGGCCTCGGCTGCGACACGAACCGTCTTGGAGCCTCGAGTCGGCCGAACGATGAGGTGAGTGCAGCGAGTCGTGAGAGCGTTCTGCCATCGTCCGCCGAGAGCTTGTACCGCAGCGAAGATGGTCTCGCGAGCTCGCGTCGTGAAGCCCGAGACGCTCACTACCAGCCCGCCAAAGAGCGTGTCGCCTCCAGGCACGTAGCCAGCACTACGAAGGGAGGTACACATCAACACTGACCACACAAGGCGCGATACCACGTTCGCGAGCAGCGGGCTGACGTACACGGCGAGCGGCTTGCCTTCGTCGATGCACGAGAATATCCAATCAGGCTGCAGCCAAGCACATACTCACACGCACGATGAGTATCGATCGATGATGGCGTGTGAGTGCAACTATGCGTACCACGACGGTGCAGATGTTGCTTTGACTCAGGATACAGAACTCGGCGAATGCCACGTTGGTGCTGATGACGTGCGTGACTCCTTTGCACAACGAAGGTACCACGCTGCCGCGCTCGGCCTCGATCGCCTCGACGAGCTGAATCACGAAGCGTGAGCGTGCGTGTGTGCCCACGTGTGAGCGAGGCAAGAACTCGATACAGCTACGATGGTTCCAGAGGTCGAGCGAGACACATACCATGGACTTTGCGTCGGGCTCCATGCCTCGTGGATTGATCCAGAACCTCGCGGCAGCGAACATGGTGGAGCAGCGAGCGACAGCAGGCGAACGAGCAACAATCCCCGACGCCGATGAAAGCGCGGCAACCCCGTCGCAATCTCGGCGTCTCCCGTGTTATTGTTAAGTACCGATAGATAGACAGATAATCGCAATGAGCGCAGAGACTAGTGTGGATGAGCAGTTGGTGATACAAGCTCACTCAAGGAGAGTATGAGCGTGAGCGGAGCGAATTGATGTCTCTGTCTCGTTCAAGATGTACGAGCTCAACCAAGAACATTGGCGCGTGCTTGAACTTGGATAGTATCGTCACATCATGGTGCAGTTCTTCGTCTTGTTGGTGGTGGTGTTGGTGATCTTTCGAGATCGATCGCATGGCGTGATGTGATCTGGAGGCTCGAGATACGAGAAGATCTCGAACAACAGCTCGTTCGGAATCATCGACATCGCCGACCACTCATCGACCACCGATCGAATCATCGTCATCGTCGACACTGCTTGCTTGATCCATGATGGAGCATATCGATGACGATCTGGATGCCATGTGAACGTGTCGGCAAGCCATTGATTGGCTCCAATCACATGCACTCGATTGCTTGCCGAGAAGGCGATGAGACCTCGATGCTCGTCGAATGCAACTGCGACTGGCTCCTCGATGCCACAATCGAAGGATGAGATGTGATGGCCTTCGTGAGTGAATGCTTGCAATCGACGGTTGCCAGTGTCAGCGACGATGATTCGGCCTTGGTTGGCGAAGCACACTCCTTGAGGACGGTTGAGCTGGCATGGTTGATTGCCGAAGACTCCGAACTCGAACAAGAACGAGCCATCGATCGACGACAATACTTGCACTCGATGATTGCTGGTGTCAGCGACGATGATTCGATGTCGATCATGATCGATCGCAATCCCCATTGGACAGTTGAACTCGCCAGGTCCAGATCCATACTTGCCGATGGAGAACAAGAACGAGAGATCGATCGACGACAAGAACACCAATCGATCGTTGAACTGATCGGTGATGATGATGCGATGATGATGCTTGTCGATCGCAATGCCTTGAGGACTGTCGAACTCGAGATCTCGTGATCCATACTGGCCGATGCACGACAAGAGAGATTGCTCGCTCAATGACCATGATTGTACTCGATGATTAGAGCAATCAGTGATGAGGATGCGATCATGATCGTGATCGATCGCAAGGCCGCATGGACGGATGAACTGGCCTGGTTGGTTGCCATACTCGCCGAACTTGGACACGAACGAGCCGCCATCATCGCCATCACACGAGAATACTTGCACTCGATCATTCATGCTATTAACGACGAGCAAGAGACCTCGATGATGGTCGAACACCAAGCCATAAGGATAGCTGAACTGGCCATCAGCAGCGCCATGTTGCTTGGTTCCGATCGAGAGCTTGATTCGAGCATCACGATCAAGAGCATCGTCTCCCATCTCTTCCACTTCAATTCCTCTCTCTCTCTCTCACACACACATACGTGACACGAGAGAGACACCAAGCAAGCAAGCAAGCAACGAGCAACAAGAACCAATCGATGAAGGAACAAAGAACAGCACCTCCCTCAACCAACCACTCACTCACTCACACGAGCCTCTTCTTGATCTTCATCAGCATTCTTGAATCTTCTTCTCTTGGTCTTGGTATTGGTATTGGTATTGGTATTGGTATTGGTATTGGTCTTGGTATTGGTATGTGGATGTGAGTGGGATATATAGGATTGGAAGGTGCTGCTCTTTGTTCCTTCATCGATTGGTTCTTGTTTCTTCTTGTTGCTCGTTGCTTGCTTGCTTGGTCTCTCTCTCGTGTCTCGTGTATCGTGTCTCGTGTCTCGTGTCTCGTGTCTCGTGTCTCGTGAGAGAGCTTCATATCTTCGTCTCTTTGGTTTGAGCAGTTTGTAGTTTGGATCATCTCTTTGTCGTTGTGAGAGATAGAGATTGAAGAAGAAGAGATGGGAGACGATGCTCTTGATCGTGATACTCGAATCAAGCTCTCGATCGGCACCAAGAACGGAGGCCGTGCTGATGGCCAGTTCAACGACCCTCGAGGCTTGGTGTTCGACCATCATCGAGGTTTCTTGCTCGTCGCTGATACCAAAAATCATCGAGTGCAAGTATTCTCGTGTGATGATGACGGCGATGGTGGATTCTCGTTCGTGTCCAAGTTCGGCGAGTATGGCGACCAACCAGGCCAGTTCAAGTATCCTGATGGCCTTGCAATCGATCACGATCATGATCGCATCCTCATCACTGATACCACCAATAATCGAGTACAATCATGGTCATTGAGCGAGCAATCGTTCTTGTCGTGCGTCGGCAAGTATGGATCAGGAGATCTCCAGTTCATCCATCTTCATGGCATTGCGATCGACAAGCATCATCGTCGCATCGTCATCGCCGATACCCACAACAATCGATTGGTGTTCTTGTCGTCGGTCGATCTCTCGTTCTTGTTCAAGATTGGCCGGTTTGGCTATGGACCTGGCGAGTTCAATGATCCATCGAGCATTGCGATCGATGATGATCGGCATCGAATCATCGTCACTGATTCCTACATTCATCAAGTGCAAGTATTGTCGTCGATAGATGGCTCGTTCTTGTTCGAGTTCGGCGATGAAGACGATCAACCATGCCAGTTCAAGGATCCTCATGGAGTATGCGTCGATAATCAAGGCCGAATCATCGTCGCCGACACCAACAACAATCAGCTGCAAGCATTCACTCACGAAGGCCATCACATCTCATCCTTCGATTGCGGTACCGAGTGCCCATGGGCAGTTGCATTCGACGAGCATCGAGGTCTCATCGCCTTCTCGGCAGGCAATCGAGTGCATGTGATTGGAGCCAATCAATGGCTTGCCGACACGTTCGTTTGGCGACCAAATGTCCATCGATATGCTCCATCATGGATGAAGCGCACGGTGTCGACGATGACGATGATTCGATCGCTGGTCGATGATTCGGCGATGTCAATGATTCCGAACGAGCTGTTGTTCGAGATCTTCTCGTATCTAGACTCGCCAGGTCGATCGCTGTAGTTCTTCTTGGCTATCCATACTATCCGGAGTGGTCGGTCGGGCAGGCAATTTAGCACCAAGATCCTGAGAGCGAGCGTAAGAGGAAGCGCAGAGGAAGAGGAGGTGCTTTTCCCGCTCTTCTCTTCTCTCGCTGTGCCGCCGACACCGCAACCTGCACAACAACAACAACACCAACAACAGCACCCGACCTCTTTTCCTTGTTGCTTGCTCGTCCTCAAGCCGCCTCACACCTCCACCGTGTGTCCCTTGTACTCTCTCGAGTGTCTCTCTCCGTCTCTCTCGTGACTCGTCGTACTCCTTGTTGGTGTTGCTCCTTCTTCCCTCCTAACTCAAACATGGCTGCATCATCTTCGATTACGATCGACCGTTCGATCCTGGCGGCTCGTCTCGCTGAGGAGATCGCTCGCTTCGAACGCGAGCACCCCGAGTCGAAGCGGCTGTATGCTCGTGCGCAAAAGTCCATGTTCAAGGGCGTGCCGATGTTGTGGATGATCCGCTCGCCGGGCACGTATCCGGTGTTTGTGCGCGAGGGCCACGGGTGCCACTTCTACGACGTCGACGGTCATCGGTACCTCGATCTGTGCCTCGGCGACACGGGCGCCATGACGGGCCATGCTCCTGCTCGCTCGACCGACGCCATCTGCGAGC
>Ga0209935_1004905_pt1 | contig 11819 bp, 5 predicted proteins | sample ThiBio_1000_plan_2_FD_183958 | JGI IMG/M metagenome (GOLD analysis project Ga0209935, IMG submission 183958) | Wastewater bioreactor microbial communities from Cape Town, South Africa - Thiocy_cont_1000_plan (SPAdes) | ecosystem: Engineered > Bioreactor > Thiocyanate-remediating >... | reverse complement strand
GCAACCGCCACACGAGAGAGAGAGAGAGAGAGAGAGAGAGAGAGAGAGAGAGAGACGAGTGCGCACACGACCCGGTATGATATGATAGGATATGATACACAAGACAGGAGGGGTACAAGACGAGACGCACGGGAGCGTGTCTGTCTGTCTCTCTCGCGTACTCGAGAGAGTACACAGGAACGCCGGGCAACAACCGAGAGAGAGAGAGAGAGAGAGAGAGAGAGAGAGAGAGAGCAACAAGAGAAGGCGGCCAATGCAGTGCGCCTATCGACGATGATGACAAGCAGCAACAACGCCCGCGATACGATGACACCACCGCCCTAACCTCTCCCTCTCTGTCTCTCGACCCTAATATTCCAGGCGTGAGGCACACACTCTCTCACTCGCATCGACACTCACACGCACCCGCAATATTACGCTCTCTCCCATCTAAACCCCATACGAAACCAACCGCGGGAGCAATTGCTCGACGCTCCATATGAACCAATCGATCGTCTGTCCCTATCTATCTCTGCTCCTCCTCCTCATATCCTCTCCCATCCCATCCCAACGCACCAAACGAGCCAAACAGCGATCATTCATCGTAAGCGCGAGAGCAACCTTAACCGTGCAAAAGCGCGCCAAACCGCTGCGTCATCCTCCTCTCGTTCTCCCCTTCACTCACTCTCGTTGCTTCTCTCCCTCGTCTCGCACACATCCACGCACACACACACAGCCCCATATACTCTCTCCTTCCCTCCTCCCTCTCCCCCATTGAATCACTCGATCGCCAGCTCGAATAGCTCTCGCGTTCGTAACCGATAATCGAACGATGCAACCATACCCAGGGTACCTAGAACCTCCCTCCCCGCCTATCAGAGATTCCCGCGCTGATAGGACAAGCCCCTCTCTCTCCCTCTCGGTACTCACTGTCGCTCCTTGCGACATGCTGTTCACTTCAATAGCGGAGGAGGAGCTGGCGGTGGCCCTTCTACACCCTCAGCAGGAACACCTGGACGTCGGGACCGTGATAACCGTAGCTCGCGGCTCTCGGTAGCTGCTGCCGATCTCCACTCACACGATCATGCCGGCAACCTCTCACTCGATGGCAACAACAGCACCAGCACCAGTAGTAGTAGCAACACGATCAGCAATGGCGTTATGACGCATAGCAACAACAACAACAACAGCAATCACCACGCTCCTCCTGAGCAGGAGCACCAACCATCGGCAGCTACCGATGACATCGCCGTCGCCAAGGCGAAAGCTGCCGCGCTCTACGCCTCGACGACGAGTAAATCTACCACTGCAACCGCCGCAGTGGGTGCGACTAGTTCTACTTCCAAGCTTGCGATCGATGCCGCCTCAATCTCCGCGCCACGACCACTGGTTTCTAATGTACGCTTGTTCTCCGCGAGAGAGAGAGAGAGAGAGAGAGCACCTCCGTATCCGTGCGATCAATCAACGCCATCATCAACGACACGGACTACTGCAAACCTTTCACTAATACGCCTCATGATGCAATACCCATTCTTGTTGTTGTTGTTATTGTTATACCATCATCGCTCCAGACGGCACCAGTAGTTTTGCTCTCGCTATTGGTTGCTATCCTAGCTGGATTGACTTGGTTCATCTTCACTCACCAAGTTCATCCCACCACATTCCTTGGAGGTTCGTACATGTGCTTGCAAGTCTCTCTTGATGATCCGATCGGACACTGTTGGCGCTCACGATCAACCATATGTGATGATGAAAGATCTCGACATGAAGGCGATGGATAGCCGCGTACTAGTTGGTATAGTATACACATTACAAGCACATGCTATATCCTCTCTCTCTCTCTCTCTCTCTCTCTCTCTCTCTCGATCTCATTCTCTCTCTCTCTCTCTCGATCTCATTCTCTCTCTCTCTCTTGATCTCATTCTCTCGCACGCGCTCATTTTTGTGGACGGTTTATACCAACTCATCGAGTCTTGGGTTGAATAGCTTTCGAGAAAGGAGGTGTCGCTCACCAAAAGCTCGAGTCTATCGAGGCTCATATGCGCGTCATCGATGGCCGCATTGCCAAGTTACTATCCGCAAAACCTAACCAAGTACGTGATTGCTCGCGTGTGCGGTGTCGATGCACTACCCTTGCAACCTTGATGACAAAGTCAACTGATTCGTTACATACAATCGAACACAGAATGTCGAAGCAGCAATAGAATCGCTGAAACAATCACTGGGTTCGTTGAGAGAGGAACTACGCAATCTACCTCTCCAGAGCCTTGAGCCAGAGGCTCGTCGTCGGGTTGATGCTCTCATGGAGAGTGTGTCCAGTCTTCAAATCAATCAAGTATGCGGTACACACTTCTCCTCAAGCGTCACTCGCAGATATCATGGAATATTGTTGTTGTATTGCAAGCGTTCTTATATGATTGATTTCATCCATGATTCGCGTAGACCAATCAATTCCAGCAGCTTTCCCAAGAGCTTAGCACCAAGATCAACGATACACAGCTTCAGCAGCGCCTTGATCAAGAGCGAAAGTCGCTGATTCAAGAGCTAGAATCTCGATTCGCAGATATCCGCAAGCAATTTCCAACCCTTCATGATGTCATGGTATTTAGTCTGCTACCTGTCGCCCTATACTCCTTCTTCTCTTGAAGCCTGCTGCTGCTGCTGCTGCTGCTGCTGCTGCTGCTGCTGCTGCTGTTGCTGTTGTTGATCCATTCTCTTGTGTAGGAGATGATTCAAAAGGAGATGAATCAATCTTCTTCCTCCTCCTCTACAAGCAACAGCAACAACAACAACGGTGCTAGCGATACAGTAGTCAACGACAAAGACGCACTGACGAAACTGATCGATGAACGTATCGGACGACAATTTAACGAAAAGGCCGTCAAGTCTTGGATCCAGGAGGCAATATCAGCGCTTCCTGAGGCAGTTACGCAACAGCAGGTTGCTACTGCAATCGAACGAGCACTCACCACCTTTCGCGATTCGACCACTATTCTCTCCAAGGAGCAAGTGCAATCCATCTCGCGAGAGGTTGTCGAGCAATTCCACCAACAGCATCCGCCCTCACCAACGCCGCCGCCAACACCCGCCGTACAAGTACCGACGATCAAAGAGATCAAGGATCTGATCGACCAAGAGATCACCGCCAAAGTACCTCCTCCTTTGACCATGACTCAAGTTACAACACAAGTCTCGACCTTGCTTCAACAATGGCAACAAGAACAACAACAACAACAACATCAACCAACGCAGGCATTGGACGAGGCTGCAATCCGTGAGCTTGTCGCCCAGATTGTCGATGAGCTGGCTACGAGCGGCCGAACCGATGATACCGACGAACAAGACAAGCCGCTCAGTCGAGACCAGATCTCGAGCTTGGTCAGCGACATGCTCATGGATGTTCAACAGACAGCCTTGACCAAGGACCTCACAACAGCCATCGAGGACCGTGTCACCACTCGCTTGAACCAAGAGTTGGTGATACTGCGCAAGCATCTCTCTTCGATCGTGCTCGAGGATGGAGGTGTTGCTCGGCCGGATTTCGCTCTCAAATCCGCCGGTGCTACGATCCACGACTATACCAACAAGTGGTCTGCTGTGCATACATTGTCATCGCTCAATCCACTGTTGTCATCGCTACCGCCAGCTGAAGCTATCATCCAAGTATGTTCATCTCAACTCCTTATCGTAGAGTAGTCACGAGAGAGAGAGAGAGAGAGAGAGAGAGAGAGAGAGAGAGAGTTGATACTAATCGAACTGGTTATAGCGAGATAATTCGGTAGGTAATTGTTGGGCATTCCGTGGCTCGACGGCATTTGTTACAATCAAACTTGCAACTTCTGTCCAAGTCGATGCTGTCACTTTGGAACATATTCCCGAGAGCCTTTCGCCAAACCCTGGTTCTGCTCCCAAGCAGTTCCGAGTGATCGTATGTTACCACTCGCGTAAACCGTTGCTCTCCTCTCGCTCTGTTTGTGGCATACCAATCTCTTGTTGAATAGGGGTTCGAAAGCGTCGACGATCAAAATGGCACGCCGTTGGGAACCTTTACATACAACACCAAGGCCAGCAACACAATTCAAACTTTTGAGTGTTTGGTACGAGTGACTCTTGAGGTGCCCGGAAAAGTACGAGCTACGCGTAAACTCACACGAGTGGCACAGGAGACCGCCAGGAGCAAACCGGTATCGCTGGTCAAGCTGGAAATCCTATCCAACTATGGGCATGCGTATACTTGTATCTACCGATTCCGTGTGCATGGCAAAGCGTACACTACGGCTGCCTAACAACGACCACGCAAACTCTTGTGCGTGCCGGTCTCGCGTGTGCGCATACACGCGTAGCTATGCTTGTACAATATAAAGATCTAGGATGAACATGACGATCATATTATATTCCACTAAAGCGCATACGATAATGAAAGAAAGATACAAGAGACCTTCTAGCACATGTTTCGAACAGACACAACACGCGCCAACGTCCACTAGCAGAATGCTGGTTTGTTGAAGAACTGTTGTTGTTGCAGCCAGGTGCTTACTTGGCCTTGCGGTATCCTCCCTTGCTCTCGGGCAGGTAAGCCTTCGCCTCCGTGAGCTCGCGCTCGATCCACCACAACGCTCCCTGAGCCGATCCAGGCTTGGCCTTGACCTCTTGCAGGTAGGTGTCAGCCTCTCCGACACGGCGGCTGGCCTCCTCGACGGCGGCCTCAGCGGCAGCCTTGGCGGCCTCGGCAGCATGGCGGGCCTCCTCGGCAGCATGGCGAGCAGCAGTCGCTTGGCGAGCAGACTCCTCAGCGTGCTGGCGAGCAGCAGTCGCTTGGCGAGCAGACTCCTCGGCAGCATGGCGGGCAGCAGTGGCTTGGCGAGCAGACTCCTCGGCCTGGTGGCGAGCAGCAGTCGCTTGGCGGGCAGCCTCCTCAGCAGCATGGCGGGCAGCAGTCGCTTGGCGAGCAGACTCCTCGGCCTGCTGGCGTGCCTCAGTAGCAGCAGCAGCAGCCTCCTCGGCAGCATGGCGAGCAGCAGTCGCTTGGCGGGCAGCCTCCTCGGCGGCATGGCGAGCAGCAGTCGCTTGGCGGGCAGCCTCCTCAGCGTGGTGGCGAGCCTCGGTGGCGGCGGCGGCAGCCTCCTCGGCAGCATGGCGAGCAGCAGTCGCTTGACGAGCAGACTCCTCGGCCTGGTGGCGAGCAGCAGTCGCCTGGCGAGAGGCCTCCTCGGCATGGTGACGAGCGGCAGTCGCCTCGCGAGCAGACTCCTCGGCGGCATGGCGAGCCTCCGACGCCTTGTTGGCAGACGCCTCAGCGGCAGCACGAGCATCAGCAGCGACCTGGCGAGCACGATCGGCCTTCTTGACCGCCGCCTCGGCCGTGATCTTGGCTCGACGAAGAGGAAGAGGATCCTCGCTCAAGTGTTGAGCAAGCTCGTTCTTGGCCTTGTTGCGAGACACGAGACCTCCCTCCTCGCTCTTGCGAGTGAGATCGGCCGTCTTGGCGTTGTAAGCGTCCTCTTGAGCCTTGACCTCGGCGAGCGCAGCCTCGAGCTCGGCTTGAGCCGCAGCAAGCTCCTCCTCGCGAGCACGGGCGGCATCCTCGTCGGCACGAGCGGCGGCCTCGCGAGCACGGGCAGCCTCCTCGGCAGAAAGAGCGGCGGCCTCGCGAGCCTTGGCGGCCTCCTCGGCAGAAAGAGCGGCGGCCTCGGCAGCCTTGGCCTCGGCCTCATCGGCAAGAGCCTGAGCCTCGCGGGCCTTGGCAGCCTCCTCAGCGGCAAGAGCGGCGGCCTCGCGAGCCTTGGCGGCCTCCTCAGCGGCAAGAGCCTCGGCCTCGGCAGCCTTGGCAGCCTCCTCGGCGGCAAGAGCAGCAGCCTCGCGAGCCTTGGCCTCCGCCTCGGCGGCACGAGCGGCAGCCTCGCGGGCCTTGGCGGCCTCCTCGTCAGCAAGAGCCTGAGCCTCGGCAGCCTTGGCGGCCTGCTCAGCGGCAAGGGCAGCAGCCTCGCGAGCCTTGGCCTCCTCCTCGTCGGCAAGAGCCTGAGCCTCGCGAGCCTTCGCCTCGGCCTCGTCGGCGAGAGCTTGAGCCTCGCGGGCCTTCGCCTCGGCCTCGTCGGCAAGAGCCTGAGCCTCGCGAGCCTTCGCCTCGGCCTCGGCTGCCTTGGCAGCGGCATGCGCCGCCTTCGCCTCTTGGGCACGAGCCTCGGCGGCAGCGAACGCAGCCTGCACCTCCTCGAGCAAGCGCTGAGCCTCCTCGATCTCGGCCTTGTTGTCTCCTTGCGAGGCATTGACGAGTGCATGCCAGCTCACGTTGTACTTGAAGAGCAGGTAGTGAGTGATCGGCACGGTCTTGGGTCGGTCCTTCTCGCCGATGGCTCCCGTCTCTCGGAGCTTGGTGCGCATCTCTCGCACCGTCAACGTCTCCTTGAAGTGCTCGAGGAACACGTGGGCGTTGAGCTCGTCGAGGGCACTGCCCTCACCGCGCTTCTGGAGGTCGAGCTCGGCGCACTTGAGGTTGTACTTCCACAACTGCTCGGCCTCGCCTTGGAGAGTGTCCCAGAACGAGTTGAGGAACCACACGATCTGCTCCTTGTACGTGAACGAGCAGAGCTCGAGGAGCTTCTCGTCGTCGTTGCCTGAGAGGACGGTCTTTTGCGACATGGTGCGGCACGGGTGGGGAGGATGGAGGGGAGGTGGCGAGGGGGCGAGGGCAGGAGGGCAAAGAGCGAGAGAAGAGAGGCAGCGGCAGCAGAGGAAGAGAGAAGCAGAAGGACCGAAGAGGAGAGGAGGCCCTTTCTCTCTGTCTCCCTTTCTCTCTCTGCCCGATGCGGCGCTCAGAAGAGAAAAGGAGAGGTAGAGCAACGCGGGCTTCAAGTGATACCGGAGCGCCAGAGCCTCATTTGGTTTATCTCGCGGACTGCTGGGGTACGGCGAATCTCTGCCCCTCCTGCTCCTCTTGTTCTTGCGCTGCTGCTGTCGCTCTTCTGCTGGTGGCGCTTGGGCTCTCTGCTCGAATCGGTGCCTCGTCCTCTCGTCTCGTCGCTCTGCCATTACGCTGCGCCTCATTGACGAGGTGAGTGAGTGAGTGTGTGCACGAGAGGTTGTGTGTTGATAGCATTACAATCAGCGTGAGGGAGTGTTATTGTTCTTGTTGGCAATCGACAATCGACAATCACAACCAACGACACCGACGAGAGTCCCAAAGCATCAAAGCATCACGCGATGCCGAGGCACTCATACGGGCAGCGAGGAAGCAGCCAGGTGCTTACTTGGCCTTGCGGTATCCTCCCTTGCTCTCGGGCAGGTAAGCCTTCGCCTCCGTGAGCTCGCGCTCGATCCACCACAACGCTCCATGCGCCGATCCAGGCTTGGCCTTGACCTCTTGCAGGAACGACTCGGCCTCTCCGACACGGCGGCTGGCCTCCTCGACGGCAGCCTCAGCGGCAGCCTTGGCCTCCTCGGCAGCATGGCGGGCCTCCTCGGCAGCATGGCGAGCAGCAGTCGCTTGGCGAGCAGACTCCTCGGCCTGGTGGCGAGCAGCAGTCGCTTGGCGAGCAGACTCCTCGGCGGCATGGCGAGCTGCGGTCGCTTGGCGAGCAGACTCCTCGGCAGCATGGCGGGCAGCAGTCGCTTGACGAGCAGACTCCTCAGCGTGCTGGCGAGCAGCAGTCGCTTGGCGAGCAGCCTCCTCGGCAGCATGGCGAGCAGCCGTCGCCTGGCGAGCAGACTCCTCGGCTTGGTGGCGGGCAGCAGTCGCTTGGCGAGAGGCCTCCTCGGCGGCAGCACGAGCAGCAGTCGCCTGGCGAGAGGCCTCCTCGGCATGGTGACGAGCGGCAGTCGCTTGACGAGCAGACTCCTCGGCGGCATGGCGAGCCTCCGACGCCTTGTTGGCAGACGCCTCAGCGGCAGCGCGAGCATCAGCAGCGACCTGGCGAGCACGATCGGCCTTCTTGACCGCCGCCTCGGCCGTGATCTTGGCTCGACGAAGAGGAAGAGGATCCTCGCTCAAGTGTTGAGCAAGCTCGTTCTTGGCCTTGTTGCGAGACACGACGCCTCCCTCCTCGCTCTTGCGAGTGAGATCGGCCGTCTTGGCGTTGTAAGCGTCCTCCTGAGCCTTGACCTCGGCGAGCGCAGCCTCGAGCTCGGCTTGGGCCGCAGCAAGTTCCTCCTCGCGAGCACGGGCAGCATCCTCGTCGGCACGAGCGGCGGCCTCGCGGGCCTTGGCGGCCTCCTCGTCAGCGAGGGCAGCAGCCTCGCGAGCCTTGGCGGCCTCCTCAGCGGCAAGAGCCTCGGCCTCACGAGCCTTGGCCTCGGCCTCGGCGGCAAGAGCGGCAGCCTCGCGAGCCTTGGCGGCCTCCTCGTCAGCGAGAGCCTGAGCCTCGGCAGCCTTGGCCTGGGCCTCGGCGGCAAGAGCAGCAGCCTCGGCAGCCTTGGCGGCCTGCTCGTCAGCGAGGGCTTGAGCCTCGCGAGCCTTGGCCTCGGCCTCGGCGGCAAGGGCAGCAGCCTCGGCAGCCTTGGCGGCCTGCTCGTCGGCGAGAGCCTGAGCCTCGCGGGCCTTCGCCTCGGCCTCGTCGGCAAGAGCCTGAGCCTCGCGAGCCTTCGCCTCGGCCTCGGCTGCCTTGGCAGCGGCATGCGCCGCCTTCGCCTCTCGAGCACGAGCATCCGCCTCAGCGAACGCAGCCTGCACCTCCTCGAGCAAGCGCTGAGCCTCCTCGATCTCGGCCTTGTTGTCGCCTTGAGTGGCATTGACGAGCTCGTGCCAGCTCACGTTGTACTTGAAGAGCAGGTAGTGAGTGATCGGCACGGTCTTGGGTCGGTCCTTCTCGCCGATCGCTCCCGTCTCTCGGAGCTTGGTGCGCATCTCTCGCACCGTCAACGTCTCCTTGAAGTGCTCGAGGAACACGTGGGCGTTGAGCTCGTCGAGAGCGTTGCCCTCGCCGCGCTTCTGGAGGTCGAGCTCGGCGCACTTGAGGTTGTACTTCCACAACTGCTCGGCTTCGCCTTGGAGATTGTCCCAGAAGGCATTGAGGAACCACACGATCTGCTCCTTGTAAGTGTACGAGCAAAGCTCGAGGAGCTTCTCGTCATCGTTACCGCTAAGCACGCGCTTGGCCATGGCAAGATAAGTCGGTGGGAGGGAGACGCGGGGAGGTAGCAGCGAGGGGGCGAGGGCAAGGGAACAAAGGGAGGAGGAGCGTAGCGGTGGGCCAGACTCTGCGTGGAACGAAGGAGGAACGCGGCTTCACGTAAGCCCGTGGCCGCTGGACCGGGGCTCTCGTTGCGCGTGAAAATATCTGCCGCGCTTCGGTTGGCGTAGTGGAATGCGTGGGGGTCATGGACAGATGCTGGCGTGATAGGCGTGGGAAACCGAGTGCCAGTAAGCTACCATCTCTTGAGCAAACTACAGTTTATCGATCTCATGAACAAGGGACGCGAAAGGAGGTGTTGGCAACGAATAGATAGCAGCACAGAAGCAGCCAGGTGCTTACTTGGCCTTGCGGTATCCTCCCTTGCTCTCGGGCAGGTAAGCCTTCGCCTCCGTGAGCTCGCGCTCGATCCACCACAACGCTCCATGCGCCGATCCAGGCTTGGCCTTGACCTCTTGCAGGTACGACTCGGCCTCTCCGACACGGCGGCTGGCCTCCTCGACGGCAGCCTCAGCGGCAGCCTTGGCCTCCTCGGCAGCATGGCGGGCCTCCTCGGCAGCATGGCGGGCAGCAGTCGCTTGGCGAGCAGACTCCTCGGCGGCATGGCGAGCTGCGGTCGCTTGGCGAGCAGACTCCTCGGCAGCATGGCGGGCAGCAGTCGCTTGGCGAGCAGACTCCTCAGCGTGCTGGCGAGCAGCAGTCGCTTGGCGAGCAGCCTCCTCGGCAGCATGGCGAGCAGCCGTCGCCTGGCGAGCAGACTCCTCGGCTTGGTGGCGGGCAGCAGTCGCTTGGCGAGAGGCCTCCTCGGCGGCAGCACGAGCAGCAGTCGCCTGGCGAGAGGCCTCCTCGGCATGGTGACGAGCGGCAGTCGCTTGACGAGCAGACTCCTCGGCGGCATGGCGAGCCTCCGACGCCTTGTTGGCAGACGCCTCAGCGGCAGCACGAGCATCAGCAGCGACCTGGCGAGCACGATCGGCCTTCTTGACCGCCGCCTCGGCCGTGATCTTGGCTCGACGAAGAGGAAGAGGATCCTCGCTCAGGTGTTGGGCAAGCTCGTTCTTGGCCTTGTTGCGAGACACGACGCCTCCCTCCTCGCTCTTGCGAGTGAGATCGGCCGTCTTGGCGTTGTAAGCGTCCTCTTGAGCCTTGACCTCGGCGAGCGCAGCCTCGAGCTCGGCTTGAGCCGCAGCAAGCTCCTCCTCGCGAGCACGGGCAGCATCCTCGTCGGCACGAGCGGCGGCCTCGCGAGCCTTGGCGGCCTCCTCGTCAGCGAGGGCAGCAGCCTCGCGAGCCTTGGCGGCCTCCTCAGCGGCAAGAGCCTCGGCCTCACGAGCCTTGGCCTCGGCCTCGGCGGCAAGAGCGGCAGCCTCGCGAGCCTTGGCGGCCTCCTCGTCAGCGAGAGCCTGAGCCTCGGCAGCCTTGGCCTCGGCCTCGGCGGCAAGAGCAGCAGCCTCGGCAGCCTTGGCGGCCTGCTCGTCGGCAAGAGCTTGAGCCTCGCGGGCCTTCGCCTCGGCCTCGTCGGCGAGAGCTTGAGCCTCGCGGGCCTTCGCCTCGGCCTCGTCGGCAAGAGCCTGAGCCTCGCGAGCCTTCGCCTCGGCCTCGGCTGCCTTGGCAGCGGCATGCGCCGCCTTCGCCTCTTGGGCACGAGCATCGGCGGCAGCGAACGCAGCCTGAACTTCGCCAAGCAAGCGCTGAGCCTCCTCGATCTCGGCCTTGTTGTCTCCTTGCGAGGCATTGACGAGCTCGTGCCAGCTCACGTTGTACTTGAAGAGCAGGTAGTGAGTGATCGGCACGGTCTTGGGTCGGTCCTTCTCGCCGATGGCTCCCGTCTCTCGGAGCTTGGTGCGCATCTCTCGCACCGTCAACGTCTCCTTGAAGTGCTCGAGGAACACGTGGGCGTTGAGCTCGTCGAGAGCGTTGCCCTCACCGCGCTTCTGGAGGTCGAGCTCGGCGCACTTGAGGTTGTACTTCCACAACTGCTCGGCCTCGCCTTGGAGAGTGTCCCAGAACGAGTTGAGGAACCACACGATCTGCTCCTTGTACGTGAACGAGCAGAGCTCGAGGAGCTTCTCGTCGTCGTTGCCTGAGAGGACGGTCTTTTGCGACATGGTGCGGCACGGGTGGGGAGGATGGAGGGGAGGTGGCGAGGGGGCGAGGGCAGGAGGGCAAAGAGCGAGAGAAGAGAGGCAGCGGCAGCAGAGGAAGAGAGAAGCAGAAGGACCGAAGAGGAGAGGAGGCCCTTTCTCTCTGTCTCCCTGTCTCTCTCTGCCCGATGCGGCGCTCAGAAGAGAAAAGGAGAGGTAGAGCAACGCGGGCTTCAAGTGATACCGGAGCGCCAGAGCCTCATTTGGTTTATGGTGGGCTTTCCTTGCTCCTCTCCTCTCTTGTCGTCCTCTTCGTCTGCTGCCTGCGCCGCTGCTCTTCTCTCTCGCTTGTATGTTTGCTGCTGTTGCTCCAATGTCCGTCATCTCTCATCGATGAGAACAATACCACTACAATGGATTCGAGCTGGTGCTCATAACGCCTCCAACTCGCAGTAGCGGGTGAGGTACGAGTTTGTTCTTCGATATGCGCGCTTTTCGTTGGTAGCTACGCTGCGTGCAGCTTGGTTTGTGTTTGTAGACCCGTTTACAAAGATGAAGCACAATTACCACATCACCTGAGACCTGATGATACAACTTGTCTGTTCTGCTTCTGAGTCGCATCATTCGTTTA
>Ga0209935_1004903_pt1 | contig 11821 bp, 14 predicted proteins | sample ThiBio_1000_plan_2_FD_183958 | JGI IMG/M metagenome (GOLD analysis project Ga0209935, IMG submission 183958) | Wastewater bioreactor microbial communities from Cape Town, South Africa - Thiocy_cont_1000_plan (SPAdes) | ecosystem: Engineered > Bioreactor > Thiocyanate-remediating >... | reverse complement strand
ATCGCATCGCATCGCATCGCATCACATCGCATCGCATCGCCTCGCATCGCATCGCATCGCATCGCATCGCATCGCATCGCATCGCATCGCATCGCATCGCCTCGCATCGCATCGCCTCGCATCGCATCGCATCGTGTTCTGTTCTACTCGCCATCATGGCCTCGAATCAAGACGCTGATGGTCTTGGCAAGCATCTGTGGGAAGCAGCATCGCGAGGAGACCACGATCAAGTTGCTCTCGCTCTCGATCAAGGCGCCAACATCGAGTGGCGCAATACAAGCGCCAGAGCCGACACTCCATTGACCGTTGCTTGTCGCAATGGTCACGAATCAGTTGCTCGATTGCTTCTCGATCGCAAAGCCCTCATCCACGCGGCAACAAAGTATAACGCGGCATCGTTGCACATTGCTTCTTTTAATGGTCACGAATCAGTTGTTCGATTGCTTCTCGAGAGAGGAGCCTCCATCAATGCTGTAACCAAGGCGAAGAGGACGCCATTGCACTTTGCTGCTTACTTTGGCCACGAATCAATTGTTCGATTGCTTCTCGAGAGAGGAGCCGACACCACAATCAAATCAGTGCGTCAATATCCTTGCTGCCATTCTCATACCGAATCGATATCACTGACTCCTTCCCTGAGACAGACTTGGTGGAAAGCGCTTGGCACAGCAGCATGGAACGCCAAGACACCGTCGCTGAAGCGAATGATTGGTGCGTCTCTCTCTCTCTCTCTCTCTCTCTCTCTCTCTCTCTCTTGAATGTGATATCATGACTCACAATCACAATAACTCCATCTCTTCCTCAACAACCATCAGAATCACCAACAATCATCGTGATGGTTGATCGATCTCTCTCGCTTGGAGGAGGCCGAACACCAGTCGAGATCTGGCTCTGGGCAAGTGTGGGCGACCTCAAACAATCGATCCATCGCCAATGCGCCATCGAACCAACCGGCACCCACACGCTGCTCCTCCACAAATACAACCTCGAGCCTCTCGAACACGATGATCAACTCCTCGAAGCGATTGGAATCACTGATCGATCATCAGTATTCGTCACTCTCCAAGGTACTCTCACCAACGAAACGCATTCTCCTCCTCTTCTTCATCGATTGATTGGATTGGATTGATTGATTGATTCGATTGGATCAGATGATGGATCAAGAGCCCAACAAGCATCGAGAGCAGCATCAGCAGAAGAATCAATGATTGATCAGCAAGAGCAAGGTCAAAGATTGTACATGGCCAGCAAACAAGGAGACACGAATCAAGCTCGAGAGCTCTTGATGAGTGGAGCACCAGTGGACTTTGTCTCACTCGATGACAATGATCAAACTCCACTGATTGTTGCATCGCAGAACGGCCATCAAGAGATCGTATCGATGCTGCTCGACTTTGGAGCATCGAAGGATGCTCGATCTCGAGTACGACCATTCTCTCTCTCTCTCTCTCTCTCTCTCTCTCTCTCTTCGTTCTTTCGTTTTGGTCGTTGATTCTCATTGATGCATGACTGTACTCTTGTCAGAGCGCTGTGTTCGGAGGCAAGACAGCAATGGATGTTGCTCGAGACCAAGAGACTCGAGACACGATTCTCAATCGAGGTTCGATGTCTCTCACTCACAAGCTCTCCATCTTGATCGAGTTATTGATTGTTGGTGCTTGTTTGACAATCAGAAACGATTCAAACAAAGATACGAGTCATCGATGCTGAACATCGAGCAATGGCAGCTGAGGCTCGAGCAATTGCTGCCGAGAATCAAGCAAGAGAGGCTCAAGCGCGAGCAACGGCAGCCGAGGCTCGAGCGAATGAAGTGTTTGCTCGAGAAGCAGCATCGATTCAACTCCAAGATGCACTCGATCGAGCAACAGAAGCCGAGGCGAGACTTGCCATTGAACAAGCTCGATATCGTGCCCTCGAGGGGCAGCTTCACGAGCAACGATTCATGTCTGCTGCTTGTCGACGATCCGACGAGTTCCAAGTGTCTCGAGTGCTCGGATCAGGATCGTTCGGCATGGTCGCCCAAGTGATTTGCACGACACCTGGCTTCAAGTGGCCCACCAAGCAGTACGCTCTCAAAGTGTGCTTCAACTTTGATCTCGACACCAATCAAGCTCGCAACGCATACATCAACGAGTTCATCGAGCTCGTGAAGCTTCCATCACATCCGAACATCATTCGATTCTTGTGCGAGTTCGTCGACGAGATCCACAACAACATTCGACCTCATCTTCCCGAGTTTGCTCGCGAGAACTCCATCAAAATTCATCAAGACGGCACTCGAACCAATCGCAAGACTCAGTTCTTCGTGTTGGAGCACGTCGAAATGAGTCTCGTTGAATTGTTGGCATCGTGGTTCGCACCACCATCGATCGTTCCTCATCGAATGATAGCGACGATCATTTCTCAAGTTGGATCAGGTCTCCGACACCTTGATCGTCATCGATTGGCTCATCGAGACGTCAAGAGCAACAACATCATGGTCGAGACTCGAATCAACTCATCAACGAACGAGATCGAGATCACTCGATGTGTTTTGATCGACTTTGGCACGAGCTGTCGATTGAACGATCGAATGAGATCAACGACGTTGGTGAGCGACACAGGAGTGATTCTTGGTCCATCGTGGGGCAATGTCGAGCACATTGCACCAGAGATCCACTCAGCTCTTGGATCGGCCACGCGATCCAGGAGGGAGGTGAGAGTGGAGCTGGATTACTCTCGACAATCAGTGTTCGAGCTTGGAGTTCTTGCATTCGAGATCGTCAATGGCTGCCATCCAATCGAAGGCTATCCAGGCAGTGTCACATCTCGATCAACAGGAATGATCGAGTATGGCGATGATGACATTGCTCGTATCTCGCCAGATCGACTTGGATCGGAACAAGCATCGATGTTGAGGAGGGCAGTGTCGTGTGATGCATCTCGTCGACCATCTCTCGATGAGTTGATTCGATGTTTCGATCCGGAAGGAGATCTTGGTGTCGTCAACATCGATTGATCTCTCTCTCTCTCTCTCACTCTCACGATTTGTAACAGTATTCGTCGTCAGCAGTAGTAGCAGTCTTGTTTGTGAACCCAACCAATAGACACCAACATCGAACAACAAGTTTCGAATCTATCGGAAGCGTGTATGATCACCTCAACGTCCCCCTCGCTGGACGATGATGTGTTGTATGCGAGTAGTGTTCCAGGCGGCTGATAGAATTTGTATGCCCTGGAGGCTCTCACCATGGTCTGACGAGCACAAAGACCTCGAACAAGAGCTCGTTCGGAAGCTGCGACAGAGGCGACTCACCGACCAACGATCTAATCATCGTCATGGTCTCGACCACTTGCTTTATCGACTCTGGAGCTTCGTGATGCCGATCAGGTCGCCAGATAAACTCTTGAGTGGAGACAAAACACGATTAGTTCACAATGCAGCATCAGATAGATAGATAGATAGATAGATAGATAGATAGATAGATTGATAGATAGATAGATTGATAGATAGATAGATCACGAGGTATCGAACCGTAATCATGAATCAATCGCTTGAGTGATGGTGTCTTGGCGACTCGTGCTGCCGTTCCCAGTGCAAGAATGAACGTCTACATCAAGCGACAGTCAGTGACTGCGATCCCTGTCGACGGCCGCCGCCTTCGCAGGACAGTCGACGCACTGATTCGATCGTGGTGTCGGCTCCACGTTCAAGAAGCACTCGCACGATTGACTCATGGCCTTTCCGAGCAGCAATGTGCAATGGAGTGTCGTTCATCGTGGTTACAGCATTGATGCAGGCTCGTTGATCGAGCAGCAATCGAACGATCGACTCGTGGACATCGAGAGACGCATGGTGCAGTGGAGTGCGGTTGTCCTTCTCCGTGGCATGGACGTCGGCTCGTCGATCGAGCAGCAGTCGAACGATCGATTCGTGGCCATTGCGAGCAGCGAGATGCAGTGGCATCAAGTTATCCTTGTCGGCAGCATTGGCCGAGGCTCGGTGATCGAGCAGCAATCGAACGATCGACTCGTGGCCATGAGCAGCAGCCATGTACAACGGCGTTCTGTTGAAGTCATTGACGTTGCGCCAATCAATGTCGGCGCGTTGGTCGAGAGCGAGAGCCGCTTGGTCGTGGTTTCCTCGAGCGGATGCAATCCAGAGTTGTTTGTTGATGACCAAGACATCGTCTGGTTGTTGTGGTGGTGGTTGCAGTTGTTGTTCTTGGGAAGCCATGATGAAGAGTCAGTTATCTCACGTAGAGCGAGAGCAGCAAGCAACAGCGAGGCACGATACAACAACAACGATCCGCCATCGAATCTGATATGATCGGCAGCTTGGTGCTTGTTCCAAGCATCAGCACCTCACCGGATCGAATGGTCCCCGCAGACTCAGACTTCGCGCATTGCTCCGTAAAATCCCCGCGATCCTCCGAGAAGAGAGATGGGGCCTCATCATCATCATCATCATCATCATCATCGGCACCAGCCAGCCCGAGCTCCAAACTTGCCTGCCATCCAGCAGTCGGTGTCGTCGATTGCGGATTCCTTCATTGGCTCTCTCATGCACACGCACCACAAATCAAATTTCACGCCAATACAATACATCATCTTTACAAGCAAACTCAAGAGATTCGTTCGACATCTGCCTCATGCATTACCTCTGCAATATAACTGTCACTCACCTTAACAAGGAATTAAGCGATCAACAGGTGTTGATGATGTCCAGCTCTCCTTCCGGATCGAAACATTGAATCAACTCATCGAGAGATGGTCGACGAGATGCATCACACGACACTGCCCTCCTCAACATCGATACTTGTTCCGATCCGAGTCGATCTGGCGAGATACGAGCAATGCCATCATCGCCATACTTGATCATTCCTCCAAATAGAGAAGTGCTACGGAATGGATAGCCTTCGATTGGATGACTGCCATTGACGATCTCGAATGCAAGAACTCCAAGCTCGAACACTGATTGTCGAGAGTAATCCAGCTCCACTTCTTGTCGTCGATTGGCTCTCATCGCCAATGCAAGAGCTGAGTGGAGCTCTGGTGCAATGTGTTCGGCATTGCCCCATGGAGGACTCAAAAGCCGTCCTGTCTCAGTGACTAATGTTGAGTCTCTCATTCGCTCATTCAATCGACAGCTCGTGCCAAAGTCGATCAAAACACATCGAGTGATCTCGATCTCGTTCGTTGATGAGTTGATTCGAGTCTCGACCATGATGTTGTCGGGCTTGACGTCTCGATGAGCCAATCGATGACGATCAAGGTGTCGGAGACCTGATCCAACTTGAGAGATGATCGTCGCCACCATTCGATGAGGAACGATCGATGGTGGTGCGAACCTCGATGCCAACAATTGCTTGAGACTCATTTCGACGTGCTCCAACACGAAGAACTGAGTCTTTCTGTTGGTTCGAGTGCCGTCTCGATGAATCTTGATGGCTCGCGCGAGCAAAGTCGGGAAGATGAGGTCGAATGTTGTCGTGGATCTCGTCGACGAACTCGCACAAGAATCGAATGATGTTTGGATGAGACGGAAGCTTCACGAGCTCGATGAACTCGTTGATGTATGCGTTGCGAGCTTGATCGGTGTCGAGATCAAAGTTGAAGCACACTTTGAGAGCGTACTGCTTGGTGGGCCACATGAAGCCAGGTGTCGTGCAAGTCACGAGAGCGACCATGCCAAAGTCTCCTTGGCCGAGCACTCGAGACACTTGGAACTCGTCGGATCGTCGGCAAGCAGCAGACATGAATCGTTGCTCGAACATCTCGTCTCTTGCTCGGATCAATGATTGCTCCAGTCGAGCGAGGCGATGCTGGAGCTCGGCTTGCGCTATTGATCCATGATGAGTTGGAACGGTTGTTGAAGGACAGGCAAGGTGAAGATGTACCTTGAACTCGCTCTTGCTGGAGGAGAGCTCGAAGATTGGCCATTGCTTGAGGCACTCGAGCAACGATCACATCGGCATCACGAAGTTGTTGAACGTCTTGGTCGTTCTCGAGTGGAACTTGGAGATCTCCTTTTCTAACGAACAGCCTCTCTGGTTGATATCGGAGGATCTGGCGAACGTTCTCGAGCAACGTCTTCACCACCGTCATCAACCTCAGTTTAGATGAGATTCGAATTCGTGGATCTCTGACTGCACAACATACCTCGAGTGTCAAGATTTGGAGGCTAATTGGATACGACGTTGAGTACCCTTCCTGCATCGAGCGGAAGGGAGAACAGGAATATGTCCAATCAATCAATCAGTCCATCCATCCATCAATCCATCGATCCATCCATCCATCCATCGATCCATCGATCCATCCATCGATCCATCCATCGATCCATCCAGCGATCCATCGATCAACCAACCAACCAGCCAACCAATCAACCAACCAACCAGCCAACCAGCCAACCAATCGACGGCATAATCGGGTTGGGATCGAGTCAGGAGTGTCAATAACGAACCTCAAGAACCTCAAAGTTGATGGGAGCCGTGGTGAACTTCCAGCTGTGATGATGGGAAAGCAGGCGTTGATCGACTCCCTTGAGCGCCCGCGAAGGATCATGCGAGACGAAATACTCAGTGCCGTGTTCGAGAGGTTGATCAGGAATGAACGACAGGGTTTGAGTCGCGTGGTCGAATGCTGATCGACCTTCGACCCACCTTCTCGTGTATGCATCCGCGACTCGAATCAAGTCTGGAGTGAGGCTCAGAAATCGAATCGAGTCGTCGAAGGTCACGCTGATGACTGTCGTCACTGGTGCAGCGGACTCATTGTTGGCTGGCACAGAGTGAACCACATGGTTCGAGAGCACGTCTCCTCCCCCGCCTCCAGAGAGCCTGAACACATCAACGAAGTAAAGAACCCGTCGTTGCGATGAGACGATGGTGCCTCGTTGGTACAAGCATCAGCATCTCGTGTGCTGAATGTGAGGCGAACCTTGTTACAAGGTGTATCGTGGAGTACTTCTGGATACTGTAGTCGGCGAGAGTTCGACCATCACGGAGGTGCGTGCCAGCATACATCAAGCGTTGGTGATCGGAAGGGATGCCTGGAGGAGCCAGACATCAGCAGCAAGAGGAGTAACAACAACAACGCATGAGACGTGGCGCCATATCGATACGAGAGGCCCACACGAACCTTCTTTGTACCAGATCATCTGCTTGACTTGGAAGATGGTGTCGGTCGGCTCGACATCGAGCCGGATGGTCTTGTCCGTTAGGGTCTTGACGTACAACATCACCGAATCGTGGAGAGCCATAGTTCGGCGCCTGATCACCTCAATCAAAAGCGTTGCATTGGCGAGACGATGAGCGATGGCGCCTCGTAGGTTCAAGCATCAGCAGTTGTGCGCAGCGCCAAACCTAGCCACAAGGTACAGCGTGGCTGCCTCTTGGATATTGTAGTCGCCGAGAGTTCGATCATCATCGAGCTGCTCGCCGTCGAAGATCAAGCGTTGTTTATCGGTGCGGATGCCTGGGGGCACCAAAGATCAACAACAACAGCGCATGAGTCGTGGCGCCATATCGATACGAGAGGCCCACACGAACCTTCTTCGTCTTGGATCTTCTGCTTGACTTGGAGGATGGTGTTGGTCGGCTCGACATCGAGCGTGATTCCAATGGGCATTACGTGTATCTGCATCGTGTTGTGGACGACGTGACGCAGCCACGAAGACAGTCCAGTTCCTTCCGAGGACTCACGGGCCACCACAGAGCAGGAGAGAGAGATGACGCAGCAGCGGAGCGAGCAAGACAATGGCGACCTCGATGTGCGAGCATCAGAGCTCGTGTTGGCTGCGCCAGTCGATAGCAGACGCAGCTCTTCGCTCCCTGCCCCACTCTCTCGCCAATGGTTCGCCACACTCGAGCGCTCTCGTTGGCGTGGTTGCTGTTGTTGCTCCTTGTCGTCTCGTCTCGTTGGGGAGCATATTCTTCAGCTCCCACTGCTTCGGAACAAGACGCTGAGCGTCTCGGAAGGCAGCTGTACGATGCTGCCGAGCGAGGGGACTATGAACAAGTGACTCTCGCTCTCGACCAAGGCGCCGACATCAACTGGCGCAACCCCAACTACGACCGAACGGCACTCCACGTTGCAGCTCGACAAGGGCACGAATCTGTTGTTCGATTACTGCTCGATCGAGGAGCCGACACCTCCATTGTAGCGGTACGCCAACGGTCCGTGAAGCTGCTCGCGTCGACGTTGACTCACACTCCCAAACGAAAGGCATGGCCGCGCGCACCAGGAACTGCAGCACAGGTCGCCAAGTCTCCAGAGATCGCTCGTTTGATCGAAAGCCGAGGTTCGATGCTTTTGTGCCCTCCTCTGTGGGTCCGATATTGATTCCGTGGCTGGCTGGCTGGCTCGCTGCTAGAATCGGCGCCGACGCAAATCGCTGCCTACACGCAGCCATCTGTCAGTACCGTCGGCCTTGCGATATGTTGTTGTGTTATTGCGTATTTGGCCAACCGACTGCGTGCATTCGCGGCTCGGGCCACAGAAGCCGAGACTCGAGCAAGAGAAGCCGAGGCGATGCTTGCCACTGAACGAGCTCGTTATCTTGATGCTGATCTCCGAGCCCGAGCTGCTGAAGCTGAAGCTCGAGATACCCAGTCTCAACTTACTCTCCAAACTCAAGGTACATCTACCCCGTTCACGGGTAAACACTCTCACCCACGACTGACCAACGTATCTCGAATCCCTCAACCTGCAACAGCACGAACCGCACCAGAATATGGCCTCGCCCATGCGTTGATACAGTCGTTGAGCCGAGCAAGAGACGAGATCCACGAGCAACGATTCATGTCCGCTGCTTGCCGACGCGCAGACGAGTTCCAAGTGTCTCGAGTTCTCGGATCAGGAGGCTTTGGCATGGTCGCTCTCGTGACTTGCACGACACCTGGCTTCATGTGGCCCACCAAGCAGTACGTTCTCAAAGTGTGCTTCAACTTTGATCTCGACACCGATCAAGCTCGCAACGCATACATCAACGAGTTCATCGAGCTCGTGAAGCTTCCATCACATCCAAACATCATTCGATTCTTGTGCGAGTTCGTCGACGAGGTTCACGACAACATTCGACCTCATCTTCCCGAGTTTGCTCGCGAGCGAGCCATCAAGATTCATCGAGACGGCACTCGAATCAATCGCAAGACTCAGTTCTTCGTGTTGGAGCACGTCGAAATGAGTCTTGCTCGATTGTTGGAGTCGAGGTTCGCACCACCATCGATCGTTCCTCATCGAATGGTGGCGACGATCATTTCTCAAGTTGGATCAGGTCTCCGACACCTTGATGATCATCGATTGGCTCATCGAGACATCAAACCCGACAACATCATGGTCGAGACTCGTGTCAACTCATCAACGAACGAGATCGAGATCACTCGATGTGTTTTGATCGACTTTGGCACGAGCTGTCGATTGAACGATCGAATGACATCAACGACGTTGGTGAGCGACACAGGAGTGATTCTTGGAGCATCGTGGGGCAATGCATCTCACATTGCACCAGAGCTCCACTCAGCTCTTGGATCGGCCACGCGAGCCAGGAGGGAGGTGAGAGTGGAGCTGGATTACTCTCGACAATCAGTGTTCGAGCTTGGAGTTCTTGCATTCGAGATCGTCAATGGCAGTCATCCAGTGGAAGGCTATCCATTCAGTGTCACATCTCGATCAACAGGAATGATCGAGTATGGCGATGATGACATTGCTCGTATCTCGGCAGATCGTCTCGTATCGGAACAAGCATCGATGTTGAGGAGGGCAGTGTCATGTGATGCATCTCGTCGACCATCTCTCGATGAGTTGATTCGATGTTTCGATCCGGAAGGCGATCTTGGTGTCGACAACATCGGGCCTGATCTCAACGACCCATTGCAACCACGAATCTCACTCATTGAACAACAAGTGCGAGGTACGTTGAGACCCATCCTCCTGTGAGCGACTTACTTATCCATTCTAACACTCGAGTTCTTTGCAGCACCTTTGCTTCCAGAGCAACAAACGCCCGAGCAGCGATTCATGTCGACCAACTGCAGGAGTGCTCGCTCATTCGAGGTCTCGATGGTTCTTGGCAGTGGAGACAACGGAATGGCCGTGGATGTTCGATGTATCGAACCTCAACATCCACAACCCACCAAACGATACGCGTTGAAAGTGTGCTTCAACTTTGGATTGAGCACGCGAGGAGCTCAAGGAGCATTCGTGAACGAGTACCGCGAGCACTCCACCATCACAAACCATCCTCATATTTTGCAGTTCATGTGCGAGTTCTTTGCCGAGATCGACGACTCGATTCGAGTGCATCTCCCCGAGGTGGTTCAACAAACATCGATCGTTGCTTTGCGAGACGGATCGATGCGAAATCGCAAGACCCAGTTCTTTGTTCTCGAGAGGTTCGACATCTCGTTGGAGCACCTCTTGAAGCTGGAATATTCCTCTCCGAAGATCGTTCCTCACCGATTGGTGGCAATGATCGTGTCTCAAGTTGGATCGGCGTTGCTTCATCTCGAGCGACATCGAGTCGCACATCGAGACATCAAACTCGATAACATCTTGGTCGAGCTCAATCCCGACCATCGCAGAGAGGAGCCAACCTCTCTTCCGATCAAGCGATGTGTCGTCTCGGACTTTGGAACGGCTTGCACGCTTGGTCCAGATCTCAAGGACTTGATGGCTGTCGGGCCAGGAGGCAACGTTCTCTCCTCAATGTGGGGCAATCAAGCACACATTGCTCCTGAGCTCCACTCGGCTCTCAACCATGCGATTCTCGCTCAACGATCATCACCGAAGGCATCACACCGACTCGAGATCGAGATCGATTTCTCTGGACAGCCAGTGTTCGAGCTGGGCGTCCTTGCATTCGAGATCGTTCTTGGTACAACACCGATCAACGACTATCCAGCCAGCGCCACTGATCGAGCGGCAGGCGTGGTTCGATTCAAGGACTCGGAGATTGCTCGCATTCCAACAGATCGACTTGGCGTCGATCAGGCTTCAATGTTGAGGCGGATGGTGTCATGTGATCCATCTCGTCGACCATCTCTCGAGGCTGTTCTTGCGTTCTTCGATCCTCATCGAGAGTATCGCTTGGAGTAGCTCATCATTCCTGTTCCTTGTATTCTCGCTCGTCGAATGTATCAACCTGTTGTTTATCTGTCAATCACTGTAAAGAAGCAGCCCATTCTCGTGAGTTCTTGCGTAATAAGGGCAAAGATGCGCTGATCCTCTCGTGTCCAACAGTGTTCTCGATAGGTGCACGGTCGACGTGTCGGTGTGAGTCGTCGAGCAGTTGGCTTGATGAGCGCTGGGTGCGGGAGTGGTTGAGCGAGGGGCGAATGAGGTCGCTGGCGAAGGTCTTTGTTTCGCTGCTGCCGCTCGTGCGCTGCTCGCGCGTCACGTACCATCGCATCGCATCGCATCGCATCGCATCGCATCGCATCGCATCGCATCGCATCGCATCGCCTCGCATCGCATCGCATCGCATCGCCTCGCATCGCATCGCATCGCATCGCATCCCATCGCATCGCATCGCATCGCATCGCATCGCATACCATCGCATCGCCTCACATCGCATCGCATCGTGTTCTGCTCTACTCGCCCTCATGGCCTCGAATCAAGACGCTGATGGTCTTGGCAAGCAGCTGTGGGAAGCAGCATCGCGAGGAGACCACGACCAAGTTTCTGTCGCTCTCGATCAAGACGCCAACATCGAGTGGCGCAATACAAGCGCCAAAGCCGACACTCCATTGCACGTTGCTGCTCGGAATGGTCACGAATCAGTTGTTGGACTGCTTCTCGATCGCGGAGCCTCCATCGATGCAACAAACCAATTCCAAGCAAC
>Ga0209935_1004900_pt1 | contig 11825 bp, 17 predicted proteins | sample ThiBio_1000_plan_2_FD_183958 | JGI IMG/M metagenome (GOLD analysis project Ga0209935, IMG submission 183958) | Wastewater bioreactor microbial communities from Cape Town, South Africa - Thiocy_cont_1000_plan (SPAdes) | ecosystem: Engineered > Bioreactor > Thiocyanate-remediating >... | reverse complement strand
CTCTCTCTCGCTTCCTTTCTCTTTCTCTCCTTCTACACTCATTCTCACTCTAATGCTCAACACAATACACACATAACGACACACACCCCCACCCACACACAACATGCACACACACACACACACACAACATGCACACACAACATGCACAACTAACCTGCTACTTTGCTTCAGGTGTCATTCATGGTGGATTGTTGAATCAAGTGTCTGGTCTTACTCGTCAGAACATTGGCGACATTGTCTTTGAGATCTCCCTGAATATTCCCGTATTCAGCACCAACCCCGCCGACGTCTCGGTGGCTCTCATTTACGATGAGCAAATCCCGATCACTCCGACGTTCTTCTATGAGGGCATCCAATTCGAACTCGACACGGTGCCATTGGCTGTCTCGGTCGAAACCACTTTCTTGGCAACCTTCAAGCGCAACCCCGCGTTGACCTTCAACATCGGCGCTGAAGTCAAGGCTGATGGAACTGCCCTTTTCAACGGAGAAATGATAGGTATGTTACCCTTAAAAAAGGAATATCTTGTCTAATCTAATCTATAATAGGCACATGGACAAACGTGTTTGGATTCAAGGGCTTCAATCTGTCTGACGTCATCATCGAATTCGGAGTCAACCCCGCCATGTGCGCGGTAGATTTCTGTATTTCTGATTTGGGATTGGGCTTCAAGATGGAGGTAATGCTCACTGACTGAAATAGGATTGGTTATTTCATCCTAACCTTAAATTATCAGATGGGTAGCAAGATGGTGATCTTCGATGGTAACGCGGCTGCCCCGGACTTCCAAGATCTCTACTTGCATGGTGAGATCGATGGCGCCAACGGCATGGCGTTGACCATGCGAGATGTGGTGGGCGAGTGGAACGACATGGTCCCCGCATTCAAGATTCCTATCAACGACGTACCCGACGGATGGGGTCTGGAGGATGTCTCCTTCACCTTCGCACCTGAAGATGGCCACTTCGGCAATGTCTATTATACCGCTGGATTCGGTTTCAAGGTTTGTTACAATTTTTTCCTTTTCTGTTTCTTTAATTTTGTTTTTTGCGCTACGTTCCTTGTTCTCGCGCTACATTTTCTCCTTTCCATTCTCGCTACTGTTCCGCTTTTCGTTCCTGCTATTTCTCGCCTTTCATGCTACATTTCCCTTTCTTTGTTCTTTTCTCGCTTATCTTTCGTTACTTTTTCCGCTTTTCGTTCTTGCTGCTTTTTTTTCCTCGTTCTTTTTCGCCTAACCACCTATATTTTTTTTTTTGCTCTTTCTATATCTCTACAACTTTTTTCCTAATCTTTTGTAAATTAGGGCGGTATTCGGTTGTTGGACATGGATTTGGACTTTGATATCAATTGCACAGAAAAGAACTGGGATTTCTGCAACTTTGCCGTCCACGTCGGCTTGGACTGGAATCTCTTCAAACAGATGATCTTGCACGAGATTGGTCTGGCCCGACCCAACCAGCCCGAGCGTTTGGTGGTTTTCCATATCGAGGATTTGTCCTTGACCGAATGGAATGCACAGAACTATGCTAAGGGAATTTATCCTTATTGGAACATCAAGATCAACATCCTCAACAAGAGCCACCTGCTTCAATTCCGAGTCCAACAGTATGAGCTTGCTTCGAGCTTCCACGAATTCTTCAAGAAGTGGCTCGCACATATCTTCGGCATTGATAAGAATGAGTTGGCTTAATTATTATCATTAACTTTTATTTGTGTTGCTTAGCCTTGTACCTTTGCCCTCCTTCTCTTATCCGTGCACCGCAGCAGCTTCATTTCTAAGAAATTTCTGCAACATCTATGAAGTGTTTAAACACGCAACAAGTTGGTTGACAGACTGTTGAACTGTTGTTCAGAACATTAGTTTGATCAGAACAGAATGGAACTGCCTTACGAATTGTGGTGGTGGATATTCTCCATGTTGCCGTCTCTGAAGGACATTGCTCGATGTCGTCTTGTCTGTTCATCTTGGGCGAAAGCTTATCAGACCATGCCCTTGGAGAACTTGTTCGCCGTGTATCCAGGGGGAAGTAAGCCCGACACAAGACGAGGGCTCCGGTACGAGCTCTTTAAGTGGCTGAACTGGACTATGAATAGATTCGAAAAACTTATGAAGCAGAGAAAATACGAACAGGCAATGTACTGGGCTATCACCTGGGGGCATCTTGCCTTAATCTGTCAACTTGTTGAGTAAGATTTTACCCCCCCCTCCGTTAGTTACTTTTATAAACTCACGAAAATTACGATATGAAGGGAGGGAAACGTAGATATGAATATCCTAAATGGCGCCACGAGGAGGCGAGGACAGATGCCGCCAATCTATGCGGCCGTCTTTCATAACCAACTCAACGTTGTTGAATATCTGCTGCAACTTGGAGTGAGCCTAGAGCATCACGGGGTTAAGTGCAGAGATCCCACAGCAGTTCATTTGGCTGCAGCATTGGGACGCGTTGAAATTATTCCTGTATGTAATATCCTTGTAAGATTAACTCTTGATTATTTTTTTTTGTTTCAGTCCCTACTTGCGCATGATCCTCTCAATCAAGTTGGCTGGCAGGCGAGGGGAAACATTTCGCGAATGTTTGATTGGGAGGATTGGGGCCGGATCGCATCCGCGGGGCATATGGTGCCTTCCTGCTGGGTCGCGGCCAGGAAGGGAAATATCCCCGCTGTCGAGCTGCTGAGCGTAACTCCTTCTGGGGGGAATTATCTAACTTGCAAGATTCAAGAAAGAACTATTTTGCATGAAGCTGCATTGGCGGGTCAGTTTCAAATGCTCCAATGGCTTTTTGATAATGGGTAAATATTAGCTCCTTTTTTATTGGAAGTTGTATTTTAACCTTTTTTGGACTGAATTGTGTAGCGCGGCTGATACGAATGAGAGTTCAGTGTTGGCTGCAGCGGTTTACTCGGGAAATGAGGAAATGGTTAAATATCTGTTGGAACGAGGATATAAACCTGAACAAAGGGGATATGAGTTGCATATCGCCGTTGCTCATGGCAAGTTTGATATTCTGCGTCTCCTTTTAAATTCCGATTCCCCTCCAGGTATTTATTTTTTATTTGATTTTTCGTTGGCTGCCTTTTGACTCAATCGAATGATTAATTTAGGATCCTCTGCAATTGAACGGATGCTGACGTGGAAAGATCACCACCAAGAGACTCCTTTGCACATCGCGTTGAGAAAAGGGTTCTCAGAAATTGCAAACTATCTGATTTTGGAAGGAGCCGATCTGAATGCGAGACCCAAGGAAGGATCTACCTTGTCCTATCTTTGGTCGAGTCCCTGTTCAGGCAGTAGGGAACATCTTCTCCGAAATATGCTCGATCACGACATATCTCTACAGGGTGACGAGTGCTTGAAAGAGTTCTTGTCCTCAACCACTATCAGGGGAGATCCGGGCCGCATCACGATGTTGAAGATCTTGATCGATCTGCACGGGGCTCAGATCAACGGCCAGATGCATTTGCCATTAATCATCGCGCGATGGAAACCCGAAGATTTCGACTACATCATCCGCACATACCCGAAATTTACGGCCAGAGGCGCGCAGTGCGTCTTAGATTGCATACCACGGTGTAGATCTGGTCAGTGGGGGTATTGGGGGTATTATCATATGGACGTCTGGGAGGACGCAAATCTGAAGACGCTGATCTCCCATCTTCGGAGTTTGGGCTTCACCAACGCAGACATCTTTGGCCGAGATCCAATCTCCGGGAAAACTCCGTTCTGCGCGGAAAACCTGACAAAAGGAATCGTGCAGACTTTGGTTGCAGAAGGTGGGGATGTCAATCTGAGAGATCGAGACAACGTTCATCCCGTCTTCTACTGGTCCAAGGCCTGCTGTTCCCCCTATCAATTTGAGAATTTAACTCAATGGTGGAAGGAGGTTGGGGTGGAGCTCGCTTATACGGAGGTGGTCGAATTACAAGAAATGGTGATGAAAAGTGCCGTCTATAGTTCGTACAAAGAAACTGCAGAAAAGGTAAAAGAGAAGCTTGGGGGATTGTATGTAAAATGAATTTTTACACATAAATATTCTTAAAACTAACAGTTCGTTTACCTTCTTCTGGCCATACAGAGAAGTGATACAGCTATAATTTACCGAAACACCTTTTGTTGCGCCCCAATCCCTAGGAGAATTTGCCCCAAGATTAGCAAGCTCTTCTCGTTCAACTTCTTAACTCTGAATCGCCTATTATAAGCTCTCATCAGGATGTGATAGGAGGACCTGCAATTTACCCGGTACAGGTTGCTGTAAGGCGGTTGATTTTTGAGCCATTTGAAATTCTGAACTGGCAAGCAACAGCAACCAGGATGGAAGGACAGCAGAAACGGACTTTCAAGTGCAGGCAATGCCAACAGAAGTTCTCTTGCCAGGAGGATGTAGACCAGCACTTACGGAAGCTCCACCCCTTTCGCGACGGGCAACCTACAAACGATAGGAGTAACTGCGCTAAGTGTGGAGTGGAAACATGATGACTTGTATTACTATAAATCAACAAGCACCAGTGGAACCAAGGGAGACTGAGACTTCATCGCCAAACCGGCAAAGAATGCAGTGTCCTGCGGAGACTGTAACGGCAGATCAAATTCTCCGCATAGATGGTTGAAATCTGGTGAGATCATTTGGAGTTGGGGCTTTTGGCAAGAGTCTAATAATTTGTGAGACCTCTGAGTAACCTGATCCCAGTCTCTTTGGGCCAGGTTTAGAAACGTATAAGGACCACATGTCAGAAGAAAATACAATTTTGCTAAGGACAAAGAAAACATACAAAGAAATATTCCAAAACAGCTTTGTGGTACAATAAAATATTGTTTCACCTTTTTACAAGCATTCATGAAGGATGCACATGTTTACAACAGGGCGGAGATTTCTGCTGCTGTGTCATCATCGCGGTGGGCCTTTCGCAGCTTCTTGGTCTCTTCTCCATCAAGTCCTGCTATCCCTTGTTCCTTCTCCTTCTTCTGCGCCTTCCTCAACACATTATCTAGCGACTCCACCTTCTCGGTCCAATTCATGACCTTTTCTGTCCCCACTTCGTTTCTCAACATGAAGCGTTGAGCCGCCCTGGCCTCCAACTGTGCAGCTTCATAGTCACCCTGCTTGGCATACCTTGCGGCCCGTTGTGCGGCATAGTTGCCGATGACCGTGACGTCAGCATTGCGTTCGGCTTGCTCTCTGTCTGACGTCAGCGGAATCGAAGTTGTCGCCACTCGCAGGTACTGCATCCCATCGGGTCGCGTGAAGAGCAGCTGTACCTGGAAAGGCACTTCGCTCAACCCGGACATGTCGAATTCGGACTTAGGTCTGAACCCATAACGGAAAACGCATTCGGTATCCGCGGTGACGTTGGCAAGGTCCTTAACCAACCAATTGCGGTTCTCCTGTTCGTCGGCCATCTCACCCTTGAACTGCAACCCTCGATGAAGACATACCATCGCCATAACTCCGTAAGCCAACACACGTGTGTTGAGCAGCGATGACAAATTTCCCGCCATTTTCAACGGGTCCACCCGCTCGACCTGGCCACCTGTCTGCTCTGTGACCACACTAAGGTTCTCCACGTTGCAGTCGGTGCCCACCAGTGTGATCACCGACACCGTCACACCCTTCAACTTGGCCTGCTCGGCGCACTCGGTGTAGATGGGTGTGTGGTCGGCCTCCTTACCCTCAAGTGACCCCACTCCCATATTTGCCAACCCATCGGTGCATAGGATGACCTGACTGCGAGGTCTCGACCCGGCAAGTTTGATGCCCAATAGCAACGCGGGGCCGAGTGCCGTAGCTCCGGTTTCCTCGAAAGACCATAGCTTCTTCAGCAACTCGTCTTTGGATTCCTTGACAGTCTTGTGGATGCGGAAGTTCTCCCCAAGTGCTACCAGGTCGTCCCACGAGTTTAATTTCTCCCCCGCAACCACAACACTCTCTTGCTCACCGTCGCCAATAAGCGTCACCTCATCATTGAACGTAATCAAGCTATACCAGGGAATTCAAATTAATATGTAATCCAAAAAAGAGAAAAGAGAAAGAGAAAGAGAAAGAGAAAGAGAAAGAAAAAGAAAAGTGAAGAGAGAAGAAAAGAAGGAGGAAAACAAATAAAACATACCTGACACACTTATTTGGATGTTCGATAGCCAACTTCTCGATTTGCGCCTCGATAGCAGCCTGCACACACTGTAACCGTGAAACGTGCGTGACGTTGCGTTGCTGTCCGGGGAGGTACTGCTGTCCTGCGTCACGGCCTAACTCTCTGATCTCCTTATCGCGCCACGTGCTGCCTTTGAGGTTGTGCTTTCCAGGAAGTTCCTGAGTAACGCACATCGACCCGGAGATGTCGATGCAGAAGATGATGTTGGAGTCCTCCTCTGCACTGCCACCTTCTTCTTTATCCCTTTTCGGGGCGGAGACAAGGTAATCCACCACGTTCGCATGAGGCATCTCCTCCTCGAGATCAAGGTTGACCATGTTGGCACCCCCGCAGAATTCACACCGCCAGCACTGCGCCTCCTCCTCCTCATTATCGTCATCGGTGTCGTTGTTGTCTTCTTCAATTAGATGCATGTACTTCTCAGTGATTGGCGGCGCGATGATTAGCTTGGCACCCTTGAGGTCCTCTTGACGCATTTTGGTGAATTCACTCTTCTTCAAGGTGGTGATCGTCGAGCCACTGTGCATGCTGAGCATCACACCACACCGCTTGCACGCAACGGGGTCACCAGTCATCAACTCGGTCTCCTGCTCGAGGTTGGTCATGTCCAGCCTGAACACATTCACGTCGGTCTTCTTGTGTTTCTTCTTCTTGTCTTCCTTCTCCCCGGCCTTGGGGATGTGGTCCTTCGTCTTGACGTCCTTCGAGACCAGATCGGCTATGTCTGCCTCAAGGTCATCCTCAGAGAAGCTTTCTTCATCGCTGCAGCTGTCATCGACTTCATCAGCGTATTTCCTAGAAGTGGAAGTTGTTGTCTTGTAGTCGTTGTTCGATGTAGCCGCAACGTCCTCGCCCTGCTCTCGCAGGATCTCTCGCGCACATGAAAGGAAGGCCTCCTGCACACCCTCGCCAGTCTTGGCGGATGTTGAGAAGAACCCGCATCCGTGATCATCGGCAAATGCTTTGCCCTCCATCGGATCTACGACACGTTTTTCGACCAGATCGCATTTGTTGCCAAGGATTACTTTAGCGACGGAACCGGTTGCGTATCGTTCGATCTCAGACATCCAGTTGTTTAGGTGATCGAAGGAATATTGGCACGAAGAATCGTATACCAACAGCATGCCGTGCGCACCTCGGTAGTAGGAACTTGTGATCGATCGGAATCGTTCTTGTCCTGAAAGAAAATTTTGTCAATGAAACTAAATCTAACTTGAAAAAAGAAATGGGAGGAAGTACCTGTAGTGTCCCACAACTGTAGTTTTACCCTGCTACCGTCAATATCGACAGTTTTAATTTTGAAATCTACACCAATCGTTGATATGTAGCTCTCAGAGAAGAATTTGTCGTCCTCAAATCGAAGCAGCAGGCAGCTCTTACCCACGCCTCAATTATGAAGTTAAATTTAGTAAGATAATCAACAAATTTGTAAATTCAAGGCATACCTGAGTCCCCAACGAGCAACAGCTTGAACAAGTAATCGTAATCTGTGGGTCTGCGTGTTTCCGCCTGCTTTTTGTAAGCCACCTTGCCACCGAAATTGAACAAATCCTTCATCGCCGAAGATGAAGCATTAGACGAAGGTCCCCCTTGTGATGGAGCGTCATTTGTTTTCTTGCCCGAGAACCACGACCACATGGTTGGTAGCTTGCTTTACACGATGTGAAAATCTGTGACCAGGCCATTTTTCACTTCTTGACGAAGAAGCTGCTTCGTTCTTTGAAAATCGTTAGGACGCGCTTGTATTTCACACCCAGTACCCTTGCCGCAAAAATAGAAACAACACGTGACTAGGCCTATCTAACTTGTAGAGTCCTCTTTGAATGCAATGATGTCCCCAGAGCGTGAAAGAAGTAGAGGGTTGGTGCATGCTACCGTTGAGGAAGAGCGTAGAGACATGTAGAAAGACAATTGCGGGGGTCGACGGGAAGGACAAAATTTTATTGGAAACTTTTAACCAACTTGGATGGAGGGAGCCAGCGGAGCAGGCATGCCCAGCGGCTTTCTCAAAGGGCAGGAGATGTTGGCATATCTTGATGCACAGAAAACACAAGGTAGCGTAGGAGAAAGCACAGTAGAAGATGTAGTGGCTATGGAGGACGAGCCGGCGCGCGATGACGCCATTGTGTGGGGAGATCCCCTGCGTGCAAGAGGAGATAGTACCGACGCTGTTGATGAGGTCATGTGGGAGGATGCTGTGTCAGATCTATTTCCACAAGGCGAGCTCGATCCAATTATGGTATTCCCCCCCCCCCAACAAAAGGAGATATGACCTTTCAAGCCAGTTAGGGAAGGGCCATCCGTTCAGCGATGCACATTTCCTATTTGAGGGAGAGATCACTCGGCCAGATCCATTAGAGATTCGTTACAGGAAAGGATCGAAAAGAGAAATAGGAGGGATCGATCCCAATAACTATAAACGGTCATGGCGCAAGATGCTTGATGATATCGCCCGCCAACCTGAAACCGGATTGGAGGCAATGTGGGTGGAAAACAGGGAGATGGGTAAGCCACTTCTTAAAGGGTTTCTTTCAAAGATATAACAATATGCCATGAATAGATGTCCTCTCTTTACCAACACCCTCCTGGGACATGAATGAAGGGACCGAGAAGGTAGATGAATGGGAGGAAGAGTCTCTCCTCAATCGCTGTATTAAGGTCTTAGGACAACACTTCGACTTGATCGATTGGGACGCCTTGCAATCTAAACCTGAATCGCGGGTGCCTGAACATTTGATGGAGCAGATTCAGAGAGCCCGGGTTCCCTTACCATGTAACAAGAAATAAAGAGACTTGATGCTGTAATGGAACCATGGTGAGTGAAACACACCGTATTGGTGCATTCAAGGAAATCCGTTTACAGCAAGAAATGGGGATTCCAATGACTGCTGGAGAATAGTTTTTTATCGGAGGCAAAATGAATAAAAACTTGGCCCTTGAAAAATTACAAATCTGTGCGGTAATTTTCCTCCGTGAAGGCTGGATCCCACAGGTGGATAGACACCGACTTTGATCGCCTCTCCATCTTTTCGGCAATGCGATCAATTCCCTCCTGCTCTGGCGGCCTTTCCCGTTTGATTCCGGCTTCTTTGCGTCTCATGCCTTCAACTTTCTTCACTTTCCTTTCGAACCATTTCTCGAGGCTAAATATGGAGTTAGCTATCACAGTTGGCTAGATGCATTACCTGAAATCTGCAATTGTAATTGTATCTGTTTCGGCCTCCTGGAAATACAAAACACTAAATTAGGAAAGTTAAATATGTGAGGTGCGCGTGGGAGAAAGTTAACCCCAGTTCGTTATCGTATAGCGTTCTGTTCCCAGAATCCTCATCCACCTCTTCGAATTCGAAAGGAATCCCGTTGTTGACATACAGTCCCGGAAACGTCATTTCTTCCTTCCAGTTAACCCCCGCAGGCTGGGCAGTTCCCAGGAGAAGCATTTCGTTCTCCCTAATGTCTCTTCTTCTTTCCAGTAATTGTATCCGTTGACCACGCGAAACAGACTTATGAATTCTAGCGTTGGAAAAGGGCCAATGACAATCAACGGATTTGTCGCAAGGGTGGGGTACGTACCGTCAGATAGTGGACAATTGACCAGTCTTCTAAATTTAGTGAATTCTTTTTCGGTTGCAGGACGCGGAGGGTCCCAGGACCTCATGTTGTCCTTCTCCAGGTTACAGGCAAGCAACCGCTGGCCAAGGCGATAAAATCGCGGAAAGGGAAACTATAGAAATGAATGAATTCATGCCCAAATAAGAGAATTGAGATTTTAAGAATTCCAAACCTTGAATTCAATGTAATCAACATTTTCGGCAGGAAGATTATCCTTCTGAGCAAGAAATTGGGAATACAGCGTTGTTGATGAGATGAGTTTCCCACATGTCTCTTTCAATGATGGAATTGGCGGCCCAGTGAAAACTATTTCCTTGCGCGAATGTCCTAAATGAGGTGATGACAGATCGTCGACTTTGATCGCCTTGGGTTGCACCTCCTCCTTCTCTCGGATGTTGCTTGTTATTTCAAGGGTAGATTCTAAACAGGCTTCACACAGGGTGATATTCGATTTCTCCGGAAGTTGAAAATAGTTGTGTCGCAGAGTGGTGCCGCATTGAAAATACAATCTCCAAGGTGGCAGTCTGATTCGATACTATTTCAAATAGAGGGTAAATACTCAGGCGATTTGCCGAATAAATACCTTCATGGCTTCAATGAAAGGGTCCAGGGCAGCCAGGCGCCTATCGCCACAAATGTGATGATCAACAGTCCGACTCAAGATACTCGCATAAGTGTTCTCACGGCAACGAAAATAAATAAGCGATGGCCGTTCCACACATTGCCAAATCAACGTTTTCATCAGATGTTCAATGATCGAAGTCATCAAGATGGATCCAAATTTAACCGACTTGTTCTGAGAAATCAAGATTCAATTATATTTTAGTGACCGCAAGAGAGGGAAAGGGCACTCACCTGCAAAATCAACTCTTCCTTCTGTGTTGGAGAGTTGTTTTTCAATCCAAGAGAGCCTGCCCAAATCCACTTTGATCTAGCTCCGCTTCTGTGAACGGCAGCAGACAGCAATCAAAGAAATGAAACTTTTTGTAAGCGGGGGGGGAAGAAAACCTCGTTGCTGAAGAGATGAGTCTTGCTCCAGAGACTTTGACATCATTCGAAACGCTTCTGCGTCTACACCCACGATTGACATCTGAATCACCACGGTGGGAAGTGGAGGCGAGGGGATACCTTTTGGCCAATGAGAGAGGAAGAGGTCGAGGATGGGCGTGAAGATCTTTTCCCCCGTATGAGTACAGTGAGGTGTTGAGGCAGCGAACAGCATAGAAATGCAGCAGTGCATGACCGATCTCTTGCAGCAAGTTCCGCGCCATTAATGAAATGCGCATCTGGGTTGTGTGGCAATGAAGTGCAGCAGACGGCAATAAAAGGGGTTACCTTTCCAATTTGGTTGCGAATCCAAGGTTTCAGATCCACCAGGAGTACACTGTGTTCTTCTGCCTTTGCCATCGCCGGAATCCTTGTTCAGCTAAGTTTACAGCAAGGATTTTAATAAAGTTTCGAGGAGGCCTTGCAATTAAGGGTTAACACTAGTTAAATTAACTTACGTTAACCCCAAAAAAACATGGAGGGCCCACGAATTTTCGTGTTTTGGCCATTTCACCATTAGTGCAGAGGACCAATATGAAGTGGGTTAGACATGTGAATCTACTCACACTTTGGTCTTCTCATTAACGGTTATGTTTCCTCCCCCTCGTTTAAACGAGTTGGGGTACCACCGGCCACACCAATTCTCTCATATACCTGGAGAAAGCTGTAATGCTAAGGAGTATTACTCCAAGCATAATATGTCTCAAGATCCAGGACGTGTGGTGTGGGGAGAGAAGAAAAGAGAGGGATAAGTGCTCTTTTCTCAGTATTTGTTGGGGTTAAGACCAGTCATTTTAAATAGTGTTAACCCTCATTCTTGCTTTCTTGCGGCGGGAAGGTTGTGAATGGAAGGCAGCCTTTTCTGGTTGGAGGATAGAAAGTTCAATCATCGTAGGAGTCTGCCATAGTGAGGTGGTTTTCCTCAGCGAAGGTCGGATTCCACAAATGCATTGACACCGACTTTTGATGCCTCTCCATCTTTTCGGCAATTATGTCTTCTCCCTCCTTCACCG
>Ga0209935_1004899_pt1 | contig 11825 bp, 16 predicted proteins | sample ThiBio_1000_plan_2_FD_183958 | JGI IMG/M metagenome (GOLD analysis project Ga0209935, IMG submission 183958) | Wastewater bioreactor microbial communities from Cape Town, South Africa - Thiocy_cont_1000_plan (SPAdes) | ecosystem: Engineered > Bioreactor > Thiocyanate-remediating >... | reverse complement strand
GCAGCTCTCGTCATTCTGAGCGTGCGTGTTGTGTTACAGAGCCATTGAAGTCGCCCGGAGGTCCTTTGGCATCGAGCGGCGGAGGCGCTGCCAACTTCCCGCCGCCGCCGTCGAACCTGCCGCCGCCTACTGTCGGAGGCGGTAGCGGACCGGCGCCGTCGTCTGGCGGCCCGGCTCCTCCTTCGGCTCCTCCGCCACCGCCTCCGCCACCGATGCCTTCCATGAAGGCGCCGCGCGCCAAGGTGCAGAAGGAGAACGATGGCGCCGATGCCAACTCGAACGAGGAGCACGAGCCCGGAGAGAAGAAGCCCGTCGTGCAACAGACGTCGCTGTTCGACGCGATCCAGAAGGGCGTCACGCTGCGCAAGGCCGAGAGGGTTGATGAGGCGCCGCCAGTCGATGCGGCCAAGGCGACCATTGCGCAGATTCTCGCTCGTCGCGTCGCCATGGAGGACTCGGACTCGGACCAGGAGGAGGACGACTTCTGGGAGTAGTGCGCCGTGAGCCACCACGCTCACCCTCATGTGAATGCGCGTTCGTTCGTTGTTGTGGTTGTTGTGGTACCCAGACTCTCAGACCTGCTCGCTGCGACGAATAATACACCAAGCTGAGAGGCGTTGGATCTCGGCTCGTTGGTTGATGGAGCAAGAGCGACAATTCATCGTTGTTGTTTGTTGCCTCGTTCGCTGCTGCATAGGCTGACGTCACGCTGATCCATGGCAGTCACGTGCCGCTATGAGCTCGTGGCCACGCAGCTACTCGACGATTCGTCGCGACTCGAGGCGACGCTCGACCTCCATCCACCAGGCGTCATCGCTTCCATCACGCTCGGTATGATGCGATGATGCTCGCCGGTTCCTCTCGAGTGCGCCACCAACTGACCGATGGCGATTGATGATTGTACCGTGGCAGGGATGACTGGCACTGAGTTCCTCGAGATCTGGGTGATCCAGGCGGGCGTACGATCGCCTCGTGGACCCGCTGGCGACTGGGAGCTGCTGCTGCCGCAGACCATGATACAGCCGCCGTCTTCGTCGAGTCCGCGACGTCGCCACGCTCGCAAGTTCGAAGCGCGACACTTTACTCGCACGCTCGCGAGCAAGCTCGTGCGCGTCGTTCGCTTGGTGCTGACCTATCCTCGTGACGAGCCCTTGAACTTGACACGAGCCGAGGCACTCACGGCGCAGTCGCTCGCGCGCCATGTCATACCGCAGCTCGAGGACTTCCACATCGATGCTCGCGCTGCTGCTGCTGCTGGCTCGAGCCCCTCGAGCTCACCGACACAACGGCCGAACTCGACGTCGCCACCTCTCGCACGACCCACATCTCCCTCACGCTCTCCATCGCCATCGTTGCAGAGCGATGCTGCGACGCCGCCATTGCGCGTGTCGCTGGCCAGCTCGTCGCCACTGCCACGATCCACCAACGCCACCGCATCGACATCGGCGTCTCCTACCGCTCGCCGTGCACTCTATCAACCGTATCCGACCACCACGACCGACGTGCCATCGCCGCTGTTACGCTCCTCATCGTCCTCGATGTCGGCGTGGGCCGCCGTGTCGTCGATCCTCAACGACCCGAGCACCTACGCCGCCGCATCCGCCACTTCGAGCTCCTCGAGCGCCGCGCCACACTCGCCGTCTGCCACGTCGTCGCCATCTCCGCCACTATCCTCATCACGATCGCCACCTCGCTCTCCTCACTACCAAACCACTCCCGCCTTGGCACAATCGACGGACGATGACACGACGCTCACCGAGGTGCTGCCACCATCGCCAGACGCCGCCACCAACCACCGACTGCTGAACGCCTCACGCTCGCTGCCAGCCTCGAAGCGCAAGCTCGATTCGAGCACTGGCAGCAACGACGACATCGTTGGTACCAAGCGGCATCGTTCGTATCAGTCGCCACAGCGCCGCAAGCCCGCTGCCACGACGGCTGCCAGCTCCTCGCCATTGCAGCAACAGCAGCATCTCTCGTCCACCGCGAGGCCTCTGGAAGGCGTGACGATCGTCATCTCGGGCATCGAGAATCCCGAGCGAGGTGAGTTGCGAGCCAAGGCTCTGGACCTAGGTGCACAGTATCAACCATCGGTAGGTTGCTCGCTTCGATAGACCAGTCGATTGGGTCGCTCGCTGCTAGACCTGCTGACCTGCCTGCGCTCTCACAGTGGACTCCAGGGTGCACGCATCTCATTTGCCCGTTCGCAAACACGCCCAAGTACCACCAAGCCAAGGCCGATGGCGGTATCGTCGTTCGTGCCAGCTGGATCAATGCCTGTCATGCGCAGGGCTTCCATGTCTCGGCTCGGCAGCATCTGCTCGATCCTCGTGATGCCAAGCTGCTGCCCAAGATCGAATGCACTAGCTCGATGCCTCCGCTCCCTGCCTCGCCGAAATCACCTTCGTCACCCGATGCTGGATTGCTGTCATCCTCCGGTGGCAGTAGTTCCTCAACGGCAAGAGCCCGCTCATCGCCACCGAAAGCGCCGTCGAGTCCTACAAACAACAACAACAGCAGCAGCAGCAGCAGCTACACCAAATCGCTCTCGCGAGGCCGTTCGATTCGCACCACAATAAGCTCCACTCAACGTACCTCACACGCGGCCGCCGATGATGATGACGACGAGGATGACTTCATCCACTCCGACGTCGCGTGTCGCGTAGCATCTCGTACGAGCGGCTGCTTGCATGAGTGCACCGTACACCGGTTTAGAAGCTCGCTCTCACACATACCACGACTGCGCGACTGACTCGCAGAGCTCAGCAAGCAAGATATGGACCGGATATCGCCACCGTCGCCATCAGTGCCGTCCCCACCACAGTCGCCGCATTCGCCACATTCACCGCAGTCACCTGCAACAGCTGCTGCCGTAGCCGCTGCGTACTTTGAGCCACTGCCATTGTTTCTGAACGGCGTGCGTGTCGCCATCAGCAACGAGCTCTCGGCGCAACTGACGCGCACGCTCCGCCGCATCGCCGTGGCATACGGAGGCTCGGTGGTGCCGATCGAATGGCTGAATCCTGATCGACCGGCAGAAACCGCCACGCCGACGCACGTCGTGCTCTGGGAGGCTGACGCCGTCGTGGACCAGGCGCTCGAGGCGCTCGCGAGCGCCGAGCAGGTGTCGCCGGCGTGGCTGATCGAATGCCACAACCACCAATGTCGCGTTGCTGAGGACCTGCATCGACCAAGCCATTACCAGCCGCCATGATACACGCGGCGGTGCAAGTCAGTCGAACGATGAACAATCGCTTGTTGGTCGATCGCCCGCGATGGCGTATCAGTCCCCAATGAACAGAAGCAGTAGCTTGCTAGAGAGTGTTCTGATGATGGTCGGCGATGCTAATGCGGCCAGCGAGCTCGTGCTTCAGCGATCATTGCTTCCTTGCCTCGCTGCCTCGCGCATCATCGCTCTATCACTCTCGCGATGGCTGCCACTACTACTGAAACTACTGCTGCTGCTGCTAGAGCCACAACGGAGCCTGAGACGACGGGACATCGAGCGCACCAGCGTCTGCTCGAGGCAGTACAGGCTCTGCGTTCCCACACCGATACCTCGAGCGCATTGCCTGCCGACATTCATCGCGCTCTCTCGGAGGCTCTCGGCGAGCTCGGTGCCCGTCCACCTGCGCCTGACGCTACTACCTCTACCACAACCACGACAAGTAGCACCTCCTCGACTGCTCCTGCTGCTGCTGCTCCTGCTGCTGCAGCAGCTCCAGTCCAGGAGGCGGAGGAGGTCGACGCCGCCACTTTGGCATTGGCAACGCAGGCACTGGTCGAGGCCGTGCGGCACGCGCTCGCGAGCGAGCTCTCGAGCTCGGAGCAAGCCGCGGCACTCGCCAACGCCGTCGGCCTCTTGTGCAATGCCACCACCTCAGACCGAGTGGTCGAGGCGTTCGTGGCACAGCAGGCGTTGCCGCCGCTGATCGAGGTGCTGCAGCGCACGGTGCCGAGCGAGACCTCGAGCAAGCACCGCGCGCACCTCGACGCCGCGGCCTTGTCCGAGATGCTCAACAACGCCATGCACGGTCAGCTGCCGCGCGCCACGGCCGGAGACGCGGTCGAGAGCGACGAGAGTCTGCTGTATCGCTCGCTCGAGACGGCGCGTCGACACGCGGTCGTGGCGTTGCGCAACATCTCGCAGCAGCAGCGCTCGCGCAACGCGGTCAGTCGCGCTCCTGGCCTCGTCGATGCGTTGCTGTCGCTCTTTCGCAACCCGTGCGAGACTGGCGTGGTACGTTGAGAATCGAGTATCGAGTGATTCGTGAGTCGTCGGGGAGCTCAACCCGAACCTGCTTGCTTGGGCGCGAGAGTAGAGTGTCTTCTATGGCGCGACCATTCTGCGCAACCTGCTGACTCCGATCGACGACAACGACAACGATGCGGCCTCGAATGCGGCGGCGATCGAGAGCATCTCGGCGCAGGCGATGGAGCACGAGCACTATCGCTACATCATCGGCAACGCCGTCACTCGACGCGTCATCACGCTGCCGGAAGGCAGGTCGCTCGTGGTTCACATTGAGAGCACGCGCGCTCTCGTGCGCCTCATCATGGCGTGCGACAAGTACCATGCGCACGAGCTCGTGCACTTCCTCGACGGCCTCGCCATTCGACCGCTGAGCGAGATCGTGCTCTCGACCACGTCGCCCTTGCTGCACCACGAGCTGGCTCAGGCCATGGACATTCTGCTGCGCGCCAACGGTGGCTCGGCGCAATCGTTCGTCGCCAAGTGTCGCAACTTTGTCGTCAACGCCGCCGTGGCGCTGATCGTCTTTGGAGCCAAGAACATCGTGTCGCTCTACCACAACCACACGGCGTCCGAGCTGCAGACGGCCGAGTTGCAGCGCGAGCTCGAGTGCTCTCGTGAATCGTGCCAGATTGGCGTGCGCTTCATCGATGCGCTCCTCAACGTACCGAACGCCGCCACCGACATTCTGCCGTACCTGCTGCAGCAGAATGGCGCTGGAGTGCTGCAAGTCGCTGCTCGTACTCACATCTCCGAGGTAACTCGCATTCACCCACTCGCTCACTTGATCAAGCAACTCACGAATCGATTGTGTGTGTGCGTGTGCAGGCATTGCCCGTGTACCAGCGCTTGTGTCGCGAGTCTCACATCGAACCTGCTCCCGAGGCCGAGCTGCTACCCATCGAACTCGTGCCCAAGAGCCTCGCCAGACAGCGGATCGTACCGACCATCATCTCGGCCGAGGAGGAGGATCACGACGAGCCAGGCTGGTTCGCTCAACTGCGCAGCTATTGTGCGATTCTGTGATACACTCTCTAACACACGCACCCTGTACATACGTAAATCGATCGATCGATACATACGCATATTACTCTCTCTCTCTCTCTCGCTCAGAAACTCGCGGCAATCACGTAGTCGAACGAAGTCTCGGATGTACATATATTTGGGAGTGCCAACGAGAAAGCAAGAAGCAAGCAAGAGTGACGCAGATGGTGATAGTACGACGACGATGATGGCCACTCGTGCTAGTTGCAAAAGTGCTGGAACGAGATCAAGGTGTAGATGCGCATGAAGAAGTTCTCGGGCAGGAACTCCTCGGGCAGGAAGCCGGTGCGCACCGGGTTGCGCTTCCAGTGCTCGTGCGCCTGCCTCAGCCGCTTGCGCACGTCGGCCGCGTCAAAAATGTTGTACGTGTACACGTAGGGCTCGACGCCGGCGCTCTCGAGAAATGGGTACTGCGAGGTCCAGCCCAGAGCGTTGGGCTTGATCGAGAAGCCTGACACTTCGCGGTGATTGGCGATCGAGAGCGGCGGATCGAAGCGAGGGTTAAAGTACGTCATGCCGTCGGCGATGGCCTCGAGCGACGACACGCCGATCGGTGGCTCACCCTGCACATGAGATCGAGATGCGCAAGAGCGAGCGAGCGAGTTAGAGAGTGCTCAAACACGGTGCACTCACACACGCGGCACACGGCACACGTACGACGCCAAAGAAGATGGAAATATTCGACATGATGCGGAAGCGCTCTGACGCCTCGAGGAAGCCATAGTTCTGCGTGAGGCATGGCAACTCGGCTCGCACAACTTGTGGCTCCTCTTTGATGGCAGCATACACGGGCATGAACTGGAGGGGGCGGATCAATGAGTGACTGAGGCAGATGAGGCAAATGAGTGACAGGCGATACCTCGCAGAGGATACTAATTGCCTCCTTGACTTGAGGCTTGCGGAAGTAGCGCATCTCCTTGCCCATCAACATGGCAGTCCACGCTCGCTTGTGTGGCACCTTGTTCGGTGGCTTCATGAACTGGCCCAAGAATGTGTTGTCTGCTCAACCGAACCGAACCGAATCGTCACGAACGAGCTTGAGGTAAACGACACTCGTGGACAGCGAGCGTCATCGAACCTGGCGCTTGTGCAGGAATGTCGGTCCAGAACTGCTGCAAGTACGGCAGGTTGAGGCAGCAGTACTCGCGGTTGCGGCTGAGGTCCGAGTTGGCCCAGTGCTGCGTGCCGTAGACGTCGAGCACTCGAGCCTTGCACGCCAAGTCACCGAGCTCATACCTGTACAACAAGCGAGCCGTGTGGTAGTCTGCGTCGCGCAGCTTGCGATTGAGCTCGTTGTGCCACTGCGTTGGTGTTGGCGCTGGCATGCCATCTCTCTCGATCGTGCCGTACCGACGAAGAAGAGATCGTAGTTCGAGAGGTCGGGAGGAGCCGTGAGCTTCGTGGTCTGGAAGTGATACGTGAAGCCGAGCAGCCGCATCGTGAACACGATATCGACCCAATGGATCAAGTCGCCCTGTTCGAGAGTGTGTGTGCATCAGACCGCTGGTGAGTGCCACTACCACCGCCATCACTGAATCGATCAGAGCCGTGTCGAACCTGTGGCGAGCCATTAAGGCCCCCCATGTCGTAGTGCAGCAGAGCACCATCATAGAAGTAGGCACGCACATCGCGACATCGAAAGTGCGCGTTCGATCCTCTGCGTGCGAGCGCGGAGATATCGCATATCATCAACAACCACTCGAGAATGTGGCACGCATGATGGCACGTCGTGAGGTACCTCATCTTGCGAGTAAAGTCGGCGGCAGTCTGCTCGAAGGCGTCCTTGTAGAGGTTCCAACTATGACGCGCGATATGATGATATTGATATTAGCGAGCTCTCCCCATCTCGTGCTCTCGCGCGCTGGAATGGCATCGAACGGCTTCGTTTGCGAGTAGATACCGAATCTTGAAGAGTGGCACGTCGGGGATCGGTGGCAGTTGATCGAACGGGACGTCGGTACACAGCGTACGTCGAAAGTCCGACGGGATGCCGTGCGCAGGCATCATCTTGAACGAGTGCGAGCCACTCGACGGCCCGTGTTGCTGCTGCTGCTGCTGTTGCTGAGGTGGTGGCACGGGTTGTCCATCGTCATCATCAAAGGTCTCGGCAGCGATTCGTTCACGCAGATCGGCAAACTGTTCGCGCTGCGTGTCGGCGAGGTTGGCATGCTGCGACACGAGCGAGTGGAGTAGTCGCTCGACTCGCTCGATCGAGGCCGCGTGCTGCTTGTCTCGATGGATCGCATGGACGTCTTGCTGGAGATCCTTGCCAGCACCGGTGTGAGGCACGGCAGCCACATCGTCGCGATGAGCCACCTTGTTATGCGAGAGGATCGGTTTGGCGGGTGGTTTGATCGAGTGCTGCTGTGGCTGCTGCTGCCATGGTGTTTGATCGGGACTCGATACGAAGACGATGAGTGCGATGAGTGCCGCTGCTGCCACGATGGCTTGCAGCACCTTGACCTTGGGGATCGCCAGTGTAGGTGGTAGTCGAGTGGTGGTGGAGATGGATCGAGTGACAGGGCTGTGATGGTCGATGGCGATGATGATACGCACGCGATGCAGCAAACAAACAACCAACCAGCCAGCGATCTCACACAATCATGTGACTTGCTTGGCAATCAAGTGAGCGCGAGAGCTGTATTATGGATTGATGTATGGCTTCATGACAACACTGCCACTGAGGAGTAGTAGAAGAAGAGTAGGTCATAGTGGAAGGGCGCACTGCGTTGACAGTTGGCGCTCACTGGAGCAGCAGCGCGAACTTGAGCTCCTGCGGCCATGAGTCGAGCGGCTCGGTGATCTTGCGCAACGGATGCGCCTCGGTGTTGAAGACGAACTCGTCGAGCGAGATGACGTCGTCGTCCGAGAACAAGAGGTACAGGTACTTGAGCGTCTCGGCGAGGAAGAAGCTCTGCTGCAGGTCGTCCTTGCCCGGGTTGGGGCTGTTGACGTCGTGCAGGCCGCTGTAGCCCTTGTCGGTGCGGCAGTGCTTCTCCATGGCCTGGAAGGCCTCCCAGCCCCACTCGCGGTACTTGGGGTCCTTGGTGAGGCGCCACAGCACGAAGAAGCTCTCGACCACCTCGGGGCGCAGCAGGTAGTGCTTGCCACGCGCCGGCACCTGAAAGTCCGAGCCCGGCACGATCTCGATGAACTCGGGTCCGATGCCGGTGGCCGTGCGCTTGTACGACTCGTGGCACGTCTCGGTGACGCCGGCGCCGACGTCCATATACTCCTTGGCACGCGGCGACGTCGGCTCGGTCGTGCTGCCGAGCGCCAACATGCCGCCGGCGAAGCACGCCAAGTGCTCCATGCGGTGCTCGACGCGACCGGCACGGTCGAGCTGCGCAATGTACGTGAGCTTCGAAGGCTCGGTCTTGAACGTCAGGCGGTTCAAGACGCCGTTCATCGACTCCTCGAACATGCGGCGATAGCCATTCGCTTGCTGTTACGACGCATTTCATGTGCCAGCAGTCAGTCAGTCAGAGCGAGAGAGACAGCGAGAGAGCGACACGAACCTTGTTGGTAAGCAGCCACAGCTTGAGCATGTACTCGTAGAACGAGTCACCGAGCGCACCGAGCGACACATCCTGGCCTTGGAAGTCGCCAGTACGCGGGTTGACGTACAGCGGGTAGAGGCCGTCGGTCTTGCGCAGGCTGTCGAGGTGCTTGAAGACCTGCAGCGGCTTCTTGGCGTACTCGGGGTTGTTCGTGTGGTACGCTAGATACAGGTACTCGAGCTGCACCGTGCCGATCTCGGACAAAATCGATGCTCCTCCGGTCCATGACGGCGAGCGAGCGGCACCGCTGCGGTGGGCCGTGATCGGTTGATGAGTGAACGTGCCAAGCAGCGAGCGAGCGAGCGAGTCGTACGTCTTCAAGTTGACCGTGGCATATGGAATGAAACCCGACTCGGAGTTGAAGGCGTGCAGCAGACGCTTGCCGAGATCCTCGGCCTTGTCGAGGAACATGCGATCCTTCGAGAACTCGAAGGCACTCAGCAGACCTCCCAGCATGCGAATGACAGTCTCGAAGAACGAGATGTCGTGCGCCTGTGGCAAGACGTCATATCGCGGGAGTTAGCAACAGCAAGAGTAACAGCAACGGATACCCGAACTCATCCACGTACCTTGTCAAAGTTGAGCGAGTTGCGCACCCACTCTTGGCCGGCGCGGAACTCGTCCTTCAAGTCCATGATCCACAAGGTGTCGAGCGCATCGACGATCGTAAGACTGCGCAAGCACGTCAGCGATCAGTCGATCGGAAGGAAGGAAGGAAGGAAGTGTGTGAACCGTGGCGAGAAGTGTGCCAGACCACGACGAACGACGACGACGTACCCAAGATCCAGCCAGCCAGACGCACCGCCCGACACGGGCTTGAGCTCGTCGCGGCCCCAAGCATACTTGACATACGAGTCCCACGCATGCTTCATCGCCTGTTGGTTCGTTCGTTGGTTGGTTGGTTGGTTGGTTGGTCGTCAGTGTGCTGCCAGCCAGCGGGCCAGTGTGAATTGCGCCACGTACTCCCTTGACGGCCTCGCGGCGCACTTGAGGCAGCGTGCCGATGGTATCGGAGGCGCAGTTCTTGTTGTTGAGGGCCGGCGCGACGGCCGCCGTCATGACGGCGATCTCCTCTTGCAGCACCTCGTTGTCGCGCGTCAGCTTCTCGTTCTCGGTGATGATGCGGTTGATGCCCTCCTCGAGATCGGCCACCTGAGACACCTTGGACTTGAGCTCGCCCTCGGCGCTCTTGAGCGCCTCGAGCTTGAGTGTCAGCTCATTCTGCAGCTCGAGGATGCGAGCCTGCAGCGACTGCTTGGCGTCGGTCTGCTCGCGCAGCAGCTGCCGCAGCTTGTCGCTCTCGTCCGAGAGCGTGTTGGTGTCCGAGTCTGCGTGGCACGGAGCACACAAATCGATCGAGATCACGTCCATCAAGCAGTAAGCGAGTGTATCACTCACTATCTGTCTAGTTGTGTGTGCCTCGTTCTCACGAGAGATATCGATCGATCGGTCTATCTATCGGTCTATCGCAAGAGAGATATCGTACCACACTGCGAACTCAGCGTAAAGTACTGGAAGGCGAAGAAGCACGAGACTCCGAGCGTCAACAACAACACGATCAACAACACGGTACCGAGCGATGACCATTGCTTGCAATCGAGCATCAAGGTGGTCCACTTCTTGCGCGCCGAGCGCAGTGGTGGAGTCATTTCGCACGCACGCACACACGCAAACACACGGAGGCGCTTGCGGATATCACACCAAGGAGCGAAAGGAGAGTATCGAGCAACGAGGGAGCTCGGAAGGAGAGTGTCGTTCGTGTGCCAAGTGACCGAGTGGATGGGGAGTGGTCCGGCAGGCAGGCAGGCAGGCTCGAGGCGATGAACGACGACGACAGCGGCGACACCGAGGCGGCGAGCAAGCGAAAGAGGAGAGGCACCTCTGCTCGCTGCCGCCACGTGTCTGCCGCTCTTCTCGACTGAGAGGAGGGAGAGGGCACACATACTCACTGGTGCATCGCTGAGCAGCCTCGGTATCGGTTGGTCTAGGGGGGTTGGGGTTGGGGTTGGGGGGTCATATCGAGCACTGGTACTCGGATAGATTGATAGGAGCTGCGTCTTGGTCTTGGTCTTGGCAGTCGATGCTGTATCTCTTCTTGTTGGTAATCGATCGAGATCATGGTTGTTGCTTCGTTCCTTCGCTCTCGCTGCATCTCTCTCCCGCCTCTCGCACACGACCAAGCACCAACACCAACACAAACTCTCACACACACACGCACTCTCACACACTCTCTCGCGCGATATGGCTCGGCCGCAAGAGATCAACGAGGCCTTCCTGCTCGATACGGCCTCGACACCCGCCACGGCCATGCAGCTACAACAACTCGCCGAACAACTACGCGGCGGCGCCAAGCCTGGTGTTGCTGCTGGTGCTGCTGGTGCTGCGGCGGCGGCCACCGGCTCGCCCTCTGTTCCTGGAGTCGTGGCCATCGGTGGTGTGCCGGCGACGCAACAGGGCTTCGCGCTTCCAGCAGGTGGCGCCGGCGGCACGACCATGAGCGCGCCACGCGCCATACCGCAGCTCCAAGGCTCGCTGCCGCCGCTGACCGGTCAAGGAACGCGACCTGTGGCGCCGAGTCCAACCGTTCCACTGCGGCAGCTCCAACAGCAGCCACTGCAGCCACAACAACAACAGCAGCAGCAGTCACAGCCACAACGAGTATCACCGCTCGCTTCGCGAGGTACGTGCCATCGCCACCATCGCCACCATCGCCATCACGTGGCTGACGGGCTGATGATGTCGCAGAGACCCTACGCGCCTTCATCGACCATGTGTCGTCCTCGCCCGAGGCTCTGCAGATGCAGGGCCAATTGTTCCTCGAGTTCACGAACCTCAACAAGAACGCTCTCGTACGCGACGCAACGCCCACGCCCACTCATCTGCAAGCCATCTGACGCGCCGCACACACACAGGCAGCCGTGATAAGCGGCCCACCAGTGACCGAGTACTATCGCGAGTACGTCGCGCGT
>Ga0209935_1004897_pt1 | contig 11826 bp, 16 predicted proteins | sample ThiBio_1000_plan_2_FD_183958 | JGI IMG/M metagenome (GOLD analysis project Ga0209935, IMG submission 183958) | Wastewater bioreactor microbial communities from Cape Town, South Africa - Thiocy_cont_1000_plan (SPAdes) | ecosystem: Engineered > Bioreactor > Thiocyanate-remediating >... | reverse complement strand
TGTTCAGCGAGCACGTTCTCGAGCACGACGAGCACTTTCGCCAGCTCGGCCCGTCGCTCTGGTGCATCGGTGGAACTCTCGGGCCGTACCACGGCCTGCCTCGCACGATGGTCGTGCACCGACAGCAGCACAATCTGCTGGTGCTCCACTCGGTGATAGCGCTCAGCGAGCAGCAGATGCGCGAGCTCGAGGCGTTGGGCACCGTGTCGATCATCATCGTTCCGAGTACGATGCACACGCGAGATGCAGCAGCCTACAAGGCTCGGTATCCGTCTGCGACGCTAGTATGCCCAAAGTACGTGCAATGCCAAAGACATCACATCATCGTCGATGCTGAACTGATTGATGATTGATGATTGGATTGATGATTGGATTGAATTGGATTGGATTGGGTTGATGATTGGATTGATGATTTGATTGATGATTGGATTGATGATTGGATTGGATTGGGTTGATGATTGGATTGATGATTTGATTGATGATTTGATTGATGATTGGATTGGATTGGGTTGATGATTGGATTGGATTGGATTGGATTGTATTGGATTGGATTGGATTGGATTGGATTGGATTGATGATTGATGATTGGACTCGATACACAGGAAACAATTCGACAAGATCAAACTCAAGGTTGCAGTCGAGGCGACGTGCGAGGAGGTACTGCCGGCGCACGGCGTGGCGCCACTCGATATGCCCGGCAATCCGTTCGAGCTCTGCTACCAGATGCCACTCGATGCGCATGACGCGTCGGCAGGCTACGCGTTTGTCGTATGCGACGCGCTCTTCAACCTGCCGGCCAACAGCGGCTGGATCGCGTACCTGATGGGCTCGTCGGGCTTCTTTGGCGTGACGCGCATCGGGCGGCTGCTGATGCCCAAGGAGAGCAAGGTGCTCTTTGCGCGCTGGCTGCGCAGGATGGCGTCGACCGAGCCGCTGCTCGATGCCGACACGGCCGAGCGATTCGAGCCGATCGAGTGGCGAGCGATCATCATGGCGCACGGCGAGCCGATCGTCAGCGATTGCCATGCTCGCCTGCGTGAGGCAGCTGACAGGCTCTGCAAGGAGTGAGCGAGTGAGCGGAGGAGCAAGATGGCTTCGTGTTCTTGGTTGGTTGAATGGATGGATGGATATAATAGAGGATTTGTTTGTTGTTTGCGTGATGAGCAATCAGAGTCTATTCGAAAGAGGGCAGTGGTGCAACATTGCAGCAGAAGGCAAGCGACGACGGAGCGGTCAGGTCAGCGACGCGAGAGCGAGCGAGAGCGCTTAATAGCCCTCATCGTACTGGCCCTCATCCTCCTGGTAGTGCTCAGCCGGAGCCTCCTCGTGGTACTGCTCCTCCTCTTGGTAGGCCTCCTCCTCGTGGTGCTCGTGGTGCTCAGCGGGCTCGGCGGCACCCTGGTGCGGGACGAGGTTGTCGAAGGTCACGGCCGGGCCGTCGTTGACCGAGTGGATGTGCTCAGCACGAGCATCGACCTCGATCGACTGGTCCTGGGCAGCGGGGGCGGGGTCGCTCGAGCGGACGACGGGGCCGTCAGCAGCGTAGACCTTGGTGCCCTTCTGGACCTGAGCGAGACCCTCAGCCTTCTTCTTGGGGGCAGCTACACGACACAACGGAGAGAGAACACACATTTCATGCAAGTCAGAATGCGTGTCAGCCGCCAGGACAGAGAGGGAGAAGCAGCGCCAAGTGGTGGAGAGGAGGTAAAAGAAGTGCGGCGATTTGCACCGGTAACGGAGGGGGAGAGAAGAGAGAGAGCGAGAGGGAGAGAGCAGGCGATCGTGTGAAGGCGCGCGCGCGCGATTCGTACAGAGGGCGTTCGAGACGGCGACACTGTCCGAGGTGGTCGACGAGCGAGCAACCGGCACGTGGGGCTTGCAGTAGATCAGGCCGTTCTGGCCGACGAAGTTCTTCAGGTTCAGGGTGATGCCGCAAGTCGAGCCTGCAATGCCGCCAGAGCCACCACAACAATCACACGCCAACCGCCAATTCGCGAGATTAGTTGGTGTCGTCGTCGAAGAAGGCCCAAGCGGCGGATGGGCGCCAATCGTTGTCGCAGGTAGCGACACGAGGCTGCTACTCTGCTGCGAGTGCGCGCACGACGACAACGACAACGACGAGGAGGAGGGCTGGAATCACGTACACTTGAAGCAGATCTTGTGGTAGGTCTTCTCGATCGCCTTGAGCGACTCAAGCGGGTAGGCAGTCTTGTTGCAGATGGCGCACTTGGCAGACGACATGTCTACAAGGGAGAGCGGGAGCGAGGGCGAGAGAGGGGGAGAGGTAGCAAGGAGAGAAGGTCGTAGTCGGTTAGGCCAGAAACAAGGCGTGAAGAGAAGAGAAGCGACACGAAACGAAGCCAACAACAACGGGAGCGAGGCCACCACTCTCACACAAGAGCGCGCGCGCGAGCGCAACAACCACCACGGGCGGAGGGGAGCGAGAGCCAGCCGCAAGCGACACGTACTGAAAGAGAGCGGCGGTGTTGGTGGAACGAACGAACGAACGGTGAGAGGCACGAGCGGCGGAGAGGGAGCAGAGGAGTGAGCCAGGCGAGGCGAGCGCGCGGACCAAAGAATCTACGCAAGGCAAGGCCGGAGAGCCGCCTGAGCCCTTTTACGTTTGTAAAACTCTCCGGGGTATGAATTCTGGGGCACGATTCTCCCCCGTTCTCTTCGATCGATCAGCCAGATCTATCGATCCATCCACATATCTCCCTCTCGCTCGCTCGCTGCAATGGCTGAACCACGCTCTGCACCACGGGCGTCGCTCGGCGGGGGCGGTGGCGGAGACGTGAGAGGCCACCTTGGCGAGAATGTGAGTGCCGAGTCGCTGAGCGAATCGGCTGGCGACGACGAGAGCGTTTCGGTGGCGGCCGTGTTGGTGCTGCCGAGCGGTGGCGCCACTGCCGCTGCCGCTGCCGCTGCCGCCGAGGTCGTGCTCCAGCAGGTACGCCAACGCTTGCACAAACGATGGCTGCCAGAAATTCGTGCTCGCGTGGCATCATCGGTGCGTTGGTCTCACTCGTGTCGCGACACCTCGCTGCCGGATGCATCGATCGGTAGCGCGAGGCGCCAACCACGCTGCGCGACAATGAGGTGCTGCTGAGCGTGCGTGCGTGTGCACTTGGCGCTCTCGATCGCGCACTGCTCGAGCGCCCGCACCACTCGGCACTCACCTTGCTGGAGAACGCCGGCTTGTTGCCACTGCAACACTCGTCGCAAGTGATCGGATTCGAGGTGGCGGGCGTCGTGCAGCGCCTCGGACCCGAAGCCAAGCAACTCTGCAAGGGCGATCGCGTGGCTGCCTTCTTGCCTGTCGACGGAGACGGTGGTTGTGCGACCTTGGCTGTCGTTCGCGAGCATAATCTCAGTACGTGAGAGAGATAAGAGGCAATGTGGATGGTGCCTATCGAATGGCACATTGACGAGGGCATGTTGTGGATGGCGCACAGTCCCGCTGCCTGCGGAGCTGTCGTTCGAGCGAGCGTGCGCCAGCCTGCATGGTGGCGTGCGTGCCTACAGCGCGTTGCACTATGCCATGCGCATCACCGAAGGCGAGACCCTCTTGGTGTTCAACGCACTCGCCGTACGCACACCTTGTGGCCACCATGTGTCCGAGTGCGTGCTGCTCACAAGCTGCTTGCTCACACTCGCACACACAGCCGGATTCGTTGGTCGCCATACAGCTCGCCAAGCACCGAGGAGTGCACGTGATCGCCACCTGCTCAAACTCTCGACAAAAGGACCTCCTCGCCTCAATGCTGCCTGCCATCGGTATGTGCCTCGCTGACTCTCGCGCTCGCCCTCGCTCGCTCTCACTCGCCCTTCAGACCGAATCGTCGACACGAGCTCCGAGGACCTTGTCGACTCGGTGCTGCAAGCCACCAACGACCTGGGAGTCGATTACATTCTCGAGGACGAGTACTCGTGCATCTCGTACACGAAGCACGACATGGTCCATTGCCTCGCTCCATTCGGTACCTGGGTCACAAGCTCCGAGCTGCAGCTCGATCCTCCAGATTCCGTGTTGCTCAAGCTCAAGTCTGCCACCATCTCCTTCATGTGGTCGCAAACGTGGGTTCTTTCGTCAGCACAACAAGGACGATTCATGCGTATGTACCACGCCGAGCACGCAGTATTCGTTTGGTAGAAATCTGTCTTGACTCGATGCCTCCTGCGTGTGTGTGTGCGTGTCGTGCGCAGATATTCTACATACGGTACTCGACAAGGTCGCCAGCCGTGAGATTCAATCGGTGATTGCACACACGTTCACACTCGACCAACTTGATCAAGCCTTGACGGCGCTACGCGATCCAGCGACCGTTGGCCGTGTGATTGTGACGCCGCGCACATGAGTCGTAGTCGTAGGCGCACGCACGCCAGTTTTGTGAGAGCGCGATAGAGAGAGAGATACCGAGATATTGTAGTAGTATTCTACCGGTTGTAGTGAAACCCAACTTGAGGTGGTTGTAGTTGTTGTTGTATTTGAGATGGACGATGCTGAGGAAGAGCTGCTAACGTGTAACACCAAGCCCTCACATATGGCGTGAGGCCTCCTCTATTGCGGAGCACGGAACGAGGTTCCAGCAAAGCGAACCGTCTCGCCGAGCTCCTCCTCGATACGCAGCAACTGGTTGTACTTGGCCACACGCTCCGAGCGGCAAGGAGCGCCGGTCTTGATCTGGCCCGTACGCAAGCCAACCACCAGATCGGCTGTAGTAGTACGAGTTGTTCGTCAGTGCACCTTGCACGCGAATGCAAGAGAAGAGAGAGAGAGAGAGAGCGTGTGAGCAACTTCGTACCGATGAAGGTGTCCTCGGTCTCACCGCTACGATGGCTGACCATCACACCCCAACCAGCCGACTGCGCCAACTTGCACGCCTACACGCGAAAATCAAAACTGACGCGTGAGTAATGATGACGATGACGATGACGATAATGACGGCTCGAAAGTACAACAACCACCACCACAGCAGCTACTACTACAACGTACGCGGATCGACTCGGTGACGCTGCCGATCTGGTTGACCTTGAGCAACAAGGCGTTGCAGGCCTTCTTCTCGATACCGGTCTGGATGCGAGTCGGGTTGGTGACCAACAAATCATCTCCCACAATCTGCACCGGCTCGCCGACGGCGTTGGTCAGGCTGCGGCACGCACACCAAGAGAGGAGGGGGAGAGAGAGAGAAGGAAGTCAGCGGCAGTTTGGCGAATGCACAAGCAAGCGAGCGAGCGAGCGAGCGACCTACGTAGCATAGGCATCCCAGTCATCCTGGTCGAAGGGATCCTCGATACTGATGATCGGGAAGTCGCGGATGAAGCTCTGGTAGAGCTCGGAAAGCTGCGTCGGCTCCAAGAGCATCTCGGGGCGCTTCGGCTCCGACTTGAAGTCGAGATCGTACTTGCCGTCGCGGTAGAACTCCGACGCCGCGACATCCATGCCCAAGCGCACCTTGTCCGTGTAGCCAGCTGCCATCATCGCGGATCACAATTTCCCGCGTGAGACGTCGTGCAAACAAGTGTATTCGTGCGTGTGCGCGTGCGTGTGCGTGTGCGCGTACCCTTGGCGATGGCGTGCTGGAGAAGCTCGAGGCCTTCCTGGCTGCTCTGAATGTTGGGCGCGAAGCCTCCCTCGTCACCGACCTGCAAGCGACATCAGTGAGTCAGCCGAGAGAGTGGGGGAGAGAGAGAGTGCGCGAGCGTGCGACGTACGTTGATGGCATCTTGGCCGTACTTGGCGGTGATCACAGACTTGAGGCTGTGGTAGACCTCGGCGCCCATGCGAAGAGCCTCCGAGAAGCTCGTAGCACCAACCGGCAGCAGCATGAACTCTTGCTACATTGCCAGCCACGCACCAATCGTCAACTCTCTCTCTCTCTCTCTCTCTCTCTCTCTCTCTCTTTGTCGCGTCCATCTCGAACCACACTGGCGAGTAGTGTCGTTCGACGTACCATGGCAAGCTTGTTGCCAGCATGGCTTCCTCCGTTGATGACGTTGAACGCAGGCACCGGCATCACCCAGTTCTCGTCGTCGTGGCCGGCGAGCTGCGCGATATGGCTGTGGGTCGAACATTACAGGGCCAGGCACCATCGACGGTTCGTGCATCGTCGGTGTCGACAAGCGACCGAGTGAGGATTGGTGAGGGGCGCCCAGAGTGGTGGTGCCATGATCGAGGCTGCGCTCGCCACGTACCGGTAGAGCGGAATGCCCTTCTCGGCGGCACCGGCCTTGCAAACAGCCAGCGAGACACCGAGAATGGCGTTGGCTCCGAGCTTGGCTGTGTGAGTAACCGTCGACAGCGACACCTAGTGCGTGAGTCGTTGCGTCTCGCCACGATACGCGCGCGCGCGAGAGAGAGCAAGAGAGCACGGGCGAGCACTCTCCTCTCGGAGATTGGCGGCGATCGTGGAGGGCGCGGGCCGGTCGCAAGAATGCTCGTACCCTTGTTGTGCGTGCCATCGAGCTCGTTCATCAAGTTGTCGATCTCCTCCTGGTTGAGGACGTTGCGACCGATCAGCGCCGGCGCAATGATCTCCTTGACGTTCGAGACGGCCTTCGAGACGCCCTTGCCGAGGTAGCGGCTCTTGTCGCCGTCGCGCAGCTCGATCGCCTCGTAGATGCCGGTCGACGCACCGCTCGGCACCGCAGCACGGAACAAGCCCTTATCGGTCGTGAGGTCGACCTCGACCGTGGGATTACCACGGCTATCAAAGATCTGGCGCGCGTGAATCGACTTGATCGACATGATGGTGGCTGGTGGTGCTGCTGCTGTTGGTGCTGCTGAGGCGAAGGAGGAGAGCGAGTGGGCGGCAGAAACACGCGAAACTTCGACGAGATCGGTGAATTTTGCGTCAAAATGTAATGGCGAGCTCTAATTCAATAGCGAGCTTTTGACTCTTCTCCTTCATTCGTCTCTCGATCGATAGATCCGATCCAATCACTGCCTGTCCCACACACACAAACAAGCGATCTGTTCCGAGGGGTTAGGATAGGCTAGGATAGGCGGTTGCACCTTGATCTACGCTACGTGTCCCATGCAAGCTCCTTCGGCTCCTGCTCCGACCGCCACGTCGGCCGGACCAGCCACCACAGCGTGGTTCGATTCGTTGTTGCCGTCCTTGTCGTCGATCTCAGCGCGCCCAGGCTCGGGCTTCCGCTATCCAGGCCAAGAGGCAAGCGCACCCTCGACACGCGATCCCCTCAGCAAGGTCGAGCTTCGTATTCAATGCAGGTACGACTAGGCTGCCAAGTCGCGCCCACCCCAATCTCAGGCCTGACAACGACGACGACGACGACGACGAACACACTCTCTCGCTCGCTGTCACTGCGCCAGGAACCTCGCCGACCTCGACTTGCTCTCCAAGTCCGATCCGCAAGTCTACGTCTTTCTCCAGGATGTGTCGAACCGCAAGTTCTATCAAATCGGCAAGACCGAGGTCATCGAGTACGCGCGACCCTTGCCTCGCCTATCGCCTCCTATCAATGTCGCTCACCGACGTCGTGTCGTCGCTCCAGTAATGAGCTCAATCCATCCTTCACGACCCCGATCGTGATCGACTATTACTTTGAGATGCCGCAACTGCTGCGATTCGTGGTGGTCGATATCGACAAGCCCGGGGCTCCACTGACCGAGCAAGACTTGATCGGCCAAATCATATCCTCCTCCATCGCCATCGCACACGTCACGCTCGTCTCACGTCACGCGCGCGCGCTCTGTCTCTCTTGGTGGCTCGTAATGTGCCTTGACTCTGCCTCTGGCTTGCTTTTCATTACGAAGTGGCGCTCAGTGACATTGTCGGAGCACCTGGATCTGCGTTCAGCCGCAAGCTCACGTACGACGCGAGTGAAAGCGATGGTTTCGATGTGGAGTCACTCCGTCACTCACGTTGCCCGCTCGATAGGCGCCCTGACCGTCCTCACGAGAATCGTGGCGTGATCACGATTTATTCTGAGGAGCTGCGAGACATGCGAATGGCAGTGCACTTGAAGCTCTCGGCGCAGCGTCTCGACAAGATGCAGTTCTTCGGCAAGGCCGATCCGTTCATTCGCGTCTCGCGCGTTCGTGCCGGCGACAATCGCCTTCTCGTGTACAAGGTACCAGAAAACTCGTTCTCAAGACCATTCTCAAGATGCTATTGCTCTCGTTCACTCACCATCATCGCGACACACATATACACAGAGCGAGGTGATCAAGGGAACGCTCAATCCCGAGTGGAAGCCATTCAAGCTCGCACTCCACACTCTGTGCTCGGGAGACATGGACCAGAAGCTGGTGATCGAGTGCTTGCATTGGAACCGCAACAACGGCGAATTGATCGGCTACGTGCAAACGACCTTGCGAGAGATCTTGCAACGACATGATCAAGGCGTACCGTTGGACCTCATCAACCCGTCAAAGAAGCTCCAGAAGAAGGGCTATCAAAACTCGGGTACTCTGCAGATTGACCAAGCTCTCACGATCGAAGAACCAAGGTATTGTATGCGCTCTCTCTCGCTCCATTCGACTCTCCACTGACTCATGTATCCCTTTCAAGCTTTATCGATTACCTTCGAGGCGGCTGTGAAATCAACTTGATGGTGGGTATTGATTTCACGCGATCCAATGGGCAACCCAAGTTCTCGACCTCGCTACATTACAACAATCCAGCAGCTCCGAATGCTGTACGTGAGCATCTCTCATCTCATCTCACATCATCTCTCTCTATTCTCATTTGCTTGCCTATGTTATTTCAGTACGCCAAAGCCATTCGCGCCGTGGGCGATATTCTCTGCCATTACGACTCTGACAAGCGATTTCCCGTACGTACTCCATATCGTCGATCGTGGCTTCTCGTTATTTAGTACTCAACATCCAAGCACTCCTCAGGTTTACGGCTTTGGCGCCAAGCTTCCTGGAGAAGAGAAGGCATCTCATTGCTTCCCACTGACATTCGCTCCCAATGTACGCGCAGTCTCTCGCGGTCGCTCTCTCTCTCTCTCTCTCTCGCTCTGAATCTGACACGTAATGATAGCCCGAAGTCGAAGGAATCGACGGCATTCTGGAGGTGTACCAACGTGCACTTGGAGTCGTCGACCTGTGGGGACCAACGAACTTTGCACCGGTACCGTGTTCAGTCGTCGGTCGTCGGTCGTCGGTCGTAGATCTTCATGTTGTGGTCGCTCTTGCTCACCGTGTTGACGGGTTGAGTAGCTCATCAACACGGCGGCATCGATCGTCGGCAACGATGTGTCGCAAGAACACCAGCGATACCTGATACTGCTCATCATCACCGACGGCGAGATCTCAGGTCTGCTGCATTTCGATGACATACATACATACATATGGTGGTGGCGCAGTTTCAATGATGGATGCCTAACGCGCGCCCGCCCGCCCGCATGTGATTGGTGGTGTGACACACGACAGACCTGCCTGACACGATCGATGCCGTAATCAAAGCCTCTTCGTTCCCCTTGTCGATCGTGATCGTTGGCGTTGGAAATGCCGACTTTACCAACATGAAGGTGCTCGATGGCGATGATGCTCTCCTGAAGAACGCGAATGGCGTCGCGAAGCGCGACATTGTGCAATTCGGTACGCCAACCGCATCGTTGGGCTGCAATCAAGTGCCACGACTCACGCATGATCGACTTTCGCTCTCTCTCTCTCTCTCTCTCTCTCTCTCTCTCTCTCTCTTGCTCAGTGGCGATGCGTGACTTTGAGAACGCGCACTACTCGCGAATCGCTGAAGAGACACTGGCCGAGATTCCACAGCAGTTCTTGAGCTACATGGAGTCGAGAGCCATCCGACCGCAAGCTGCACGACCGGCACTCCCATATTTTGTACGCAGCACCATTACGCCTTCTCCTTGGCACTCTCCATATGCTGAGCGTGTGAGAGTGCGCGTATATGGGTGAGAGATGCTGACCCTGAAGAATAATAGCCCAGCGGGCTCGTTGTTGGTCGTGATGCACATGCACCTGCACCTGCACCTGCAGCAGCCGATGAGGCGATTACCACGAGCACGAGCACGAGCACGAGCACGAGCACGACAACCCCTTCGTCACATATGGGCATTGGTTTGGAACTTCCGGGCCTCATAGCCGCAACGCACCGCCAAGCTCCTCCTGCACGACCAGACTCCGCTCTACCACCACCGAGCTCGGACACGCCTACCGCACCACCGACGAATGCGGTACCTCCCACTGACTCGAATGTATCCGCGAGTCACGGCGCTCTTCCACCGTTTGGAAGCATGCCACCGGGATACGGCAGTATGATGATGCCGCCGCCGTATGGCAATATGATGATGATGATGCCACCGCCGTACGGCATGCCGCCGTCTGCCGCCGGCTACCCGACGCCACCGAGTACCGGCAAGCCTGAGGGAGAGCAAGGCGCATCATCGTCATCGCCATCCACCACGCAACAACAGCCGCCGATGATGCCATTCGGCTATGGTGGCGGTATGATGATGCCGCCTCCAGGCTACGGCATGATGCCACCTCCGGGATTCGGCATGCCGATGCCGACCAAGCCAGGCGAAGAGGGTGCCGGCAAGCCCAGCACTACCGGCGAACAACAGCCGCCGATGATGCCATTCGGCTACGGAGGCGGTATGATGATGCCGCCTCCAGGCTACGGCATGATGCCACCTCCGGGATTCGGCATGCCGATGCCGACCAAGCCAGGCGAAGAGGGTGCCGGCAAGCCCAGCACTACCGGCGAACCACAACCCCAACAACCACCGCCGATGATGCCATTCGGCTACGGAGGCGGTATGATGATGCCGCCTCCAGGCTACGGCATGATGCCGCCTCCAGGCTATGGCATGATGCCGCCACCATCACCATCGGCTGCATCAGGAACCAAGCCAGGCGAAGAGGGTGCCGGCAAGCCCAGCACTACTGGCGAACAACAACAACCACCGCCACAACAACAACCACCGATGATGCCATTCGGCTATGGTGGCGGTATGATGATGCCGCCTCCAGGCTACGGCATGATGCCGCCGCCATCAGCAGGAGCAACAACTCAACCGGGTGCGGAAGGCGGCAGTCCATCACAACCACAACAACCACCGATGATGCCGTTCGGCTATGGAGGCGGTATGATGATGCCGCCTCCAGGCTATGGCATGATGCCGCCGCCACCGGGCTTCGGACCTGCATCGCCACAAGCATACGGCACTCCCACTCAACCGTCCACTCAGCCGCAGGCCACCACGCCGCCATCGCAGTAGTACCAACCAATAATCGCAGCGGCCACCAGATGTTGGTTGGTACAGCACGTTTGATATCGCTCTCGATCGATATCTCTCGATCTCTCTCTCTCTCTCTCTCTCTCTCTCTCTCTCGCTCCCTCTCTCCTGTAATAATATTGTCGCCCGCTGCCACACACGGTTGAATGCTCGAAGCGGCTCGTGGAACTCGCGCGCTGCTCGGTGCGTTGGTAGGGAACTTTTCGTTTTCGATTTTCGGTCCGAGCAAGAGAGAGGGACACGCAACCCATCGCCACCACGCGACTTTTCTCTGGGCAGCCGGCGGGCGCTACTCTCGCTGTCTCTCAGCCGCTCCTGGTGCCAATCCTCCTCCCTTCGCACACGCACGCACGCACTCGCGCTACAGCTTGGCGCGCGCGTGTTTGCGGACCTTCTGCTCGTCTGATAGAGCCCTACACGCCACGCCACCATGACTGACGGTGCCGTGCATACGCCCAATGCCGGCGCGATGTTGGCCACAACGGGAACGGACGACGCACAGCTCTCAGCCACAACAACTACATCGACTACTGCTGCGACTACAACTGTCACGACGCCTACAGTTCGCCGATCGCAACGAGCTGC
>Ga0209935_1004896_pt1 | contig 11827 bp, 12 predicted proteins | sample ThiBio_1000_plan_2_FD_183958 | JGI IMG/M metagenome (GOLD analysis project Ga0209935, IMG submission 183958) | Wastewater bioreactor microbial communities from Cape Town, South Africa - Thiocy_cont_1000_plan (SPAdes) | ecosystem: Engineered > Bioreactor > Thiocyanate-remediating >... | reverse complement strand
AGCGCCTCATTGCGCGCACCGACGCCGCGATCGACGCTGCTGTGCGCCAGTCGTTGAGCCTGCTGTCGTAAGGACCTCACACGGTGGACGTTGGTTGGTCGGGATGCCTCAGTGACGGATAGATAGATAGAGCTCTCTTTCTACACATGTAATTGTACAACAACAAGCGACTCGATACAGAGCTCAGCACACGAACGGACACGCGGCAGCTCCTTCAAGATACAGCTCATCCGATCCATCACAGCAATCTGAACCACGAGGAGTTGTGCACCTGTGAGTGTGGTGTGGCAGGTGCTGGGAGGCGAGAGTTCGACACGTACCGCACACGCCGTCGCGTACGAACGAGCTCGGTAGTCGCTGCGAGCCGACAGCGCACGCAAACACGCCGCGAGCGCACGCAGGAGTTCCCGGCTCGTCGCTGCCGTCCTTGCAGTCGCAGTAATCATCGTTCAGACGAGTGGCTGGATGCCTCACGCCATCGCACTCGAACCAGCCATCGATATCGGGCTGCGGCGCTGTGGCGCGACATCGACTCGCGAGTCAGCACTCTGCGCCAAGCGAGAGCGAGCGGGGCGAGCGTGGCGTACCTCCGCGAGCGAGGCCGTGCGTGATCGGCACGCGAACCCTGGGCGCCATGGCTTTGGCTTTGGCCTTGGCCTTGGCCTCCTTGTGTGCGAGGTGTTGCTGTGCAGTATCGCGCAGGCTATCCTCTCGCTCGTGCTGCATCGCCAGGTGCTGTTGCTGCTCGAGGTGTTGCTGCTGCTGCTGACCCGCCGCCGTTCCGAGCACGGTACTCGACGAGCTGGCAGGCACGGGAGTTGTCGGTGTCGGCTCATCATCCAGCTGCCAGTGCGGGAGCGTGAACATCCAACAGCAGAACGCCAAGCCAAGCAACCACACGATGCGCACACACAGCAGCGGCGGCTCGCGAAGCAGGCCCTTGCCGGCATTGCTCGCGGAGCCGTGGCGAGGCCAGCGTCTGCTGTTGTTGCTGCTGCTGCTATCAGAGCTCGCTCGTTGGGGCTCCTCAAGGCCCATCTCCTCATCGTCGATACGCGTGCCTGCCTTGCGAAGATGGAGCGCCATGAGGAAGCGACCGACGCGATGTGAGGTTGTGTGTGGCGAGAAGAGAAGAGAAGAGAAGAGAAGAGGCTTGTTGAAGGCGCGAACAACCGAGAGCCGTTCGCTTCCATCCCAATCCAATCCAATCCAATCATCAATGGTAGATTTGTAGGTATTGACAATAAGTTATACGACTCTTTCAATCCATTAGGTTGCAAGATTGATGGCTCACTCCACGACTACAACAGATTACCGGCGTAGAGCGCATTGGGATCGGTGAGAGGCGGTGCTGCGCCACTCGGCGGCTCCTGCTCCGGCGTCTGGCTCGTGAGCGACGGCGATGACAACGACGATGATGACGACAGCGACGACGAGGATGAGGCCTTGGCGCGGCTCTTCTTGCTCTTCTTGGTGACGGTGCCCGAGATGCGCCCTTCTTCTTCGGCCTTGGCGAGGTTGGGAGGCGTCCAGAGCAGCGAGTGGATGACGACCGGCGGCCGGGTGCTCTTCTTGTTCTGTGGCACGGTGTCGGCGCTCTTCTCGACGAAGCCTTGCTTGAGCAGGAAGTCGCGCACGCCATCAATCTCGCAGTTGGCGACCTGCGTGTAGGCGCCCGAGCTCTTGAGCTTGCAGAGAATGTTCTGCACCATCATGGTGCCGATGCCGTTGCGCTGCGCGTACGGCACCACGCCGACCCAGTGCAGCGTCCACCAGCCCTTGGGCTTCTGCGCACGCTGGATGCGCTGCTCGATCTTGAGCACGCGCTTCATGCGCGAGTACTTTTCGGCGCCCAGCAGTGCGATCGGCGTCGATGGGTCGCTCGGCAGCATGTCGGACACCGAGGTGTGCTTGCAGTAGTTCGGATCGCCCCAGATGGCGACCGCCAGCAGGCGGTTGTCCTCGATGAAGCCCCACACGTGCGCGCGCTTCCAGAGGTATTTGACCGTCATCTCCATGAACCACTCGAGTCGATCGCGCTGGCTGCTGCGCGGCTCGTGGCGCTTGAAGAGATAGCGCACGCGGTTCGTGCGCAAGAAGCTCGTCACCAGCACCTCGACCACGTCCGGCAGGTACTGCTTGTGGTGGTTCAGCATGCGGATGCGCGGATCGATGGCCGTGTGCGTGAGGTCGGCGAGCTCGCGCGTACTGCGCAGGCGCTTCTTGGTGCGCGCAATCATGTCCCAGTACGGCTCGTCCCAGCAGTCAAAGATGCGGAACAGAATCAGCAGCACCGGAATGTCGGGCTCGTAGTGCTTGTTGCGCTCGCACTGCTCGAGGTGCTTCTTGAGTGGGCCACGAGGTTTCATCTTGAACAGATCCTCTTCAGGTCGGCAGCCATACAATGCCTTGAGTCGTAGTCGTGCCGGTTCCTATCGAATCGAGTCGAGTCAATCGAACGAAGCGAGACAACGAGTAAGCCAGCGCTTTCTGAACATACATATTTCTCGTAGTGAATGTCATTGTCCATCGGCAGTCCCAGGTAGCAGATAAAGGCCTTGGATGAGCCAAAGTTCTCGGTCAGGTCGTTTCTCGTCACATTACCGCTGGCAGCCGATGTGCCAAGCAGCACGGCAGTCTGCGAACTGGCCGAGACCGCGGCATTGGCTGCCGATCCGAATGCCGAGGTGCCTGCTTGTGCCACGGTTTGTGCTCCCTGCCGTCGGCATCACAAGTCAGTGCCATCCGAGTCGTAACGTAACGAGGATCGCTATCGACATACAATCTTGCCAAAGAGCAACAACTGCTGCTGCACGCCTGGGATCAGCGTAAAGAAGTCGACGAGTGGCAGGCACGTCAAGGCCACATCGATCGTGGCATACACGGTCGACTCGACAGCGTGTGCCTTGATGCTGCGGTCCATCTTGACGAGCGACGAGTTGATCTCCTCCGATGCACCGCCTGCTTTGCGGAGGTTGCTGATCTTGGAGACCTTGTTGATGTTCTTGGCTGTTGGATCACCAATCGATTAGAGTTGCCGTGTACGTCAGAGAGAGAGAGAGAGAGAGAGAGAGATGAATGAGGTGGAGATGAGTCATGTACCAGCACGGTAGGTTGCAACTGCAGCACCGAGGTATGGAATGGTGCCTGGATCAACGAGGTCCTTTCCCTTTTGCTTCAAGCCTGTACGAGTGAAGGACTGGAGTGGTACACGAGTAGAGTTGATGAGTACGACGAGTGGATCGATTGAGGCGCGAGCGACAGCAACGAACCGAAGGATCGTATTTGTGCAGCAGCTCTCGATAGCGCGGGTCCTTGCGGATGAGTGCGTAGTCGCGAGCGAGCGCCACGGCTACGCGCGACTTGCGCTCGCCCTCGCCCATGTCGTGGTCGTCGATCTCGAGGTTGTACTTGTTGACCTCCTCGGGCATCGGCAGCTCGGCCGCCATCGGCGTGGCCTTCTTGACCCAGGGCCGCGTCTGCGGCGCGTCGGGTAGCTGGTTCAAATCACCCAGCTCCGCGGCGAGTTCGAGCTCGGTGTCCGAGTCGGAGTCGCTCTCGAGCTCGCTGTCACTATCGCCGTGGTAGTCGAACGATGGCATCGAGGTCGGCACCGACGGGAACATCTCGGCGTCGCTCGAGCTGGTGGCACTCGGCACTGCCGGCATCGCCATCATCAGGGCGTCGCTCGAGCTGCCGCGAGCTTGCTGCGCCTGCTGCAGCTGGTGCTGGAACATGGCGGGGCTCGACACGGCCCTGCCGCCCATGCCTGGAACCGACGGGAACATCAAGTCGGCGTCGGATCCGCCCGTGGTCGTTGTCGCAGTGGCAGCGGCAGCGGCGTGCGGCAGCGAGAGGCTCGAGCCAGACGAGCTCCACGCGTGCTCCGACTCGTCGGACTCGTCGAGCTCGAAGCCGTGGCTCGATGCCAAGTGCGAGCCCCATGGGACTGGCACGCTGGCGATCGCGTCAGCCGGAGGTTGCTGAGTGCTGGTGGTGGTTCCCTGCAGCTCGGCTCGCAGTCGCAGCAGCGATGTGTCGTCGGTGGCGGTCGAGCTTGGCGCGGTCGAGCTTGGCGCGCCCCACGGCACGGGAGCGGGCTTGTCGACGCTGGGCGACCACGCGCCACGATAGACACTCGGCGCCGTGCCACCATGGGGTACTGTCGGAAACGAGAGATCGGCAGGTGAGGTCGTAGCGGTGGTGGTGGCCGCGGTGCGCGGGTCGGAGCCGGGAGCCGAGGGCAGCAGGGCCGCGAGCTCGGCGGTCGACGGCAGCAGCTTGAACGGCGCCGCCTGCCGATGGTACGGCGTCGGCGAGCCGGAGCTCACGGGCTGCTCGCGGTCATACGGACAACGTACACGAGCTCGTTCGGTGGCCATATCGAGGCCCGAGTGTCGAGAGTCGCGAGGATCGAGCGGCGGGTGCTGGGGGGCGCGAGGTCGGTGATGCGAGCGGTGGCTGGCGGCGATGCGAATATGAGCGACGCGAGGTCGATGACGTCGACGTCGGCGCCGCTGCTCGGCAGCCAGCCAGTACGCTCGCTGCCCCTCGCTCGCTCGACCTCGCCCGGGCGCGCCCTCACCGTCGTCGTCTCTCGCCATGAAGAACGTACGACGTACGATGAACGTGCGTCGTACGGCGCGCTTGTTGATTCTGGCGCTGGTGTTCGGCATGGCGATGTACGCCGTGTACGTGGTCGTGTGGCCGTCGCTGCCAAGCAGCTCGGCGGTCGTGACGCCGCTCGAGCTCTCGCACGCCGCCACGGCGCGTGGCGTCGTGACGCTGGTGAACGACGGCTTCGCGTGGGAGCAGCCCAAGCCCAACAAGGCCGGCTGGACGCCCGAGCCCGAGAGCGCGACGTGCTACACGGTGCCGGGCCGCGGCTTCATCGGCAAGCGGTGCGCGCCGTCGTTCGTCATCGCCGGCGCCATGAAGAGCGGCACCACGTCGCTGTACGCCTACCTGCTGCAGCACCCGCAGATCGAGCGCGTCACCGAGGAGCCGGTCGACCAGCCGCGCACCGGCGCCAAGAGCCACAAGATCAAGCGCCTCGTCAAGAAGCCGATCCTCGCGGCCAAGGAGGTGCGCTTCTGGATGGACCCCAACTACCGCCGCCTCAAGGAGGAGCTCGGCGGCATCGACGAGGCACTGCAGTGGTACTACGACCTCTTTGCGCCCATCCCTGCGCCGAGTGATACGCTCGACTCGGCACACGAATCCAATCGAGGCAAGATTGCCGGTGAGGCCACACCCATGTACATTGTACGACACTGCTCTGAGTTCGAAGCTTGCTTGCTTGCTTGCTTGATTGATTGCTTGCTTGATTGATGATTGGTGGCTGATTGATGATGGCACTCGGTACGCGAGTACAGTGCCAACCGGGAGTTGCAGTACGCATCCGACAAGCCCTGCCCAAGATGAAGGTCATCCTGTTACTTCGCAATCCGATCGATCGAGCGCTCTCCGAGTACTTTCATCGGTGCGTATCGCCAATGCCAACGCAAACGCGCGATAGTGGCACGCGATAGTGGCACGCGATAGTGGCACGCGATAGTGGCACGCGATGGTGAAGCGTGCTCTCATGCGATGATGGATCACTCTTGCTCGTGGCGCTGCAGCGTGACGCTCAAGAGCACACAGCAAGAGCTCCACAACGCCACGACCACCGAGTGGTCCAAGCCGGCGACCGAGCACCAGAGCGACTTTGATCGTTGCGTTCGCATGGACGCCGCCGTCGTGCAGCATTGCCTCAAGAACCCGGTCCGCGGCAAGACGCTGCATCCGCTGTACGGCGAGTTCGACGCCGTGTACAACTGCACCAACCAGGCCGGCATGCGCCTCAAGGCCAAGCTCAAGCAGGAGCGCGAGTGCGAGCTGCCGTTCCTCAAGGAGTGGTGCGAGTACCGGCGCGCCAACAACATTCCCAAGCCCAAGAACGTCAACGACACGGCGTGTCTCGCGAGCCACGGCGTGCGCAACGGCCTCTACGACCTGCAGCTGCTCGAGTGGTATCGCTCGTTCCCGCGCGAGCAGATCCTCACCATTGCGAGCGAGCGCTTCTACTCTGATACGGCGAGCGTCATGAAGGAGATTGAGCGCTTCCTCGGCCTGCAGCCGCTCGAGCGCTGGAACGAGATCGTCAAGGACGCGTACAACATTGCGATCGACAACAAGGGTGTCTTTGCCATGGAGAAGACCTCTGCGGCCGAGACGCACGCCTACCCACCGATGCGAGACGACACTCGAGAGTTCCTACGCAAGTTCTACCAGCCGCACGTGATGCAGCTCGAACGCATCACAGGCGAGGACTTTTCGAGCTGGTATAGTGAGTAGCCTCATGGTCGATCTCTCGATCTATCTCGGCAGTGCGGCATTGCAGCATTGCAGCCACGGTAGCCCTAATTATGTTTTGTGTACATTACGAGTTTCTACGCGACATCCTCTCCTGCTGCTCCTCACAAACCCTTGCTTGACTTGGGTGGAATGCGCAATCTCGACGACTGCCTCAAATCAAAAGGTGAGCCTGTATTGTGCAGAGATGTTCGTGTATGCTACATGGAAGGTTGCCGCTGGTTGGGAGGTTGGGAGAAGGCGCCACGACGACGACGACGAGAGGATGCGCAGAGTGAGCAGCGGCGGAGGGCTACGAGTAAGCTCGATGGCCCGAGTTGGCCAGGAACACCAGCTGCTTGCGCTTGCGTTGTTTGGCTGACTTGGCCGGCTGCGGGATGACGAGCGGCGCCTCGGGCTTCTTGGCCGATAGTGCATCGCGGAACGTGCGTGCTGGTGCTGGTGCTGCCGCTGTTGATGATGATGCCTCAGTGCCGCTGGCAGGTGTTGAGTCGAGCTCAGTAGAAGACGACTGCGATGTCGTGGCTGCTGGTTCGGTCGCTGGTGTGGTTTCGGTGCTCGAAGGGACAGTGACAGCGGTCGATTGAAGTATCAGCGAGCTCGGAACGAACTCTTGGGCACCGGTGCTCATGGATCGCGAGCCAGATGACGACGAGGATGACGAGGAGGTGGGCGGTGCCGGAAAGTACGAGTCATCGATCGGGGCCGGTCGTCGATAGAGCGGCGTGTCGTCGACGGATGTGCTCTTCTCCTGCTCCTTGCGCCGGCGAGTAGCACGCGAGCGGATTTGCTGCAAGAAGGGCTGTACAGCAGCAGCGGGTAGGAGTGGCTCGACGTCCAGCTGGAGAAGAATGGCATTAGTCGCTGACTCGGAGCACGAGGTGACACGCCACACTCACGCGTACCTCACACCAGCAAGCCTGTGTTGTCAGCGGCAGGTGTGACAGGATCTTGTATCGCTTCTGTGTTGCCTGTAGCCGCCAGAGAGCGGTGAGTACCACGCCAATCTCGGTATCGATCGTGGAGGCCGTTGGATTCGTACAGCATCAACGGAGAACTCCTCGATCTCGAGCACTCGCGCCGTGAACGTGAGCGGCAGCCGATCGTAGGAGCCGTAGTGTCGCAAGAGGCACTTCATAGTCAAAGGATGTATGTACAGTTGTTGCCCGTCTTCGGCTGCGGAGTGAGGCTGAAGTGTTAGCAGTTGCGAGCGAGTGTGCGACGTCGTGCGAGCTCGCTGGCGTACATTGGTAATACAGAGTGCGGTCGCTCTCTGCCACTGACGAGAGCCGCACGGGCTGGCGTGCAGTGGTGGTCGTTGTAGTGGTGGTAGTCGTTGCGGTGGTGGCAGCAGCGTCTTCGTCGTCGAGCAGCGGAGCAGCAGCAGCGGAGGCGGCGGCATCGACCTCGGGCGTCGCGGGTTCGGCTTCATCCTCGCTGTCGGACCACGGCGAGTTGCTCGAGACGCGCTTCTCGCGAGGCGGCTTGCTGGCCGGCTGCGCGGCCGACTCGCTCGCGACTCGCGCGACGTTGCTCACTTGCATCTGCTGCATGACGTGCAGCAGGTACGGGTACGAGAGGTCCTGGCTCTGCTGCGCCTCGCGAGCTCGCGCAAGCAGCTCCAGCGACTGATGGTCGATGCGCGCCGACACGGCCTCGGCTATCGCGATGCGCGAGAACTTGGCCGACGGGTCGGTCTCGTACAGCAGCGAGCCGATCGGGCCCTCACCCGGCTGCCGCAGTGCGGCGAGCGTCGAGTGGCGCATGCGCTCGACCAGCACGAAGGTGCGCGAGTCGCCAGGCTTGCACGGCACCACGAGCTCGAGCGCCGTACTCTTGAGCTGCGAGTCCTCGCACGAGATGAGCTCGACGCAGATCGGACACTTCTTCCACTTGCGCCCGGTGTCGTCGTCAAAGTACTGCAGCAGGCAGTGGCGGCAGAACACGTGGCCGCACTTGGTCATCTGAGGGACACGAGGATAGGGTGAGAGAGAGAGAGAGAGAGCGACATTCACTGGCATTGACGGTAGTGCAGACAGGTACGTACGTGAGCAGCGAGTGGCTCATCGAGACAGATCGGACCTACATATGATTACGACGACGATGAGTGAGCGAGTAGCAAGTGAGGCGTGGGCGTGGGCGTGAGCGGCACGCACAGTTGTAGGGCTCGAGCGTCTGGGCGCACACGACCTCGATGTTGTCCCAGTCGACCGGCAGGTTGGCGTTCGACACGTGCGGCTCGAACTGGTACGTCTGGCGCACCAGGAAGCGGTAGGCCGCGAGCATGAAGCGCTCCTTGTGGAAGGTCGGGAACGACTGCTGCTGCCGGCGCGCGGCCCACGACGCGGCGGCGCGCGCTGCGGCCTCGTGCTCGGGCGGCCGCTCGTACGAGAAGTTCAGCAGGTCGTTGCGCAGCCGCGCAGCCTTCGACGCCTTGCTGCCCGAGCCCTTGGGCTTGGCCGGCGAGGCGCCACCGCTGCTACTACCACCGCCACTAGCGACGCTACTACTACTGGTTCGCGAGCCATCGCTGCGGTCGATGGCAGCGATGCGGTAGCCGAGTGTGTCGCCGTCGTCGAGCAGGAGGTCGTCGTCGGGAGGCGGTGCGCGAGGTGCCGCAGGTGGCGCAGCCTTGCCTCGAGGAGCGCCGCTACGACCGCCAGCTCCTCGCGTACTGCCCTTGGCACCGGGTCGACGTCGGTCGGGGCGCTGCATCGAGGTGAGGGACGCGGAGGAGGAGGTCGTGGTAGCGAGCGCGAGGTGGCGGCAGCGCGCGGCGAGGAGACTGACACACGCTGCGCCTCTCGCTGCTGCTGCTGTTCTGTCGCCGCCGCTGTCGAGAAGAGACCCGGAAGCCAGAAGAACGCCCGACACGCGAGAGGGCGATTGGTAGATATGTAGATATGTAGCTTGATGTATCGATGGATAGTTAGGAAGTACTCTACAAGGGCCGCCATCTGGTGCCCTACGTCGGCAATGTACACGGCGGTGCTCGGGCACTCTCGAGCGTTCTCACGTGTCTATCCTCGCCGTCGGCGCCGCCGTTGCTTCGTCGCGCAGCATACGCGCGTTGCGATAGAACTGCCAGTGGTAGAACTGCTGCGTGTGGATGAAGTCGATGGCCTCCGGCGAGCTCAGCTGCTCGCGGAAGGCCTTGTGCTGCAGCAGCTCCAGCATCTGCAGGCAGTGCGGGTAGCTGCCGGCCAATCGCGGTCAGGGCAAGGGCTTCTCGGTGCGCGCACAAGCGCCAGCAGCACACGGTGGCGACGTACGCGATGAACTGGACATACTCGGGGCGCTGCCAGTACCGCAGGTAGCGCAGGTACTCGAGGAACGCCGCATCTTCCAAGTACCGCTCGGTGGCAAGGTCTGTCGCCGACATTGGTGCGCGTCAGTCGCATCAGCCCGACACAGCCGCGGCAACCACAGCACGTACGCCGCAGATACAATGGGTTCGCGAGCGCCTGCACGAACTCCAGCTCGATCTGAAAGCGCTCCTTGTCCTCGTCGTCCATCGCGGCGATGCGGGTGGGAGGGAGATGCGAACGACAAGCAGCAACGAGACGAAGAGGCACACGCCACTCGCTCGTCACCTAGGTCCTTGGCCTGCTGGCGGGATGGTGCCCACAACTCAAACCCAGCCGCTTTGATTGGATCAAGGGGAATAGTAAGAAGGGCACGTAGATCGAGAGATGGCGTTGATTAGCAGGCAGGGAGATATTTACGAGACCAAACGAGATATTTATGTGGTCTTGATATCTCGCTGTCTCTCGTTCTCGCTCTCTCGCTCTCGCTACTCGCAGCCGCTTACACATGGAGCAACCGCAAGTAACCGCAAGCAACGCTGTGCAGTTCACGATGGAGCTGCGCCCTCGGAAACAAAGGCGCTCGGTTCGCACGTGGCTGCGTGGATCCAGCTCCAGCAGCAGCAGCTCCAACGAGTCGACCGGACCAACCACGTCGCCACGATTGCGATCTCGAGTTCGGCAGTCGGTGGAACAAGCCTCGGTCTCGAGCTCGAGCTCGTACTCAGCCACGCAGCCGGCCACCCAGCCACGAGCGAGGCGCACAAACGCTCCCGCCAAAGCGCAGGCCACGCGCTCGCTGCCGCCCGTCCCGAGCATCGTCAAGAAGCCGCGCGCCAAGACTCGCGGCTCTCGAAAGGCGCCACTCGGGGCCAAGCTCAAGCCCGAGGCTCACTCGAACGACGACGCCGACACCCAGGCGGCCGAGGTGCTGGCGAACGCGTTCAGCAGCGACGCCACGGAGCGCCGGCTCGCCCGCCATGCAGCCAAGCGGCTCGTGCGGGCCGTGGCGCCCACGGCGAGCCTTGCGGCGTTCTTCGACAACGTGAGACTGCTCGAGCGCGTTAGTGCCGTAGATCCGGGCAACGGCATCGTGCAGCACGTAGGCGCCTTGATCTATTGCCTGGACTTTGCGGCGAGTCGAATCAAGGTCTCCGAGGGTGGTGCCGCTGATTCCGGCACTCGACAGCGAGACTCGGGCGAGCTGGCCTTCGTCGAAGCGCTCGTGCAGCTGCTCACGAGTACGTAGCATCCGGAAGGCACCACGAGAGCCACTCACTCATTGCTGGAATGGTCGAGCACGCAGGTTCGGTGGCGTGGCAAGCAGTGGATCCCGTGCTGCTGGTCGACGCGGCGGCGCATATGGAGCGCTTCTTCGACGTGCTGCTCGAGCGCCTGATGGAATCGCCGGTCGCGTTCGGTATGGTTGCGTCGCGAGAATCGATGGTCAGCGGCATTCTGACAGGAGCTCGCGGCAGACTCGAAGGCCGGCGAGGCCAAGATGCACTTGCGCGGGCTCATAGTCGAGCTCTGCAGCACCAGCACGGCGTGGATCGGCGAGCGGCTCCTCGGAGTGCTGGGCGCCAGGATCGTCGTGCACTTGCAAAAGGCCATTGCGACGAGCAGTGGGACAATGCTCAGTGGTCGTTCGTTGGTGTACATGCACAACCTGTACCACTTGCTCGTGACGCTCGAGCGAGTGCTGCTTGCTAACAAGTGGATTCGGCCAAGTGTCTATCCGCGTACGTGAGACTGCGCGAATCGCGGAAAGTGTGGCTGCTTGGCTGACTCGTTTGGCCGCAGTATGGGACGCCGATCCGCCGACGTGGTTCGCGCAGTTGTGCACGATCGTGCAGCTCAGCGGCGCGGCATCCGACGCGCACATGCCGGTAGTTGGCGCCTACATTCACCAGCTCGCCATGCGCTTCCAACAGCTGTGGCTGATCGAGCAGCAGCAGCCTCCAGCATCGTTGCAGGCGGCATTGTTCGGGAGTGGTTACGTGGCTCGCTTCTAGCCCAGAACTGAATACATTCGTGTCTCGATGGATGGATGGATGGATGGATGGATGGATGGATGGATGGATGGATGGATGGATGGATGGATGGATGGATGGATGGATGGATGGATGGATGGATGGATGGATGGATGGATGGATGGATGGATGGAT
>Ga0209935_1004895_pt1 | contig 11829 bp, 14 predicted proteins | sample ThiBio_1000_plan_2_FD_183958 | JGI IMG/M metagenome (GOLD analysis project Ga0209935, IMG submission 183958) | Wastewater bioreactor microbial communities from Cape Town, South Africa - Thiocy_cont_1000_plan (SPAdes) | ecosystem: Engineered > Bioreactor > Thiocyanate-remediating >... | reverse complement strand
CTGATCCTGTTGGTCTCATTCACTTGCTGACCCTGTTGGTCTCATTCACTTGCTGATCCTGTTGGTCTCATTCACTTGCTGATCCTGTTGGTCTCATTCACTTGCTGATCCTGTTGGTCTCATTCACCTGCTGATCCTGTTGATCTCATTCACCTGCTGGTCTTGTTGGTCTCATTCACCTGCTGATCTTGTTGGTCTCATTCACTTGCTGATCCTGTTGGTCTCATTCACCTGCTGATCCTGTTGATCTCATTCACCTGCTGGTCTTGTTGGTCTCATTCACCTGCTGATCTTGTTGGTCTCATTCACTTGCTGATCCTGTTGGTCTCATTCACCTGCTGATCCTGTTGATCTCATTCACCTGCTGGTCTTGTTGGTCTCATTCACCTGCTGATCTTGTTGGTCTCATTCACTTGCTGATCCTGTTGGTCTCATTCACCTGCTGATCCTGTTGATCTCATTCACCTGCTGGTCTTGTTGGTCTCATTCACCTGCTGATCTTGTTGGTCTCATTCACTTGCTGATCTTGTTGGTCTCATTCACTTGCTGATCCTGTTGGTCTCATTCACTTGCTGATCCTGTTGGTCTCATTCACTTGCTGATCCTGTTGGTCTCATTCACTTGCTGATCCTGTTGGTCTCATTCACTTGCTGATCCTGTTGGTCTCATTCACTTTCTGGTCTTGTTGATCTCATTCACCTGCTGGTCTTGTTGATGTCATTCACCTGCTGGTCCTGTTGATCTCGTTCACTTGCTGGTCCTGTTGGTCTCATTCACTTTCTGGTCTTGTTGATCTTCCTCACTCGCCGCGATGCAGCCTTCATTCGACTGGGACGACTTTGCGCGTGCTCTTCGCTCACAAGGCGCCGCACTCATCGACGCTGGCCGCCCTCCCGACTGCTTCTACGGCTGCCTCATCTGGTGGCAACGCCGCGAGCGTCAAGTTGTACTCGATGACGCAGTGCCGCAGCTGCGCCGACTCATTCACGAGCACATTCAATCCAACCCCCACATCATGACGGGGCCAACGACGAACACCGACGATGCCGATGCTGTCGTTCAAGCGTACCTGCAGGACAACGCGCTCCGCAGCAAGACGCTTGCCGAACATCTGGAGCGCATTCGGTCCGACGCGTATGCCGGCGAGTGGGAGCTCCAAGCAGCGGCCTCTATCCTCAACGTGCAAATCACGGTCACCATGCTGAGCGCTGCTGGCGATCCTCGAGTGATGGGATCGTACGGCACGATGGGACCTGTGTATCACCTGGCGTACCTCGACCACCACTTCAAGGTGCTGATCAAAGCGTGGCCCCAGTTCGAATCATGTGCGTGACGAGGCTGGGCTTGTCATACCGAGGCGACCTCTGACTCACCATTGCTGAACAGTTCCTCCATCCACCAAGGACACTGCCGCCTGGTGCAAGGAAAACGAGATAGATTCGTGTGACTATCGCGACATCATGCACTATGACGCAAGAGGCTTCGCGAGATACTTGCTTCGTACGGCGTCGGCAGAGATTGAAATCGTGGTCGCAGTTGGCTCACATGTACCATTGGTTGTGGATTGACCCAATGGATGGTTGAAGGCTTGATCGATCGAGAGTACTTGCCACTCCATCAGCTACCGCCCAACTTGGCTCAGTGGGCAGACTTGGACATTCTGGTGTTCGTCTCCAAGCTCGACGACAAGCTATTCTCCCAGGGGATGAAGGCTACTCTGTTTATCCTGTTGCGGCAGAAGGATCCAATCAAACGGTTGCGTGCTACCAAGCTGATAACCTTCTCGCAAGTGCTACTCGTTGAGCAACAGCTGGCACCGTTCATCAGCCCAGGACCAAGCATCAGCGGTGCGTGATGTGAATACTACGTGTGCCAACGCTTCGAGTACCTCTCTCTCACCATCATTCACTCGAATTGGCGTGCTGAACGCACAGTGGCACAGTACAACCATCAATACTTTGAAGGAGCGTTCATCGATCCCCTTGGGATCGTACCAACGCTTGCCAACTTCATCGACATGGCAGACCGCTCGATGGTTACGCTGTTTCAGTCGTCGGGATATGGCAAGGTACGCGCTCGAGACGTTCGAGACGTTCGAGATTGAAAGAGATTGAAAGAGATTGAGCGAGAATGTGTTGAGATTGCTCACACCAACGTGTTGCGCTTGGGGCATCGATCTGCAGACTCGACTGATGATTGAAGTTGCCAAGCACTTCAACTGCAACATCCAATCGACGTCAGGCTCAAGCTCGACCTTCGTCATGTACTGGTGTCTGAGAGGAGCCACTTCAGGCGGCCATCCTCCACGATCGACATATTTTGCCGATCGGCTCATGTCGATCACAGGCAACGAGCCTCAGTGCATCGTGGATCTGTTCGAGACTGTGAAACGAGTGGCTGCACATCTCTTGGAACAACATCCCGACGATGCCAAGCTCAGGTTCTGGAGGCTTTCGGGACTCGAGAGCGCGAACGGTACCGAGTGGGCCAACCATCAACAGACAATGGCCAAGCACTTTCCGGCTCTGGAACAGCAAGCCGAACATCAAGACACTCGCTCGGTGAAGCTGATATTGTTCCTCGACGAGGCATCACGACTCATCCAAGTCGGCACTCCCTCGATGAACGAGGGACGGTTCTTCCAACTCGTTCGGCAAGCTGGCAGCCAGACCAATGTTCAGTTGGTGCTGGCTGACACGCACTCCATAATTACGAACTTTATCTCGCCCAACGCCGTTCATGCTTCCGAACGTTTTCGACACGATATTGCGAAGGGCACCATACCAGCACCATGGATCACGTTCAATGTGATTGACTACGACGATGCAGATACGGTTCGCATGTGTGTCGGGAGGAAGATGCCTCACGGACTTGACGCTCAGACGGCGTTGTTGCTGGGCCGGCCGCTGTGGCAGCGCACCAACGAGATCAGCCTCTCCAAGTCAACGCCACTCGAGGACATTCCCTTCCGGTTGAGAGAATTTGCCGCCACGAAGCTTCTGTGCGAACCAAGTGGACGTCTCGGCTCGTCTTGCAACGCAATCACGGCAGCTCAAGCGCTGGCGATGCTGGCAGTCCGATGTGTGCTGCGTAACATCAGCAACTTCGACTACTCGACAGTCGTGGCCTCTCACATGGCCACGTGCACCGGCACCGACGAGTCTCGCGAGCGCGTGTTTGCAGAGTACTTCTCGGAGCCGGTCCTCTCTGAGGCATCGGCATCACTCATGCACTCGCTCGGCGACAAGCTTCATCTGGTGCTCGACCACCTCTCTCAGCTGTGGAGAGAGGCCAGCTCGAGCGCCGGTGATCGAGGCGAGATCACTGTGCAGCTGCTGGCTTGCTTGGCGAAGGACCAACTCGTTCTGTCGACCAGCAGCATTCGCCGCGATGGCAAAAAGCTGTTCACGGCCGAAGCACCAGCACTTGAATTCTTGAAGCGATTCTGTGAGCTTGGTGCGTGTGCGCTTGCTGTCGCTCGAGCGCAGGTTGGCTCTCGTTGTTATCGTCGCACTTGCACATCCTGATATGACACACATTGGATCTCTCGTGGATGGATGTGTTCCCCCAGATTCACAAGAGCAGTTCCTCTCGGCGCTCGGAGCGTTCGAAGGCGCGTTGGTGTCCTTCACTCACTTCACGTCGATGAGTGAGGAGGCATGGCAGTCACCTGCCTCGTTGCGGTGGCTTTACACACGAGCAGCAGCATTGGTGTTGAATCCGGGCACAGAGGGGTCGGACTTGATCGTGCCAGTGCGCTTTCCTCGCTCCGCTCAACAACTGCTTGATTGCGAGACACCATCAGAGTATGGTGTGATAGTAATCCAAGTCAAGAACTACGGGCCAAGCACGGCGTTGGAAAGCTTCAACACTCTCGCTGCGAAGACGATTGCAGCAGTGAGATCAAAGGAGATCGCACCAGAGCGCATCGCCAGTGTTGTGTATGTGCTTGGGTCGGTGGCCTTGAATGACCGGAACCAAGCGCATGACTTTTACCTCCAAGCCACAATTCCTGCCCGAGACTCTTGGTACTGACTCAGTGCTGGTTAGCCCAAGAAGGTGTTTCTGACCTGGTGCCATCGCTGTGGTTGATTGCAGGAGGAGAGTACCGCTGCCTTGCGTCGTGTGCCGCCAAATGCAAATGCCATACATCGACACGAGAACGAGGAAGGCGATCCTGGAATTGCGGCAAGCAGCCTTCCATCCGTTTGAGAGCTTTCGCACATCGGCCTTGGCAGAAATGCAAGTGCCTCTACTGTCACGAATTTGGCGAATGCATATGAAACAACGAGTACGCTCTCGTGCCCGGAGTTGAGATGCCGAGGTTCGTTCTCACTCGCGGACTTGTTGCAGTGTACGCCCACTCTATCCACGTCGGAGGGTACCACGCCCACTCCATCCACGTCGGAGGGTACCACGCCCACTCTATCCACGCTGGATACGGATGCCACGCCCACTCTATCCACGTCGGAGGGTACCACGCCCACTCCATCCACGCTGGATACGGATACCACGCCCACTCCATCCACGTCGGACAATACCACGCCCACTCCATCCACGTCGGACAATACCACGCCCACTCCATCCACGTCGGAGGACACCCCTTCGAATCCAAAGAAACGGTACGCTGACATCTATCATGGCGATACTTGGTCGGTGTGGTCAGGCCTCAGTAACACTCGTTGGAACCAACCACAGCGCACTCTCGCCACGTTCCTCCTCCTCGTCTTCTGCACGAGAAACCAAACGCCAGCGAACCGAGAAATGAGATTGCGCAGGGGGGAGCTCTGTGCCAGACCCGGCAATCAAATCAAAGAGCGATGATGTTCTGCTTGTGATGTGGTATCGAACCAACGCAGTTTGTCAACTTACTGTTGAAGATATTGCGTTTGTGATTGCTGGCGCGACAATCGAATACAATACAAAGACCGATGGCGGCCAGTAAGGAGCACGGCGATCAAGCCGGTCGTCCTCAGTTGCTTGTCTCTCTCCCGCCGCTCGTGTCTCTCTCTCTCTCTCTCTCTCTCTCTCTCGCTCGGCGCCATGAGTAGCAACGTGGGCCGTCGACCTGCAGCCGGCTCGTCCTCTCGCGACGACAACAACAAGCGCGCACACGATCTACCGCATCGACATCGACGCGAGCATCGCTACAACCAACCCGAGGAGTGGTCGCTGACGCAGAAGGTGCTGCTGGCGCTCGTGGTGCTGCTGGGTCTCTACGCCGCCAGCAGGCTGCTGTTCCCGTCGGACGCCGTCGTGACGGATCGTCTACCGTCGATGGGCCAGGCGCGCCAGGGCCAAGCTGCTCCGATGAGCGAGTGGCTCATGAGCAAGCTCGCCGTCATACTCAACGACTCTCCGCGCATCGTCATGTACGAGGACTTCCTCGATGTCGAGCAGTGCACCTACCTGATCCTCCTCGCCAACGCCGGTACGACGAGAGCCCGCGTGCCGCCACCAGACTCGCACCAGACTCGTACTCAAACGCACCACTACGGGCACTCCGAGTAGAGAAGCAAGAGGGAGGCTGGCAGGAGAACGGCGCCTTCCTGTGGCGCTACACGCTGCCGTACATGCGCGATCGTCGCGTGATTCAGATCGAGGACCGCATCGCCGAGGTCACCAGCCTCCCTGCCGCTCACGGCGAGTACTTTTGGGTGCAGCAGATCGAACCGGGTGACAGGTACGATTCGGTCACGACTCGCATTCGATCAATGTCCGGGCGCCATTGACCTTCGATGCTGCAGCATGAAGGAGACCGTCGATGCGTTCAATATTTATTCGCTACAGCACCAGCAGGACTTCATCAAGGATGCTGGTCAGCGGTACGAATCAATCCAATCCAATCATCAATCCAATCATCAATCCATCATCAATCCAATCCAATCCAATCCAATCCAATCCAATCCAATCCAATCCAATCCAATCCAATCCAATCCAATCCAATCCAATCCAATCCAATCCAATCCAATCCAATCCAATCCAATCCAATCATCAATCCAATCATCAATCCAATCATCAATCCAATCATCAATCCAATCATCAATCCAATCATCAATCCAATCATCAATCCAATCATCAATCCAATCATCAATCCAATCATCAATCCAATCAATCCAATCCAATCATCAATCCAATCATCAATCCAATCATCAATTATCAATCATCAATCCAATCATCAATCCAATCATCAATCCAATCATCAATCCAATCATCAATCCAATCATCAATCCAATCATCAATCCAATCATCAATCCAATCATCAATTATCAATCATCAATCCAATCATCAATCCAATCATCAATCCAATCATCGATCCAATCCAATCCAATCCAATCATCAATCCAATCATCAATCCAATCATCAATCCAATCATCAATCCAATCATCAATCCAATCATCGATCCAATCCAATCCAATCCAATCATCAATCCAACTGACTTATTGCTTGAACAGTATCATTGCTGTATACACGTTCTTGAACGATATCGAAGGCGGCGGCGAGATCTACTTCTCGAAACTCAACATCACGGTACCGGCCAAGCGAGGCACCAGCGTCTTCTTCCACACAGCGCGTATCGAAGACGGGAACATGAACACACAGATTGTACATCACGGCAAGCCAGTGACGGGATCACGCGATCTTTGGGTGGCTGTCAAGTGGGTACGTGCCTGCTGCTGCTGCTCCGTGGTTCAACACAAACCGTGTGGCGCTGAGATATTCATCGTCGCGTATGATTGCGTGAATGGCAGCTACGTAGCAAGGACTTTCGAGCCAACTTTCCGCGAGTGATCGTGGACGAGGATTAGCATACTTATGTCGGCGTTGTTGTACAATGAGCGAAGCAGAAGCAAGCGCAGGAGAGTGGTATTGGTATTGGTGTTGTCGTTGTTGTTATTCAACTACAAGGTATTATACAGGAGAAACTAACAACCACACACACGCAAAAGCTCAATGACTGGTGCTAGTGGAGTGATAGATGGAATGCAGTGATATGTGATGGAGTGGAGTGGAATGGAATGGAATGCCTGATGGAAACAATCAACTGCCATGTCAGACACGGAGCGAGTGCGCGAATACTTGCGTGCTCACTCGCTGCCAGTGTTCTGATGCTGGCAGGCAGCTTCGAAATGGATACTCTGCAATGCTAACGTGACGGAGAAGGCGATAATGACGGAGATGGCGGTGGTGGAGTCTCGCTTTGGCTTGGTGACTTGGTGGGCTCACTTGTAGAGATGCAACTCTGACTCGGGAACCTCAATCTCCTCGCCGCGTTCGTTGACCACAATGTAGTACACCTCTTCGACCTCCTCGATCTCCTCCTCGTACTCTGACGAGTCCGAGCCCGAATCGTGGTTGTCGGGCTCTTCCTCGTCGTCGTCGTCCTCGTCATCAGTGTCGGCAGCTTTGGCAGACTTCTTGGGTGCTGCCGCAGCTGCCTTCTTCGCCGTCGCAGGGCTGGTGGCGGCGGGCTTCTTCTTGCTCGTTGCTGGCGACGACGCGGCACTACCAGGCTTCTTGGCTGGCGCCTTAGGCGAGCCAGTGGCGCTGTTGGTGCCCTTACCGCCAGCAGCAGCGGCGGCGGCGGCGGCAGCGGGCTTCTTGATAGTCGAGCCAGCAGCAGCGCTGGCACTCTTGCTCTTACCGACTGTGCCGCCGCTGTTCGGTACCTCGGAGCTCGAGTCTCGAAGCTTGGATTTTCGTGTCGGCTCGGTCGGCGACGGCGAGCCAGACTTGGTGGCGAGCGCCGACGAGCCTGAGCCGGCGGGTTTCGAGGCGGCCCTCGTGGGCTTGGGGCTCGCCGACTTGCTGATGGCCGCCGAGCCATTGTTGGCCGAGGCCGAGGCCGAGCGCGAGGCGCTACCGCCGCCGCCGCTCTTGCGCTTGCCCGACGCTGGACTTGGGGCGGGCTTCTTTTTTTTCTTCTTCTTGCTGGGGCTCTCGTGCGTCACGACGATCGTGCCGTCGTCGAGCACCGTCTCGTACACGACCACGTGATCGACCGACGCCAACAGGCGCTTCTGGACGCGGTAGAGCTTGTCGCGCATGTGGTGCGCCATGTAGCGAAAGAACGTGATCGAAAAGTCCCACGTGGCGCGCTCGGCATTCTGCACGTTGTGCGAGCACGAGCGTATCAGCACGCTGCGCTCGACGTACGCAATCTTGGCCGTCGGCGAGTCGACGATCACCGAGTACTCGGACGGCAGACCGAGCAAGAACGGAATCTCGCCAAACAGCGCGCCGGTCGTGATCTCGGCCGGGTCGCGTGGCGACACTCCCGCCACGTCGTCGTCCTTGTTGCCGTCCTCGTCTTCGTCGTCGTCGTCGTCGTCGCTGTCGTCGTCGTCGCTGTCGGCATCCTTGCGCTTCTCCCTCACGATGCGCACGCCGTTCTGCTCAAAGTGCAGCGTACCGGCGAGCACGTGGAAGAGGCGGTTCGAGCACTTGCCTTGCGTCAGCACCACGTCACCCGCCGAGTAGCTAGCGATCAGGAACGTGCGTCGGAAGAGATCGGTCCATTCTTGCTTGGTACGCTCACGCGAGCCGCCAATCTCAATGAACTCGCGCTCCTTGGCGACTGGTGTCGCTCCCGGCACAGAGGAGGCAGCAGCCGCCGTGGCGGCGGCCGTGATGGCCATGGCTGCGAGTGGGTGTTCGCGTGCCGAATGCGGCTGCTCGGGTGAGCGGTCGATGGCACTGATGGCACCACACGAGATTGACGTCGGAATCGGTGATGACGGCGGGCTGGCTCGGTTGGGAGAACCAACTGGCGATACTGAGATGCCACCCGAGTTCGTCAAGGAGATGGTTGGTGCCGGAGCGGCTCCAGCGGCAGCAGCAGCACTGGCGGCAGCAGCACTGGCAGCGGCGGCGGCAGCGGCAGCTCGTTTCGCAAGGTACAACGTGCGCAGAAAGAGGTGCGCGTCGCTGGTGCTCTTGGCGTCGTTAAAGTACAAGACGCGGTTGCTGTGTGGCTGCGTCTCGGACACTTGCAACGTCACGAGCAGAATGGTGCCGTCCTCTTGCGCCGTGAGCAGCGACTCGGCCGGCAGCACGAAGCTCGTCGGCTTGGGCGAGCCCTTGGCGTAGAAGCACAGGTGCTTGCGGCACACCAGCAGCGTTCCGACGGCGCCCTTGCGATCGAGGCGGCACGTGAACTGATGCAACACCTGGTCCGACACTCCGAGCCGCTGCAGCACGTTGCCATCGTCGGACGCCGGCGCAACCTCCACCACCATGCTCGGGTTACCGCTCGTGCTCCGGATGCGCCGCCGTGTCTCGGGCGTGAGGCGGTTGCGCGAGCCGGGAGTGGCGGCCGCCGAGCCCGACGCCGACAACCGCGGCGACGACACCATGCCCGGAATAAATAACTCGTCGGCCGCAGGTGAGAGCAGGGGCTGCGACGACGAGAGCGATCGAACGCGCGTCGAACCAGCCTCGGCGTTGCGCATACCCGGTAGCTTTTTGAGCATCTTGGAGAAGGTTGCCGAGCGACTACAACGCAGGAGAGGTTAGCGTCGTCATCGTCGTCGTCGTTGTTGTTCTTGGTGAGAGCTGGTTGTTGTCGAGAGAGTGAGAACGTACCCGCGAGGCGATAGCTCGTCAGTACCCGTCGATACTGAAACACCAGGCACCATCGAGCGAATCTTGGACTCATCCAATAACCCCAAGAAGCCCTTGCCCTTGTTGCGCTTGTCGTCCACGACGTTCGCACCATCCTTGGCTGCTCTTCTTCCAAGCCTGCATTCGAACGCGCCATCAACATACGCCACGATCACACGATCGATCACACGAACGAAACAAACAAACATACGCTGGTGACATGGGATTCACGAGAGCTGCCGTGTCTTTCTGTAGGCGAGGAGTCGTCGGTGCCGATGCTCCGCCACTGGGGTTGTTCTCTTCTGCCTCATCCAACTCGATGGCTCGTTTCAGTGGATTCTATACGCGAGAGAGAGAGAGAGAGCAAATCACACAATCAATCAAAGTTAACGAACGAACGAACAAATGAACAAACGAACGAGGTGCTTCAGCAAGTGTTTGCTGACGTACTTGCACGAGAAACGACGTGAGAACGAACGTGATGCTGGCCAAGAAGCGAGCCAGCAGGCCTTTCGAGTCGGCCGGCATCGAGAGCGTCGGATACAAGAAGCGTTCGAGCTTCGCGGCCGGAACAGCGAACAACTTGATGACACTCGTTCCGTACGCGACGCACGTCTCCAGGTGCGCCTTCTTGTTGCCGAGGAACTCGAGCAAGCCAATGACGCCGCCAGGCGAGAGGATGTGGCTCTTGAGGCCGGCGCGCTCGATCGACACCTCGCCGTTGGCAATGTAGAACACGCACTCGAACGGATCGGTCTCGGTGATGATCGTCTGCCCGGGCATGAACTTGCGCTCCTCACCGCCCGTGAGCGCCACGATCTTGGCCCAATCGTCGACATTCAGCGCCACTTTCGAGATGAATCTGTCCGAGGTTGTTGGGCGTGAGATCGAGTGCATTAAGCGAATGAGCGATCGAGCAAGCGAGAGAGAGAGAGAGAGCAAGACATACTCGCGAAATTGGATCGCCAGCTCGAGACTGCGATCGTGACGATGCTCGCTAACGAACGCTTGAGCCACTTGGGTCTGCTTGCCCAATTCCTGTGGCATCCCAATCAAGCAAGCACCATAACCAATACGAGAGAGAGAGCGAGCGAGTGATGAGTGAGGGCACATGAATGGTTTCAATCGATCGAGAGCACGCACGCGAATCTCATCTTGGTTCGTGAGCGTGGCCGACAGCACGAGCTCCTCGAAGAACGGCATCACGTGCTGCGGAATCAAGCTGCGCCACGTGAACTTGATCGTGACCTCCTCGGTGGCGGCGGCCGAGTTGGGCGGCGGTCGGAGATCGTCGAGCTCGGTGGTGAACAAGCTCGAGCTCGAACGCAAACGCAGGTTGTGGCTGGCGTCCTCGGGATGGTTGTCTGCGCTCACGATCATGTCGTTGAAGAGGAACAAGTGTCCCAAGCGACACTGTGAATCGGTGCTGCATTCCTGTACGCTCGCGAATCCGATTGATCGATCGATTGAGCCAGTTAGCTTGGATGAGAGCAACCCGCGAGCGAGGTGCAGCGTACCAGCTGCGTCTCGCTCGCGAACAAGAGCTTGCGGCCATGGCGCATGAGCTGCAACAAGAGCTTCTCCTCGTCCGGGAAGCGACTGTGGATGGCCTCGATGCTGGCCCAGTCCTCGACCATGCCCTTGTGGTAGTTGATCTCCTTGGCGAGCTTCTCGATCGTCGCCTGCACTTGCAGTAGATCGGCGTAGCTCGCGTGCGTCGGTGGCGTGTGCTTCACGAGATCCTACGACCACCACCACCAGCACCATCATCGTTATCAGTATGATTGTCATTATCATTGTGGTTGGTCGTCGTTGTTCTCGCCTTCGATTCGCTGCATTGGGATTCGAATCGAGGTCTCGAATCGATGGCAAGCAAGAGAGCGAGCGAGAGAGTGCATGTGTGTGCGTATACCTTGAGAAGCAGCACGTATCGCGGTACTCGTTGTACCGGCGTCACGAGCAAGGCACCGAGCGTCTGGCCCATGGCTGCCTCACTCTCCTCTTGCTGTGCGTGCACCATATCATCAGCACCCCTCAAGCACGCGTGCGAGAGATAGTTAGATAGAGAGCTCGCAAACTTTCGTACCTGCTTCTGAAAGGCAAAGTACGGATGCGGCTGCTTGGTCGTTCCCGAGCGAGCGATCTGGGCCAGGAGCACGAGCGACTTGTTGAAGGACGACACGTACGTGACGTACGCAGCCATGGCATCCTGATGATTGCGTGGTT
>Ga0209935_1004894_pt1 | contig 11830 bp, 14 predicted proteins | sample ThiBio_1000_plan_2_FD_183958 | JGI IMG/M metagenome (GOLD analysis project Ga0209935, IMG submission 183958) | Wastewater bioreactor microbial communities from Cape Town, South Africa - Thiocy_cont_1000_plan (SPAdes) | ecosystem: Engineered > Bioreactor > Thiocyanate-remediating >... | reverse complement strand
CTATCTATCTATCTATCTATCTATCTATCTATCTATCGTGATCTATCTATCTATCTATCTATCTATCTATCTATCTATCTATCTATCTATCTATCTATCTATCTATCTATCTATCTATCTATCTATCGATCTATCTATCGTGATCTATCTATCTATCTATCTATCTATCTATCTATCTATCTATCTATCTATCTATCTATCTATCTATCTATCGTGAGCTATCGTGAGCTATCGTGAGCTATCGTGAGCTATCGTGAGCTATCGTGAGCTATCGTGAGCTATCGTGAGCTATCGTGAGCAATCGTGAGCTATCGTGAGCTATCGTGAGCTATCGTGGGCTATCGTGGGCTATCGTGAGTAAGGTACTTATCATCAACACGGCACAGGATCTGAATCGCCAAGTTGTCAAGAGCGATACTGGTCGCGTGATCTTCCCAGCGATCGCCTTTGAGATCCCGGCGTTGGCGCAGCGAGGTCAGCTCAACACGGTCGAGGGCGTTCTGTCGCGTGCGATCGACGGCCTCTCCGAGAGCCAGCCCATTCGTCGCGTGCGTGTCTATGCTCGACGCTCTTGGTCACGTGAGTGAGTGAAGCTGATGAGATCGATCATTCGAACTGCAGGAGACCGAGCCTGAGGTCGCGGCCAAGATCGATGACTTCATCAAGGTCTTGGAGTCGTACAAGTCGGGCGCTGCGCTGCCGTTCCCGATCATCGTCGATGACATTGCTGGCAACAGCCATCTCGAGAACCCGTACGATTGCCCACGCATGGGTCGAGTAGGCGCGTGAATGCGAGCGCGTCCACCAACACGCGTGCCCGTGTGTGCGCCGCGCCACATAGGTACCTGCCGAACCCAGACCCGCACATGGAGATCGTGAGCTACGTGCGAACCAAGGAGCAGGACATGACGCTCGGCATGGTGCCGGTCGAGTCGCGCACCGACATTGCCACGACCGGGCCCGAGGCTCCTGCCACCTCGTCGACGGCCATTCTGTCGGATGAGGAAGCCGCCAAGGAGTTCGCTAAGGCTTCCGAAGAGAAGGAAGTCTTGACGCTGCCCGGTGCCTGCCACAGCTGCCACCAGCCAGGCGAGGTTCGCATGGTGGTCACTGGTGCGTAGCAGTGCTCAACGCGAGAGAGAAGAGAGGGAGCAGCTCGCTCACTCGGACGGACGCGACGCAGACATTCCGTACTTTAAGGAGGTGATCTTGATGGCGTTCGCATGCGACTACTGCGGCTACAAGAGCAACGAGGTCAAGTCTGGCGGCGCCATTCCACCCAAGGGCAAGCGCATCGCCGTTCGGCTCGAGAACTTTCCGCTCGATCTCAACCGCGACATCCTCAAGTCGCAGTCGGCTGGCCTCGTGATCCCCGAGCTGAACTTTGAGCTCGGTCCCGGCACGCTCGGTGGCAAGTTCACGACGGTCGAGGGCTTGTTGCAGTCGGCCAAGGACCAGCTCGAGAACACGCCGTTCATTCACGGCGATAGTGCTGACCGCTCAGGAAAGTCGAGGATGGATGTCTTCTTGGAGGAGTTGCAGGAGGTACGCAGTGTGCCTGACTCACGCGTGCGACCTACCAACACCAATCTAACGAACCGCATGTCGGCGTTCACAGTGCATCGAAGGAAAGCGCCCGTTCACCTTGATCATCGACGACCCCTTGGCGAACAGCTTCGTTCAAAACGTGTATGCTCCCGACGAGGACCCCGCCATCGTCGAAGAGGTATGAACAAACGCACACCACCGCCTTGCTGCATCGTGTACCAATTGTTCGCAACCAACTCATCATCTCGCGTTTCGAATCGATGCCGCCGCCTGGCACACACACACAGGAGTACGAGCGTACCGAGGAGCAGAACGAGGCTTTGGGCTTGCTCGACATGAAGACCGAGGACTACTAGCTTGTATCGCCCTATCCCTATCCCCTTTCCCTAACCCATCCAATCCAATCCAATCCATCACCATGTGAGTTTTATCGAGACGCTGGTGGTGTCGCTGTTGAGTTCTTTGTTATGCCCGCTCGCTCGTTCCGTCGTCAAATACAATCCCTGGTTAGCGACCAACTGCACTGCCGCGATCGAGTGTGAGGGTGACTGAGCGACTTGTGATATCACCATAACCATATCAACACTACCACCATCATACCATTACAATATCAATCGAGAGCCATCGCATCAATGAATGAATCAACGATTGCATCAATAGATGTATGAATGAATGATCTCGATTCGATTCGATTCGGTTCGAGAGGTTTGAATATTTGAGCGCAAGCGCGAGCTCGATGGAGCAACATTCGCTCGCTGCCCTCGCTCGCGCTCCCTCTCGCTGACGCCCCCTCGCGTACGCAAGGCCTCCCTCACTCATGCCCCACTCTCTCTCTCTCTCCCCGTCTCCTAACTCGAGGCCGTGTAGCTATACCGATGGATGCGTCATCGGCAGACAGCAGCACGCTGCAGTCGCGGCCGCCGCCAAAGAGGCCGCCACCGCCCGTGCCAGCGGGGCCTCCGCTCATCGTACACACACCGATCGTCGCGGTGGACGATGACTTTGACGATGAACTGTTCGATCCCGATGATCTCGGCGACGAGGGGGCGGTCGAGTACGACGAGGGCGCAGCTCCGCTCTCGGACTCGGAGGATGGCGCTGGCTCTCGCGACGACGTTCGACCGACCTCGGGCGCCGTGGTCTCGAAGCGCACTGGCACATTAACTGAAGATCCAATGAGGTCCGAGGATGATGGATGGCGACGATGCAACATGTGATGCGTCGTCGAGTGTCTGAATGAATGTTGGGTTCGCGCGAGTAGGAAGGTACAAGGCATCACCAAGAAGGTCCGCAACACGTATCGCAAGAGCATCCGCGATATCGGCAGACTCGGCAATGTACGTCGGCTACGTCGGCATTCGAGGCTCTCAATGCGACACGCTCCACTCCAATGATTGATTGGATGCCTGGATGCGTGTCCTATCGAGCAGGTGGTACAGAATGCTCCATCGTCATCATCATCGTCGTCGTCGTCTTCCTCGTCGTCAGGCGAACCGACCGCACCGACAGAATCGACGCCCTTCTTGCGCAAGATCAACAAGATCACGACAGTGATACTCGAAGGAGTACGTCGTGTGCGAGCCTCACTCTCTCGATGCTCACAGAACTGACTCTGACTCTACACTCTCATCGTGCAGTGGATCGAACACCGCGACAAGCATCGCTGGCGTCGACGATGGGCGATCCTCGATGAACGTTCGATCTACGTGTTCAAGGCTCCTGATGTACGCGAGCACACCGGCTCTCTCGCGAGAAGATGTGTGCATGGCCATGGGATGCCATTGTGCTGCAGCTAGCTCACTCGCTCACTCCCTCATTGGTGCGTGTGTGCAGGATATGAATCCGCCGTACACGATCCCGTTGATGGGTAGCGCCATCAAGCGACGCAAGAAGACTGAGAAGGGCGAGTTCTCGTTCGAGGTCATATCTGCTGCCCAAAAGTATGATGATGCTGCTATCTTTGATACCACGAGAGAGATTGTGATGATGATGCCATCCTCTGACGGAACTCGATCGATCTATTGCAGCAACTTGTTCCAGCTGGAGACAGAGGCCGAGCTATTACGATGGCTGGTCGGTGGCCAGCAGGTGTGCGAGCAGCTGGTACTGGGCGAGATCGAGGGCAACAAGGTCAACAAGGTACCGTTCATGCATGAATGCGACAACCTCACTCGACCCCACAACACGTCGACTGATTGTCGTGCCATCGTCGTGTATGCAAGGCGGTCCCCGTCGCTATTGGTACGTCAGCTGGCGAGGAGCAACCGAGCGTGTCGACCGAGCACACCGACATCTCGGAGAGCCAGCACAAGATTCGAGCGATCGCCGAGCTCGAGGGCAACAAGGTGTGCGCCGACTGCGGCGCCACGGACCCTGAATGGGCCAGCATCAACCTCGGCGTCTTCATCTGCATCGATTGCTCGGGATTCCATCGATCGTTCGGCACACACATCTCCAAGGTTCGGAGCGTGAATCTCGACGTGTGGGAGCCGGAACACATTGAGGTCATGCGCTCGATCGGCAACATCGAGGCCAACAAGTACTGGGAGCATAAGATCCCTCCGTCGATGACGCGTATCACGCCCAAGGTCTCCATGTACGTTGGCTGCCTTCGCCGTCTGGCTTGGCTTGCTTGACTGGCTGGCTTGCTGACTTGGCATGTCGGCCTGCAGGGAGGAGCGAGGCAAGTGGCTGCGCCTCAAGTATGTCGATAAGCGCTTCTCGCGTGACTGGAAGCCGACCTTCTCGTTCGATCTCGGTACGAGTGGCACAATGAAGCCCACAGAGAGTGAGGGTGAGCCAGTCTTGGCTAACTGATATCAACATCAGACGAGCTCAAGCAAGTGATCGTGCATCTGCTCGAGGAAGACGCCGTGTTCCGAGAGAGCATTCGCACAATCCTGCTGGCTCCACCGACGAATGCCGATGCCAGCGGCACCAGTGTTGCTGCTAGTGCTGCCACAACTACTACAAGTGCCACTGCTGCCAGTGCTGCCAGTGCTGCCACAGTGGCAAAGTAACCTGCGTGTGCTTGCTCTCACTCGTTCGGTTGTGGAAATGAACGACAGTCGGTGCCGCGTGGGTTTAGAATATCTGCAGATGGGCCAGATAGATAGCTTGCTTGCTTGCTTGAGATTGATTGGGTTCGAGAGCTGGATCGCTTGAGGTTGGGTTGCGGTTGTTGGGGGCGACCACTACACGAGCACCACCAGCGTGGTCACAAGAGCAAGTCTTTGTTGTTGCTGCCTCGCTCGCCATCGCACGCAACCCTAACCATGGCTGCCAAGGCTGTCGAACGCGTACTGTATCGTTCTCGCTCTCCTGCACTACCGTACTGCTCTCCCGTGTGCACCGTTCGCGAGAGTTAACCCTGTGGCTCCTGGTTTGCATCGTGACGATGACAGGGCCTCAAGGAGGAGGTCGAGCGCGTCACCAACAAGGTGAGCCAGAAGCTCGAGTCTGCGCTGCCTGACCCAGTCAAGCAGAAGCTCGCTCTCGCTCTTCAACAGGTCGGTCCTGTGATGAACAAGCTCGGTACGACTCGAGTACACATCAGTGAGGAACGATATCGTCGGCTGATGATATCGTCGGCTGTTGCTCCTGCCGTTGCTATCTCGTCGATGCAGGAGAGTTTGTGGATAAGGCCGCTCCGTATGTCGAGGAGGGTATCGTGAAGGGCAAGGCCTTCTGGGAGCGACTCCGTGTATGCATTCCATACGATCCATCACGCACAGTCTCTGGATAGGACCGAGTGAGATATCGAACAAATATCTCGCTTGGAAAATATCTCGTTTGAGTGAGTGCGCGCGCGAGATATTATCGATGATTCGGAGTGACAGATATTAATCTCTCGCTCATTACCGATCATTCGGGCCGATATCGGGGTGTGTGTGTGTTTCTGTTTGTGTTTGGGTTTGTGCGTGTAGCCCTATCATCCTGAGGAGCTGTTGCCTGCGTTGTTCGGATTCGCCATGTGCTTCTTTGGAGGTCACTACTTCCTCACGTTCGCGGCCATCGAGGCGTATCGCGTCTTTGGTTGGTCGCAGACCATCGAGAACCTGCGTATCATCTATGCCAACTACCTCGTGGTGCTCGAGGCATCGCGCAAGGACGACGAGATCGACGAAGATGGCGACGGTGTCGCCGATGTGAAGCAGATATCGAAGAAGAAGCTCTTTACGAGGAAGCTCGCTCTCGTGCTCAAGGCATGCAACCCACACGAAGTATCGTTGGCGCTCTCGGGTCTGTGGACCGGCTTCATCGGCGTCGTGGCCACGTTGCGCATCCAATTCGCACAGACCATCACCATGGGTGCTTCGTTGGCCGACATCTTTAACGAGTACTTGACCAAATACTTGCTGCCAATCTTGCGCGCTGTCGTTCCTGCCGAGTATCACAAGGTAACTTGCTCTCTCACTCTCTCACTCTCTCAATCGCGTGATCTAACGTGAGTCTATCTCTCTCTATCTCTAGTGGTTGCCGTTTGCCGTGAGCTACATTGCACGAACGATTGGAGTCTCGATCGCTTGGTTCATTGCTCGTCTGCTCAATGCCTTCTACACCTCGACGCGTGGCGCTCAACTCTTTGCCTTTGGCTTGTTCACCTTCTTGCACAAGCGAAACTGGGCTCATTACGACTCGAGCACCGGTGTCTTCAACGCGGTACGCCCTCGCATCATCAGCTTCATCCACTTGATGGACGCATCATTGTAACATTGCACGCACTCCACTCCACTCCACGCCACGCCACGCCGCACACAGACCATCGTTGCAATGGCAGCGATCGGATTGTACTGGCAAGTGGTTACCATCTGGTCGGGATTGCCGTTCCCGTTGAACCTGCTGTTCTGGCCAGTGCGATTGCTCGACAACTTGCTCATGTACTTTGTCGCCATCGACACGTCGAACTTGACTGCCGCCGCCAACGCCACTTCGGCCGCGGCTGCTTCGGCTGCTGCTGCTGCTGCTGCGTAAATCAACCTCACGCTCGCGTCCAGTAAAACCGTTGCATCAAACTGAGGTTCATTCCAGTCGGCACAAGTACAAACACAATACGCAATGCAGTTGTCGCGCTAGCTATCTTCTATTCGCATCTATATCTATGTATGTGGCATTGCAATCGAACAATAGAGAGAAGGAGGGAGGGAGGGAGTATTGGTGGTAGCGGTGCGGCTTCACAGGCCCTTGTTCGTCTGCAAGCGCGCCAACCGAGCACGCATCTCGGCTGGTGTTGCCGATGGCGTCTTGGGATCAGCGGTCGAGAAGCGCGACGCCGCCTGGGGCGAGGCGTTGATCAGCGTCGAGCTCATCAGTGGCAGCTTGGGAGCAAAGGTCGATGCCGGCGTCACGACCGTGCTCGAGGGACCAGTGGCCTTGGCGACTTGCAGACGCTTCTTGAGATCCGCCAACGAGGTCGAAGTGCCTGAGGCAGTCGAAGTGGCGGCCGTGGTGGTGGTTGCTGGTACGTCGACAGTGATCGAGCTCTTGGAAGCGGTCGAGGTTCCCGCTTGCGCTTGCATAGCTCGAAGGCGTTCGAGATAGTAGGTCGATGAAGACGATACGGAGCTCGAAGAAGGAGCACTCGCCACTGGTGGTTGTTGTGAAAGGGTGTTCAAGTCGAACACGGCCTGGCTCACTGGCGCTTCAGACGGAACTGAGGCGACAGGCATCGGTTCGGTATCGACGGCCAAGGTGGTGGTTGCGGCGGCAGCAGCAGCTGCGGCAGTGGGAGCAACGAGCGGGTTGTTCAACTGGCGCAAGCCATCGACAATGTACTTGCGGAAGCTCTCGGTGGCCTTGGCAAGATAGGGCTCGATCAAGAACGGATGTTGGCGATCGAGGTCTCGCAACTCACGCATTGCCGCCTCGCGATCGGCCGTATCGTTGCTGCGCAATGCGGCGAGGATGTCCGCCAAGCGAACCTTGGCTTGCAGCTCGGAGGACGACGCCGACGTGCTGCTCGTAGCGACTGCCGATGACGATGACGACGACGACGACGACGACGCGGTAGCTAGTGCGGCGGTGTCACTCGCCGAATCACCGCTCGAGCTCTGAAGCAGCGCACGAGCCGTGTCTTGCTCTACGGCCGGTTGGATGGCTTGCTCGACCACAGCGGCAGAAGGCGCCGGTGGCGTGTTTGCGGCGGAGGTCGGAACGGCCGTGAGCGTCGGTCGCGATTGCAGGATCATATCAATGTAGGATCGCAGCGGCGACGGCTCGGCCGGTATCAAGTGCATGGCAAGGCGCACCTTTTCGCCCTTGCGCGTGACAATCTCGTGCAAGAGCGTTCGCACGGTCTTGAGGTAGGTGTTGGTCGTGGCCGACGCCTGGTACTGCTGCAAAAAGTTGTGGATCGCCAACAGCACCGGCGGCAGGTCGATGGTCTCGATGCACGAGCGCAGACTCTTGGCCATGTTGAGCAGGCACTTGCTGAGCAGGTCGCAGTACTTTTGCGACAGCGGCGCGGTCGACGTGGCCTCGCTCAGGAGCTGGATCAACGCCACGAAGCAGAGCGACTTGTTGCAGTTCTCGAGCACCTGCATGACGAGCGTGTTCATGGCGCGCAGCAACTGCGTGCCGTCGGCGAACTCCTTCATGTTGGCGTCCTGCAGGCGGTGAATCATGCACTGCAGCGTCTCCTTCAGGCACGGCAGCGTGATCTCGCGCGCGTACGCTCGCCCGGCGAACGTGCGCATCAAGGTGTTGATGAGATGCTTGCTGTAGCGAACCATCGATACGGACGGCGGCTGCGGCAACGAGCGGAAGCAACGCTGGAGCTGCATCACGAGCGCCGTCACGAGCACGTCGGCGTACTCGACCGGGATCGTTTGGTCCTGCAGACCGGGTGCGAGCACCTTGAGCGTATCGATCGCCGGCGCCACGGCCGTATCTCCGACCTTGATCGTTCCCAGCCAAACACTCATGGTCTCGCTCGAGACGCCATTCGGGTTCAATGACTCGATCGACGATGTCAACAAGACATGGCTCGGGGTTGCCGATGGTACTCCTGTCGTGGTCGTTGTTGTCGTTGTTGTCGATGTGGCAGCAGTACCGGCGGGAGGAGCTTGCGAGGTAGTGGTAGTGAGATTGTTTGATGACAACCATGCCGAGGTCGTTGCGGTTGCTGATGTATCCGAGAGAGAGCCACTGCTACTCGACGAGTTCAAGACGGTGTTGGTATTGAAGACAGGCATGCTGGTCGAGGCGGTGGTGGTGGTGGTGGTGGTGGCCGTATCGCCTTGAGCGGCAACGACCAACGGGTGCGTCTTGAGCTTGTCGACGATCGGTGCGATCGACAGGACGCTCGCTTGCTTGAGATCCTTGCATTGTCGACGGACGGTCTCGAAGCCGACGCGGCTCATGACGTGCGCCAACAGCGTCTCGGCCGCCTTTCTGGCTTCGGGGTTGCGATCCTCGAGACTCAGCAACAAGGGTCGAATGAGCGGCTTGACATCAATGGTCTTGGGCAGCATCGAGAAGCTAGCGATCGAGCTCGTGTTCTCTTGGTGCTTCTCGAGCCAAACGAGCAACTCCTTGCGCGCCGTGGGGTTCTCGACCAACGGCGTCGGCAGGAACTCGAGGAACGGCTTGAGGCCGATTTGGACGATCCAATCGTCCAAGCAGGCAATGGCCGAGCCGACGAGCTTCTTGTCCGAGAGGCTTGCAATGATGGCGGGCAGGAGCGTCTTGATGACGCGCGGGTTCTCGGCCAACGCCGGGCCGGTGGCAGTGGCGATGCCACCCAGGAGCGACAGCACGAGGCACGCGAGATTCTTGTTGCCGTCGGCGATGCGCTCCTTGAGCGCCGCGGGCAGCAGGCCGTACTTTGGCAAGATGCCGGCCGGAGCCGTGGCGACCATGTTGTGCACTTCCTCGATGGCGCTCTTGCGAATGGCCCAATCGCGGTTGTTCATGTGGTCGAGCAACTCGGACGTGATCTTGGGGCTGATGTCGATCTTCTCGTTTGTGTCCTCGGGCGCCGCGGCAGCAGGCTCGGCCGTGGCAAGGGCACTCGATCGTGCCGTTGTGCTCGAGGTCGCTCCACGCACGGCGGGAGACGATCGCGAAGCGGTGCTCGATGCGGTGCGAGCCGTGTCCTTGACCGAGGTGCGACCTGCGGGCTTGGGCGTCGATGAGCCCTTCTTGAGGGGAGAGGCCGATGCTACTGGCGAGCCGATCGATGAGGACGACGACGAGGCGGCGCTCTTCTTGCCAGCTGCCGAGACTGCTGTCTTGCTTACTCGGATGGTCGCTGCACCCGTACTACCGCGGGATGCCTCGGGGGCGGCTGCGACAGCAGGAAGACCGAGAGTAGGAGCGAGAGGAGCGGGAGCGGGAGCGGGAGCAGGAGCGGGAGCAGGAACAGCAGCCGGAGCGGTTGGTAGGGCGGCAGCTGCAGGTGCTGCTTCGGGCCAGTGCTCCTTGACCTTCTTTTGCTTGACGCTATCGAGCTTGGAGAAGAAGGGCGTGATGGGGCGCTCGCCTACAAGACCCACCAAGGTTCCGAAAGCCTTGGCAGCAGCGTCGCGAGCTTGTGGCGTGCTGTCATCCATTCCCTATCAACCAACGCCGTATGGGTGAGACACGCACACAAGGGAGACACTGGAGACTACGACGTACGAGCATGATGATGGCCATGAAGCTCTTGAGATTGGTCTTGTTGACCGCGATACGATTGCGTGGCTTTTGCGTGACCGAGAGCTCGATCGAGCGACCGAACCACAAGAGCGTCTCGGTACGAACGGCGGGCACCTTGTTGTTGACGGCCTCGGTGACTTCCTCTAGCACCTCGCCCATCGAGAAGCAGTACTTGTGCGAGGCATCCAACGCCTCGTGAATCGACGTGATGACACTCGGCTTCTTCTCCTTGAGCTTGGCGAGGAGCACTGGCAACAAGAGCTTGCTGTATGCCGCAAAGCCTTGTCGCAATCCGATCGTGAGATTCGTGACACAATCGATGGCTCGATTAGCCACCATGATGTTAGTGTCCTTGCTGATGATCTGTATGAGAGATGTGGAGTGAGTATGATTGAACGAACTCGCACGACAGCGAGTGTGCGATAAGCGTCGTACCTTCTTGAGCACCTTGGCGATGACGGTAAAGTCGCCCGATTGCTTGAGCTTGCTGTCCTTGGTGAAGGCCACGAGCTCGTCGAGCTTGGCCTTTCGGTCGCTCCATTTCGTGGCATTGAGAGCCTCGCGCCACTCATCGAGAGGCGCCAAGTGAGCGAGGAGATCCTTCTCCTCCATGAACTCGAACGGATCGGGCTCCTCTGGCGCAGCGTCGTCGGCCGCAGCTCCTCCGACGCCACCGGCGCCGCCAGCCTGCATCTGCTGCTCCATGACCGAACGCAACAAGCGCTCCGGCTGTGCCGACATGGGCTGCACGGTGGCGAACTGTGCCTCGAGGTCCTTGGCCTGTGCGGTTCGGAGGGTCTCGATCACGGACGCCAGAGGTCGGTTGCCGACCCAGCGATAGAGCTCGAGGGTCAACGCCGTCGTCTCCTTTCGCACGTCCTTGTCGGTGTGGTTGAACAGATCAGCGAGCTTGGGGAGGATCGACTTGATCGGAATCACCTTGCCGAATGCCCTAGGTAGTGTACGATCGAGTGTGAATGCCACGAGCCTCGCTGGAGGGCAGGCGCTCGTGCAGCAAGATGGAGATAGCACCGTACTTGAGAGCGAGATAGATTGCATTGACACACGCGGCGGCCGTCTTGGGAACCTTGTGGCCGGTACCGACCAACAACTCCTCCTACACGGTCGATCGACAGCGCACGAGCATGTCAGTGAGACGAGACATTGGTTGTTGATGTCGGTGTGGCTCATTCAATGGATCATACAATGACCGGAACAGCAGCCTCTCGTTCGATGAGAAGCAACAGAATGTCGAGCGTGAGCTTTCGCGTATTGGGGCGCGCTGTGATGGCCTTGTCGATCAACGAGGCCACGATCTTTTGAGCGACTCGCGGCGCCATGGGCGAGCGGTCGACCCAAGCCAACACCGCCGCGAGACCCTTCTCTTGCGCAATTTGGTTCGAATCGCAAATGATCTTCTTCATCGAGCCAGCTACATACCAACCACATGATTAGCGCCACTATTATTGATAGATCACGATAGATCACGATAGATCACGATAGATCACGATAGATCACGATAGATCACGATAGATAGATAGATAGATAGATAGATAGATAGATAGATAGATAGATAGATAGATAGATAGATAGATAGATAGATAGATAGATAGATAGATAGATAGATAGATAGATAGATAGATAG
>Ga0209935_1004892_pt1 | contig 11836 bp, 10 predicted proteins | sample ThiBio_1000_plan_2_FD_183958 | JGI IMG/M metagenome (GOLD analysis project Ga0209935, IMG submission 183958) | Wastewater bioreactor microbial communities from Cape Town, South Africa - Thiocy_cont_1000_plan (SPAdes) | ecosystem: Engineered > Bioreactor > Thiocyanate-remediating >... | reverse complement strand
TGATATTATTTCAATTGAAAATTCTCATACTTATTCTGGTACAAATGAAAACAATAACTAATGATTTATTTTTATTAATACAATGTCATTCATTGGATTATCTTCTACGATTTGGTCTTAATATGGATCAATGGATAAATGCAAGTATTGCAATTGAACGAGTCTATACAATTATGCAAGGTGTTCATTTTGATAAGAATAAAAGTCGAAAATTAGCAAGAATTATTCTTATTTGCTTGAGTATTTTCAATGCTGTAACCATCATTCATGATCCTATCCATCGAAGTTTAGTTTCCGAAGGAAACGAACATGATGAAATAAGAAGAACATGGTGTATTGTTCAATATAATTCCCATGTTTCTATCTACAATTATTTTATTAATATTGTTCATCTTATTTGTCCGTTTATGATCAATTTATCATGTGTCATTATTTTAATATATAAAAAATCTCAACAACAACTAAATGTTCACAAACATTTACATTTTCAATTTGTTTTACTGCAACAATTTCAAGAACATAAAAATATATTAATAGCTCCGATTGTTTCAATTCTACTTGCATTACCACGTTTAATTATTATGTTTATAACAAAATGTATTAAATCACCAAATGATGTATGGTTACCTCTTATTGGTTATTTGATCTCATTTATTCCAACAATGCTTACATTTATTATATTTGTATTACCATCAAAATTCTATCGAAAAGAATTCTCGAAAACTGTTCAAAAATATCGAGCAAATATACAGCGACGTGTACAAATTTCAAAAGAGTGATTTTAAGTATAAATAAAACTATAACAGTGAACTTATTTTTCTCTTTCTAAATATGACAAAAAAATATATAAAGAAGAAAGGATTGAAAAGCAAAGTTTTAATTTGACGCTATATAAAATTTCTGAATACGACTAAAATCATAAGAATTAAGAACATATATATTACCATATCTATCGAACACGAAATCTGTGGGATGACTCAATTGATTAGATTTATTACCATAGCCATTGCCACCAACAATAATAGTATTATCAGAAGCTCCATTGATTCTACGCATTATTCGATAATTGTTTCGATCACTCACATAGAGATTGCCGAAATCATCAACAATGATTGTTGATGGATAATAAAATTGTATTGAAAGCTCTCCTTCGCCATATCCACCAGCTACAAGAATGCCTTCCTTCGCACCTTTTACCCATTTCATTACACGAATATTAAGATCATCCAACACGTATACTGAGTAATCTTTATCGACAAAGATAGAACCTGGTTGATGAAGACGTGTGGAATCATCTCCTGGACCATTTCCACCCGCAACAAGAATATTTTCATGCGTTTTTACATTCCAACGTCGTACTTCATGTTGCTCGCGATTACTTACATATAAATAATCTTGATCATCAATTGCAAGCTTATAACAATCAATGTTAGAAATGAGGATGTTTCCATTGGTTGTATTTCGAAGTGACCATTGTACAATTCGTCTATTTCCACGATCACAAATAATAATTGAATTATTTTTTCTATTTACAATAATATCTGTTGGCATTGATAATTGATTTGTTTCAGATCCATTTCCATTTCCACCTACAACGATACGTTTTTCTGTGAAATTATTTGACCATACCTCAACATGATTATGTTCATGTCTACATATATAAAGATTATCACTGTCATCAATATCTATGGTGTCACTGTTAACATAGCTATCAATCAAAACTGTGATTCCATATTGTCTCCATTTTGTTATATTCGTTAAACTTAGATTATACAATGGAACTAATATAATAATAACAAAAAAAAGATTATTATTTACTGAGCATATGTCACTATTCTTTACCGAATTCTTTTTCTTCTGTACTTTGTGTCGATGTTGTTGTTGCTGTTATTAGCTTGTTTTTTGCTTTTTTCATTTGCAGAACAACAGTTGGAACAGTCACGATAGTAACAATTAAAATACCAATGATTAAAATTAAAATGAATCTCTTATGACATAGATATGCACGTCTAAAAATGTTTCAATATACATTACATTCTTTTCGATTAAAAAATACCTGTTTTTTACATACTCAGAAACGTTTTGTAAAGATATTGACGATTCCAACTTAACCATTGATGATATTTTTTGAAGAATGATTTTAAAAAAAGAGCGTTGATAAATGAGAAATCTGTTAATTTAATTTTTTGATTAAAGTGTCAGATGGTAATATTTTGTTAACGAAAGTCAAATGTTTGTCAAAATGTTTGTCGATTTATTAGATATCCGTATATAAAACTTTTTTTCAGAAGTATAGTATAGTCGGACTTGATGTAAATATTCGAAAATATCGAGTGAAGACACTCTAGCGAATGGAGACATCTATTTTGGTTTGATCTAGAGAGCTGCAAACCGGACGGGTACCCGGCACCCGAACCGACCCGAACATGAGTCCGGGTAAAATTTTGAAAATCGGTTCGGGTCCGAGTGAAAGTGTCTACCCGGACCCGACTCGAGAACTAGCGACTGGCCGTGTTTTAGAAGCACGACGACAACAACTCAGCCCTGATTCACTCGATAGTCTAGTATTTTTACGTAATTTTAGATTGCCATAACTCGTTTTGTTATTTATTAAGTATGATGAAAGTAAATGCAATATATATGTTTGGAACCAAATAAAGATTTAGAAATTTAAATATATTTTGAAAAACAAATGATTTGAACCGACTCGGGTCGGTTCGGGTCCGGGTTCGAGAGAAAAACTCGGTTCGGTTTCGGGTGGAAAAAAGTGTACCCGTGCAGGACTCTAGTTTGATCATACGATATAGTAGTGAAAAGATTGATTTCATCTTGAAACATGATGGACGATTCATTTAAAATGAAAAGGAAAGAAAAGAAAACTTTCATACTTGGTTACTGCCCTATCTGATGTACGTATAAGGATAGCGTAACTACTCACAGAGCAGAAGATATGTGACTTGAATACCACGATTGATTGTCTTTTTATTTTATTATAGGAACTAGGATTCTCCCTCTTGAAAATAGTTTTAGAATATTTTAAATCTTGTTTTAAATTACAACATTCATTGAGTAAAAGTAAACATAATGGTGCGACATCTGTTTATTCCGGTAAATAGTAAAAGAAATTATTGGTTAAATATAAAATCTTCATAAATACCTTCAAAACGTATATATGGTTCTAACATTTTTTCACTGCATTTTCTATAGCTGAGACTATCAAATCAATACAAATTTGACCATCTAATCAGTTTATTAAAGAAATATATTGGTTAGTTTTTCTGTATATGATGTGTACATGTTTGGGTTTTTGCGTTCTGTTTTTGAAATCGAATATGCTTCTTGAATGAGTAATAAAAAATTTGTTTTTTTGAATACATACGTTAATATGACAAACAAATTTTGTTTTGCACCGCAAAATAATGTGCGCAACTTCGATTTCCACAGAAAGAATTATGACAGCAAAAATTGAAGAAATGGCAGCAACTGGATTCTCTCTACTTCAATAAAAAATTCACGTACATAGACAAATGTGCATTTCAACAATAGACACGGTTACATGCTCCTTTATTTTCCGCGAGTATATAACTCGCCTGAAATCTTTTCGATTAGATTCGGTTTAGTTCGTAGAAAACACGACTCGTTCTTATAACTGATATATATTGTTTTACTAGAAATCTATGTCATATATTTCAGATTGCTACATAGTCAATGGGGGAATCGCAAGTGCAGTTGGCGATACCAGTGAACGATGATGTCCCTGAAACGTTCTTAAAGGAAATTCGTATTATGTTATTGGGTAAAATCGGTGCAGGTGAGTACTTCGTGAAGCAACTTCTTGAAGTTCTAGTTGCTGAACATGAAATGAGAGAGCATAGGAAACTGAAGCTAATGAAGAATTTCTATATATCAAAAATTTTCCAGCGCAAACTGTGAATGGGTGTTGAGAGTGACGGTGTTGTAGAGTAAGCTGTGAAAATTATGAATTTATTAGGAAAATAATCAAATATTTATACCATTACCATTAATATTAATATACTAGTTGTCTGTACGACGTCAAATTATTTTATTTTTGTTTTTAGGTAAAAGTACTCTTGGAAATCTATTAACTGCCTCACAAGAATTTGCTGAAGGTTTTACTCAAGCCTCAGTAACAAAAGAAGGTGTAATGAAGGAGCGTCAATTTGGGCAAAGAACACTGAAAGTGGTTGATACACCAGGATTCTTTGATCCCATTGTAGATCCACGAGACGTTAAAAAAGAAATTAGAAAATCAGCACTTTTGGTTGATCCAGGACCACATGCATTTCTTGTTCTTTTCAAAGCCGATCGACTATCACCGGAAGAACGTGCGTGTGCTCAGAAAATTACCGAAATCCTTGGCCCACAAGCTCTCAACTGGTGCATCTTAATAATAACACATTCCGATTATTTTAGCGCTCATGGAACAACATTTGATCAATATAATAATTCTGGGGATCGATTTTTATCTGAAGTTTTAATTAAACAAAACTTTGGTGGTCGTTTTATGGTTGTAAATAGCAAGGAAATCGATCCAACTAAAAATAAAAATTTAATTCATGATCTTATAGACAAAATAACATCCATGGTAGCCAAAAACAATGGCATGTACTTCGAAAATACTTATATCGCAAGAATACCACGTACACAACCAAAAATGGAAACAATGTTAAATTTCAAAATTGTTGAAGAAGATCGTACTATCCGAATCGACGCTAACATTCCAATTGATACTTTAGAACAAAACAGACTAACGTGCATAGAACAAAGTGAATTATGTACCAATGTTTTGCATGATACACATAGTGACCCTTCGAATTCAGAGAATCAGGCATCGAATAAAAATGGTACAGATGATGCATCAAAATGTAAATATCAAACTAAGCGGAAAAAAAAACATCGGTGTATAGTTTCGTAAAATAACAATGCTTATATGGTATACGAATTTCATGAATATACAGCAATATTTAGTTTGACTTACATCAAATTTATCGAATTATTTCAGATCTGTCTAACTATGCTTCCGAACAACAGCTAAATACGTTATTAAATCCTTATAATTACTTTGATCATCTTATTTAATATTGAAAAATTGGAAAAAATATATCAGACTATCAATATTACATCTATCATGTATATTGATACTTTTGCAGCTCGTATATACAAAATTAACAGCAGGAACAGAAATGATTGTAACGATGTCTTTAGTTTTGATCGCAAAGTTGGTTTAATAGTCTAATTACCTTCTAGTTCCGATTTTCTTCCAAAAATCAAGAAATAATGTTTTGCCCTTTGTGTTTCATGAAATATATGATTCATTTTGCTCTTCTTAAATTCTTTTATCATGTATATTCTATTTGTGATTCAAGTTTTAGATTTATAAAATTATTTCAAGTATTATATAATAATGAGTGAAAGATTAAACAAAGCAACGTCAAAAACATCATTACATGAAGGAAATATGATGGAACATAGTCGTTTATGTGGAATTTGTGGTAAGAGTTTGTATTCAATACAATTAAATATAATCAATATTGAATTGTAAACTTATTACAATGTGAATATTTCATAGGAAACTGCATTGAAAATAACGATGAATCTGAGCCGTCAGCTTCAGCTGAGTAAGTGAACAAAATACTATGTACTTCTTAGAAAATACTAATACAACTCGTAAAAATCAGTTGTAATACTTTACAATTCAAATAAAACAGAAATTGTGTCACTGGCTTAAGAAACTTTTCGAAATTACCTTTCTCGTGGTTGTCGCAAATTATGCCCTATTTCGTCGCTTTAATTTTTATGATACTACATTATTCTTTATATAGGAAGACCAATCAAGTTATTTGTGATAATTGTTACATTCGCTACTCTGCAGATGAATGTGAACTAGATGATACGATATTTGGTAAATACATTATTGTTTTTAATAATTATTTGATTATTAAAACTATATTTGATCTATGTTTTATTCTAGACGCAACTTCCAATCAAGAAGAACTCAGATCTGAGTCTAAAAATTCAAAGTTCAAGAATTTATACAACTTCGACGATAACGAAAGACACAATGATTTAGAGAGACAGAAGCGACCGCGTTTATATTTGACGAGTATGCGTATATCCTTCTATTGATAATATGTGAAAGAATTTTGCAAATTCATGACTTTATACCAACTTTAGATCCAAACGGTGTTGACTATGAATTTGGATTCAATAATTTACCACCTGATGAAATCTATGAAACGATGAAAACGGAGCCAACAAAGCGAAAACCATATCCAGTGGTATGGTTAGAGCATTCTGAAAATATTCAAGGAGATTGTTACAACAATTATGAAAAAAGATTACATGAAAATAAATTTGATTTAGAAACATTTTCAACTGATAGATTATGCGAGGATTATCTTCAATCAGACACAACAGGAAAATGTTTTTTAATCGTTCGTGATAGTTGGGGAAGACAATTTTTGGAGAAAAAAATTGAAACAAGTAAGATGTTCTTAATTTTGCTTTACAAATATATAACAAAAGTCAGACATAGAAAACTTATGCAAAAGGATTTGAAATAATAGTCAGGGATTGTCTATAATTTCTATTTCTTTTTAGGTCAGGGAGCAATTCGAGTACATGACCATCCTAAATTATCAGCAATTTACGTTTACACTTCAAATACGGACAATGAAGCCATTTATAACACAATACCAACAGTGGAAGATCAAGAGATAATTAATAGTACAGACTCTGAGAAAGACAAACAGCGTATGTTATTTTATTTTCAAAAAAGTCTTCATACAATAAGATAACCGTGACAAATTGTACATCTGTAATAGGTGACCATGTACTCAATTTACAAAAAAATGGAGCAATGTCGAATCAAAACACGATAGATGATCCTGTCAAAACTAACAGTTTATCTTTACTTGAACAATCAAACAGTCAAGCTTCGAAGAAAACACAATTATCCAAAATCATTTCATGTTTGCGGACATGCTGCTGTTGTTTGTGCAAATCGGATTCGATTGTAGAAGATAAGAATGTTACTTTACCATTACTTACAGAAACAGAGAAGCCGCATAAGGTGATGCAAAAGGAGCAATCCTCAACAGCAATAGACAACGATACGTCAAGCGAGAGAGTTGCCAGCAAAACGTATGAAACTTCGATCCAAACTGGTCAAGGGACTTGGACTAAAGAATATTCTAAGGTTAGTATTATTTACAATGGTTACAATTTTTCTGAGATCAAGTTTAAAAAACATGATCTGGAATGTCTGTGACAATGCAGAAGCACTGTTGATGCATGACTCGCATATGTTTTAAATCACTCTAATTTTTCTCATTTTGAAGAAGAATTGTCATCATAACATCAATCGCATACATAGAAAGAGTCTAAAAGGTAGGATGGGAGGAAGTCAAATTATAGTCTCTGAATACCTAAGAGTTCTTTCTTGATTATGTTTCGGAAGTTTATAGCAACTATAACATTTTCTTCAATGCTAAATGAAATCTCTTGATTATATACATATGTATTAACGAATTTCTATGTATTTAAGGTTCGCGGTTTCTTTATGACGTTTGAAGATTTACTCGTTCAGATGTGCAATGATCAAATCGTCGTGAAAGAGGAAGTCGATAACTTACTAAAGTTGTCAATCATCAAATCTGATGAGTCGTCAGTTCAACGTTCAGAAAAAGGAAATTCCATATGGTTTCAAATATTTATTGAGGCTTTGAGAAGAATGAATGGCGATCGTGATAAAGCTAAAGCAGAAATGTTGGATTTATGCCGATTGATCTATAAGGATGATAAAATATATCAAGATGTGTTAAATAAGTTTGAAAATGAGTATAAAAAGGAAGATTCAATTCGTTGGTATACTGAAAATACTTGTTTCTATCGTGTTATCAATAAGGCATTACGATATCAAATCTACGAATCTATTATTGGGTTTCGTTTCTTAATCAATGACATAATTACACAGTTGCAAGATGAACACGAAAAAGAACAACGAGCGGTTGAGTTAAATGTTTTGAACCCATGCATTCGCGTGTATCGTGGACAATTGATGAAAACACAAGAATTCGATGATCTATCCAAATCAATAAATGAACTTGTATCCGTGAATAGTTTTTTGTCGGCTACGCAAGATTATAATATCGCTCTACAATTTTTTATTGGGGCCACAATCAACGAAAAAGAAACACCACTTCTACTGATAATTGATGCAGATCGGCGGAAAGTGACCGGAGCATATGCAAATGTATCTCAAATAAGCGCGTTTAAAAATGAAAGAGAAGTTCTTTTTTCCATTGGTTGCATTTTTCGTATAAAGAATGTTTATAAGCGTGAAGAGGAAGACTTTCGTACAATGGAAATTGAGCTTTGTAATCAAGATGATAACGCATTTAACGATACTTACAATTATATAAGAGATGGCTTGCCAAGAGAAGTCGGATTTACTGCATTGGGTGATTTTTTTCTTAAGATGAACGAACTTCGGTTATCTGAAAAGTGTCACAAACAAGCATTGCAAACCGAACAAAGTAGTGATTTACAGCGCCTTCGATCGATCGTCGGATTAGCGCATTTAAAGAGTGAAATTGGTAAACACGAAACGGCTTTGGAAATTCACAAACAAGTATTAGCGAAACAGATCCGTCTTCTCTCACCTAATGATAAATTATTAGGAATCACCTACACCAACATTGGGATCGAATATTATAACTTAAGAGAACTTGATAAAGCTTTGTACAACTACGAAAAAGCTCGAAAAATATTCAATGAATGTTATCCTGCTAATCACCCAGTATACTGTCAGTTTACAAACAATGTGGCTGTAGTTTATGCTGCTAAAGTTCAATATGACAAAGCTAAAGATCATTTGGATAAAGCTGAAAGAATATTAAAAGCTGCTGATGTACCTGAAACACATCCAGATACAGCGACAATCCTCGCCAATATTGGAGTCGTATACAGTCAACTACGAGATGCTGATAAGGCTTTGCATTTCCAACAGCGGGCCTTTGATATTCGTCAAATTTCCTTACCCAGTGCACATCTTGATATGGCACAATCAAATCAAAACCTAGCTATCCTATATGAATCTCGAAACGACAACCAGCTAGCACTGTTATATTACAAAGACGCCTTAAAAATTAAACTAAATTGTTTATCCCAAAAGTCATCTGAATATCGGCAAACATGGGAGTACTATACAGATCTTTGTCAGAAAATACAAGATGTAAGTAAACTTTATATGAAAGAATAAGTGTAGTATCAGAAAATTTAGCATTTTTTTTGGAAAAAGCATTAACTTTATTAAGAACCGATTTAAATTATAAAACTTTTGAGTCAAACTTAAATGAATCAAGCAAATTTTAAGTGCGAATAGAGGCATTCAAAGGAGATTCTAAATATCAAACATAGTATAGATTTCAAGTTTCTATAGAATTTTAATAAGCGAGACTTTGACTTATTCGATTACGTGAAATTTTAGTAGTCAATGAGAATTTCATAGATTAGAAACCATTGAGAGTTATACTCAACTACTTTGTAATTTTCAAAATTCAGTAAATCTTAACAACATTTCATCGGCATTCATGTGCGAAATATTAATTGCTTTCTTCTGAATCTACAAATTGTGAACATTTATGAGTGTATTAGACTTTACTCCACTCTTTGAGAAATATTATTTACAAAAAAAACTTATTTTTAACTAGTACAGGCGACTGTTTGATGCAACGATTGAATTGCTCTGTTCCAGTATGAGTGTAAAGTTTCAATAATTTATCATTTTTTAAAATTCTAAAATGAAAAAAGTGTTTTAATTCAATACAATTGTACATTTATTTTTATCAGCGACTATATTATTATATTACGAAAAACTTTTCTAAGCTTACTAAGACCATAGATTTCGAAATATTAATCCATAAATCATTTATTTTTAAAATCAAAAGCTAGGTTATTGCTATGTTACTTTACGCTTCATCTACAATTAAACAATGAGAACTAACTTATAGCTAGTTATACTATTCACAACTCTTAACTTCATACAAATGCGTTCTCTGAACATATATGTATGTAATCAACCTTTTTGAGAACTTCTTCATCAGCAGAGTATTGATTTTAGAGAGTTGAATAGCTTTTTTTGTAATGATAATGTTAGGCGTAAATTAATCTTACATAATTAACGCATTTCCTCTTAAAATGAATATAAAACCCTAAATAAACTGACAAAATATTCTATTTTGAATTATTGTATTTAGTCTAACACAATGGGTATTGTTATTGTTGGTCCATTGAAAAGTGGTGAGTATAGCGTAATTACTGATTTAGAATTTCAATCTTGATATTATACTAGTTATAATCGGTATATTTTATCTTTACAGGTAAAAGTTCATTTGGAAATATACTCGCTGGTCGAAATTATTTTGATGTTCACCGAACTAATAAAACTATTGATTCAACATTTTGTTTTCGGGATTTTGCTGATAAGCGGTTAATTATTATTGATACGCCAGCAATACTTGTAGACTACACTGCAGAGCAAAACAACGTTATTATTCAAGACCAGATCAAAAAGTGTAACGCTGTACTGGAGGCTCATCTACGATCAATTTTAATTGTTATCTCTAGTGACATGCCATCCAATGAAATTAACATAGATTTATTTTTTCAACAATTAAACACACATTTCGGTGAAGACGCTGTCAAAAAAAAATCTATATTAATTCTAACACATCTTGATCAAATAGCTGATGAAGATGGACTAACAGTAAGCGCTCATTTACAACAACATCCATATCTTATGGAATGGGTGAATCGATGTAATGGTCATTATTTTGATGGTAGTAAACTACAAGCAGGCATCGATGTGGCCAAGAGAAGTGATGAAATCATTGCTGACATCATAGAAAAAATACGTTTACTACCTACATTTTAAAAAAACATTTTTATTCAAAACTATTATATTATTATTTTCTTTTGCACTTGTTTTCTATCAATCGGTATTATTTTTAGCGCATATACTTACTATATTTAATCAAATAAGCTATCACGACTTTATTTCAAAGAAGTGAAAATAAAGATATTGAAACATGATCCTAATTAACCGGTATTGAGATTAAAGACATCTGTAGTGTATTTATGTTACTTAAAGAGGAAGTGAAATGAGAATGAAATGATCAGAAAAAATATTATTGAATTTGGATAATTTGTGGGTAAAACGGAAGTATTTTACGAGTAAATCAAATTTGTTTTCGGAATAGAAAACATTATTTATGAAAATAATCTTAATGAACTTTCCGAATAAGTAACAATAGCTCATCACAAGTAGAGTCATGCAGGATGAAGGTTGAAAATTTATAACCTGTTAATCTGTCAAATTTACTATTAATCACCACTGAGATTTTTCGTATATTGCTGAAAAATGACTTTTTCTAGGCTTTTTATGAACTAATTCACTGTTTTATTATTTAAATAAGTTGACTAAGAGTAGAACATGGTTTTAATGCATCAGGTTGTATTTTGAAAAACAGAAAAGTCATTATAATCTAAATAGAATATGCGATATTTTGACGAATAGTCTGAAAAAGAGAATTCAAAGAAATTACGACAAAGTAAAATAATTCATAAAGATGAATTGAATTGTATTGAAAACTTATCCAATGAAATGTTCTTTGAAATATTTATACTGCATTCTCAAATCTTAATCATCGTTTTCAACAATTAGTTACATCCAGTTCACGCATTCAATATACAATAACTCCGAACTTTTTAACAACAAAACAAACCTTTTTCAATCAATTATTATCGAAGATAT
>Ga0209935_1004890_pt1 | contig 11842 bp, 21 predicted proteins | sample ThiBio_1000_plan_2_FD_183958 | JGI IMG/M metagenome (GOLD analysis project Ga0209935, IMG submission 183958) | Wastewater bioreactor microbial communities from Cape Town, South Africa - Thiocy_cont_1000_plan (SPAdes) | ecosystem: Engineered > Bioreactor > Thiocyanate-remediating >... | reverse complement strand
CACTACCGTAACCGACTGCCGAGAGTTGTGGCTCGAAAAAGTCCTGGTATTGCTTAGCTTCGACTTCCTACTCAGCATAACCAACCGTGTTACCCCAACCGTCTCACATTGCGAGCGAGCGAGCGAGCGAGCGAGCGAGAGAGAGAGAGAGAGAGAGAGAGAGAGAGAGAGAGAGACCTGTAAGCAAATGATGTCGGACTCGTACTGGCGCAACTGCGCGAGGATTCGTTGCCTTCGATACTCGAACTCGAGTGCCCAACACGGAACATACGGATGGCGTTCCAGCGTCGCGTACGTTTCAGCCAGAATGTTGTATGTCGATACGCGGAATCGAAAGCCCTCTACGCGGCGTCATCATCGTCAGTAGATGGCATCGAGGCATCTCAGTAGACGCGAGGTTCGAACCTGGTGCGCGCATCTCGTTCTCAACGTATGAGTGCCACGCGCGTTCTGGTGGAGGAGAAGATGCTACGGCCCCAAAGTCGAATCGAATCGGGTGGGTACATTAGGATCATCGTAATGGCAGCACGTGAGAGCGAGAGAGAGAGAGAGAGAGCGCGTAACGCACGTCGAACACGATCGCGCAAGTACGCGATGATTTGGTCGGTGCCTTGTTGCAAAACTGCAGGCGGCGGTGATGTGATTGGGTTGCCATCGAGGTTCAGAACAGAGAGCCTGGAGCGTGTAGTGGAGGTGACGAGTATGAGCGAGTGCGAGCACGAGCGAGATAGCGTGATGATGCGGGTCGATACGACGAGCATGGATGGCATCACGCCTGCGAATGCGTATGCGTGCGTGGGTGCGTGTGCGTACCTCCACAGTCGACCCATCTCGAGTGGTAGTTCGGTGATACGATTCTGGTACAGCAGGAGACGCTTCAGTTGCTGAAGCTCCTCGATCTCGGGCGGTATGTGCGTCAGGCGGTTGTAGCTGAGATCGATGTGCGTCAGATTGATGAGGTTGCTGAAGAGCGTCTTGGGCAGCGACACCAGGTTGTTGTTGCTCAAGAACAACGACGTCAGATGCGTGTAGTAGCCGATACTGTCGCTAACGTTGTAGAGGCCCTGGTTCGCGAGGTCGAGCCCGGTCCACGTCTCCTCGCCCTTCTTCTTCGAGTGCGGATCGATCACGACGCCGAAATCGTCGTCGCCGCCAGCGCCGCCGTCTCCCTGTGATGCCGGGGCGAGTACGCTCGGAGCGCTCATGATGGTATGAATCTTGTAACAGTCGCTCACTTACACCACACCAAACACCGCGTCGCCGGGGGTCTCGGGGTTCGATAGCGCGAGTGATCGAGTGATCGAGCGATGCGATGCGTAGCGAGGAAGGAAATGAGTGAAAGAAAGTGAGAAAGCGTCACTGCCTGAGAGCAGCCTCTCCTGAAGCGGCTTTTTCAATCGTTCACTAGGAGGCACTCGGCCTCTGGGCATTTCATTCTTCCTCTCTTCACTCACACACTCGCACACTGCGCGCAAGATAGATATGGCGGATGAAGGTACGTGCACGCCGCGAGCGAGCGAGCGATATGCTCCACGGTGGCAGCGGTGATACTGATCGGCCGTGAGTTCTTTGCAGCGGTCCTCAAGGAGGGCTGGCTGACCAAGCAGGGCGGCCGCTACAAGTCATGGAAGAAGAGATACTTTGCATTGCGCGAGTCGCGGCTCGTGTACTACAAGGACAACAAGAAGAAGGTATGTACGCCGCCCCGCCGCTCCCACGCTGCCGTATCTGCTGCGATACTGCTGCAGTAGCCCATCAGAAGACGAGTGCTCATGTTGGTTTGCGACGCGGCGTGTGTGTTTTTGTCTGTTGTGTGTTTGATGCGAGCAGGAGGTGCTCGGCGAGGTGTCGTTCCATACCATCACGTCAGTCGAGGAGTCGGACTTCAAGGACCCCAAGAACAAGAAGCGATGGTATCTCGAAACATAACGTCCCAATCCACATACACACATACACACATACACACACATACGTGCCCGAGCGTTACGCACGCTAACGCTCTCTCCGTGCCTTGGATTGATTGATTGATGCACAATCGCCGCCGCCGAACCACCACCGTCGCTCGATGATGCAGGTTCTTCCGCATCAACGTATCGACCGAACGCACCTCCTACTTGATCGGAGCCGATACTGCACAGGATTGTGAAGATTGGATGATTGGTTCGTGTGTGCTCTCTTGCTCCATCTCGTTCGTTGGCTCACTCGTGCCTCTCTGTCTGTCTGTCTGTGTGCTTCCCTGTGGTTGCCGTCGCTGCAGCGCTCCGTGAAGCTCACGGCAACTACGTACATCAACTCAAGACACAACGAAGGGCCACTCACCTGCCTCCCGAAAAGCAACCGAGCAGCCCTGCGACCGGCCGTCTCGCTGCATCGACCGATGTCGTCAAGGTTCGAGCCGCCGCCGCTGCCGATGCTCGCGACCGTTAGCGCCGTGTGACTCACATCTACATCTACATCTGCGCCATCACTCTCTCACAGAGAAAACCCATCCTGCTCGAGACCCGAGCCGACTCTGCCAAGACCCTGGCTTCAATGCCTTCGGGTAGTGGCCCAAGCAGTCCTGTTGCTAGTGGCAGTAGTACCGCTGCCGCCGCCGCCGCCGCCGCCAGCAGCAGCACCGGCAGCAGCAGCAGCAGAGGCAACATCGTGGCGCGAGCAGACGATGCCACCGAGGCGAGTCTCCAACGCTCGTTTGCCAAGTTCATTGCTGACACGACCGAAGCCACGACGCTCGAGAATGCCAAGGTAGGTTTGCGTTGGTGTTGGCGTATTTTGTGTGGAGCGGCGAGTCATTGCGCGGGTGAGTGACGCGGGCGCATCTAATGTGTTGATCCGGCCGATTCGTGCCGCTGCCATATGTGCATCTGTGCATATGCGCGTGTAGGAATTGTATGCTTCGGTGGTCGGCGGCTCTGCTGGAGCCGTCAAGGCACGCCTGCAAATGGGCGTCTCTCCAGGCTGGCGAAATGACGAAGAGGGCGGTCGCACGGCGCTTCACGTTGCGGCTATCGCTGGCGATGCTCGCATTCTCGAGCTGTTGCTGCAGTTCAGCACGAGCTCGGTGGTCAATGCCCGAGATGCGCGAGAATGGACGCCCTTGATGGAGGCGGCTCACAAGGGCCACATCGACTGCACCAAGCTCTTGCTACAGCGTGGCGCCGATATCAATGCCCGCGATCGTCTCGGTCTCACTGCGACTCACATTGCTTGCATCGCTGGCCGGTACAACCTCGCGTTCAATCTCCCCTTCCTGAGCGTAGCTCGCTCGCTCTTGGCTCGCTCATGACCGTTTGTGGACACCGCACACGTAGCTCGCAACTCGCCACGTACTTGATTGCCACCACGACTGCCAACGAGGAGGATGACGACTGGAGCGAATTGCACATTGCCGCCATCACGAGCAACATCACCAACATTCGAGAACTGCTGGCGCAAGGCGAAGAGCTAACGCCGCATCCAGGTACCAAGCTACTGCGCTCTCACTCACTCATTCTCCGAAGACTCACGTGATTGGCGGCTGTTTCATGCAACGATGCAGAGAACCTCCTCACTCCGCTTCATCTCGCGGCTTGCAGTGGCTCGCGCGAATGTGTCACAAGCTTACTCGAGCATGGCGCACATCACACCATGGCCGTCGATCTGCTGAAGAAGTCTCCGATGGTATGTCTCTCTCGCGCTCGCTCACTGAATCGCGATCGCACTCGCTCACTCGCACCATGTGGCACAACACTAGCACTATGCCGTCGCGTCCGGGAACCTTGGCTGCGTCACGGCGCTGCTGGAAAAGGGCGTACACATCGATGCACCGGATCACTACAAAAAGACGCCGCTAATGATGGCGATCGGCCTCGGACATAACGAAGTCTCGAGTTTGCTGATCGAGCGAAGTTGCAGCCTGGTTGCAGCCGACTCGTTCGGCTTCACGCCGCTGCACTACGCCAGCTTGCACGGCCGCATCGAGACCGTCAAGTTGCTTCTCGAGCAGCCGACCGTGCAGATCGACGCGCTCGCTGACAACGGCATTACGCCGCTGTATCTCGCGGCGCACGCAGGCCACGTTGCCATCGTCAATCTCCTGATTCTCAAGGGCGCCAACCAGAGCTTGACCACCGTGGTACGCACGCAGCACACGCGCGCCAATCGAATTAGCGCAGCCCCTCGCTTGCTAATGCCTCGTACGTATGGCTTGTTGCAGACGGGCTTGACCCCAATGCATGAGGCCGCGCGAAACGGCAACTCCAAGTGCATCAGCCTGTTGCTCACCATGGCGGCTCCGATCGACACACAAGACGATCTCGGCAACACGCCTCTTTTCTACGCCTGCAAGAGCAACTCGCGCGAGTGTGCAAGCATGTTGCTCGATGCAAAGGCCGACCCGGACCATGCTAACAAACGGTATGGCGATGGATGCACATGAGTGTCGATTCTCCGAGCGCCTCTCCTGACCGTTGCCGCGTTGCGCCGCACCGTGTGCAGCAACGAAACCATCCTCGCCGTGAGCTTGGAACACGATAACTTTGACCTGGTCGATGCCTTGTTGGAGAAGGGGGCATCAGTCAACAAGGCCTCGACCGGAGGACAGTCTCCGTTGTTCATCGCTGCCACGCATGGTACGTGGAGAACGAGTGAGTGAGTGAGTGAGCGAGTACTCGGTTGTTGGTCGGTGCTCAATCGCGCGTATCATCGTAGGTCACAAGGAAATCGTCGAATTGCTCCTGCAGTGCGGTGCTGACGTACATTTTAAGCACCGCTGGCAACTGACGCCGCTCATTCGTGCTGTGACCAATGGGCACGCCAGTGTACGCTTGCATTGTGGTGGTGGTGTAGCTCGTTGTCTCGCTTGCTGCTTGTGCTCACCTTCAGCACTGTTGCTCCTCGTGACAGGTTGCCGCAACATTGTTGGCGTGGAATGCCGACCCTAACCATCGCACCACCACCGGCTGGAGCGCGATGCAGGAGGCTGCGGCGCTGAATCGTGCCGATTGCATTCATATTCTTCTCGAGTATGATGCGGATACCAACGTTGCCAATGACCAAGGCGTCACACCGCTGCATGAGGTACGACCAAGTCGAGAGTGTTGTGCTTCTCCTACTTTTCTGACTCGAAATATGCTCGCAATCTCGATGCGCTGTGTGCGTGTGCGTGTGTGCACAACATCAGGCTGCTACCAATGGCCACCTCACCTGTGTGCAGAGCCTGTTACTCAACGGCGCCAATCCGAACCAAAAGGACAACGAAGGCTTTACGCCGCTACAACGCGCAGCCTTTCACGGAAAGGTCGATTGCGCCTTGGTGTTGCTATCGGCTGGTGCCATCATCTCCGACCGGTATATATATTCTACTGCATTTGCGCGCACGCTCGCTCTCTCTCTCTCTCTCACTTGCGCTCCGTGTGTTAACATACGCCACGTGGTGTCGGCAACTGGCTGCAGCTCGAGGCGCATGATGGGTGCATTGATCGGAACGCTGTGCGATGCCAAGTTGAACGAACAAGAGAGCCAGGTGGTCGACAAGATGGACACTGTCGGGCAGCTCAAAGAGGAGCTTGCAGCGGCGCAGGCGGCACTGGCTGAGAAGGATGCGACGCTCGCCTCCAAGGAGGCCACCTTGCAACAGCTGTCACGTGAATCGAGCGCTGCCAACGAGCAGCTCTCGAGCATGAAGCAAGAGAGCACCACGCTGCGCAAGCAGTCGCAAGCGCTCGAGGACGAGAACCGCCGTATCAAGCTCGAGCTCGAAGCACTACGGCAGCAACAACAACTGCTGCAACAGCAGCAGCAACAGCAGCAACAGAGCTTCCTGGCACAACAGCAGCAATATCAGCTATTGCTCCAACAGCAGCAGACCGGAGGCGTGGCTGCGGCAGCGGCACTCATCTCGCCGACCAAGGATTCGTCACCTGAAGGAGCCGCTACTGCTCCGGGAGCCAGCGCCACGAATCCATCCATCGTAGCGACAGCAAATACGCCGACACTCACGCGACTGGGCTCAGGAACAATGTCAGCCGAGGATCAAGCGATCGTGGCTCGTAACTATCTCAAACAGGTACGTGCACCTGACTCGAGCCTCGTGTGCTTACGCACCAACTCCAACCTACTCTACGCTTCTGCAGGTGCAACAACTGCTGTCGGCCGATGAGTACAAGAACTTTCAAGCACTGCTGCGCGACTACAAGAAGAAGAACATGCAAATCGAGGAGCTGATCGAGCGCATTCGCGTCCTCTTCTCGACCAAGGAGACCTTGCCGTTGTTGCAAGGCTTCATCACATTCGTGCCCGCCAAATGCAAGCAACAATACGCCGAGTTCTGTGCCAAGATGGAGCAAACCGCCACCGCGGCTGCCAGCGCCACGTCGACGACCGATGCAACACCACCACAATAACCAACACGTACCCCCTCGCTTCAGCTTGTACCACCATCACCATCAACTCGTACCAACAATCTATCTTCTTCTCCCAACGCCACTGGTCCTGCACAACTCCTCACATCCATCCATCACCTCCCCGGCGAAAGACGCTTATGGTAGGAGCGCCGGTCTCAGTTCACGAGGCGGCCCAGAGGACTTGGCCTCTCGTTGCTCTCTCCTGGCTCGCGCTCCAGCCTCTCGTCGCGTGCCTATTGTTGTCGTCATCATCGCCGTCGTCGTCGCCGCTGCTGTCGTTATTGTGTCGAAGCGGAAGTCGCAATGGCTTACTCGATTGAGAGGCACACGTTTCCGGACTCGCCTGTTAGTAAGGCTGACGATGGCTCGCGTGCGTTCTCGTGCGAGTGTCGCCTTGGGGGCTGCGGCGGTGGGTGCCAGAGGAACTCTCACTGCAACAACGACGACGTTGCGGTGGGACTCGCGCTCCGCTGGATGGCGGACTGCTTCATGCAGGTGTCGTGGGATCGCCACGAGGCGTTTCGTCCTATTGGTACGTGAGCGGCGACCGTGCAGTGAGTGCTTGGGGGTTCGCGCTTGAACAGCGCTGCTCACTGTTGGACAGCGTGGGGCCAACGCTATGCTGTGAGCCACAGCTACCGCGACGTGCCAGCTGGAGTCGTACTGGTATCGCGACTGTCGCCCTCGACCACTACCACGACCAAGACCGCGAAGGCCAGGATTGAGCTGCGCCGCGTGGTGTTGTCAGGCATGCCGTGCACGTCGCAGCTGCCCACGCTGTGACCTTGGTCTAGCTTGTTAGAGTGAAGGCAGAGTTGTTTGGCATCGAGAGAGAGAGAGAGAGAGAGACGGCGTTCATCTTGAACCTGCTCGATCGGTAGATAGATAGATAGATTGATAGATAGATAGGGAGATTGAGCTGGACGACGAAGTTCTTCATCAATGACTTGACGCTCAATATATATGTATGGATGATGGATGGATGTAAGTATAACACCAACGCGAACGTCGACCGGTCTGATGACGATGAGTAGACGATGGCACGCATGAGATACAAGCACGAAGGCACGCAAGCACAGAGTGAGAAGAGGAGAGAGAATTATGAGATACTCATACAATCACGCAACTGCAGGAATGCTGAGGGGATGCGGTGAGGGCTAACAAATACATAGCAATCGTTGCATGGAGAAAGAGAGAAAGAGAGAGAGAGAGAGAGAGAGAGAGAGAGAGAGAGAGAGAGAGCATACGATGGAGCGAGCCAGTTGGGAGAGAGGTGCGCCTGAGCGCGAGCCAGACATGGAGAGAGAGAGTGAGTGAGTGGGTGTGTTACAACCTATCGCATGCCTCGATCAACGACCGCAGGACGATCTTGATGTAGTTTGTGTCCTCCATGATCTGCTGCAGAGTCTCGTTTCGTGCTCGAAGTACGTTGGGCGCAAACACCATTGCGAGGTTGTCGATGCCCATCTTGCTCTGCGCCGAGAATTTCGAGGCCTCCTGCACGTACGTTGAAATGCAACGATCGCCGCAGTTCACCCGAGACATACAAGCCGAATGAGATCGGCTGCTCACAGGTGCCCACAGGTGCATAGGAACGCGCGAGTGTGCCAGGATGATGGGAATGGCGACGTGCCTTGAGGAAGCGCAACAGATAGACGGCCAGCGGGTAGTGCGCCTCGGGCAGACGTCGCAAGCAGTTGATGAGCTCCTCGGATAACCTGGCGTTGCCGTACTCATATTGGCCTGTTCGAGAGGCACACGCACGTACATGACATACGACGCCATGGGCGAGCGTGAGCGTGTGCAGACGAGCGAGCGAGCGAGCGATTCGCTGCGTACGAGCAATGGCCAAGAAGTCAGGATACAGTTCGAACGTCATCAGTGGCTCGGGCATCTCTCGAAAGTACAGCTTGAGCACTCCAGCGACCGAGTGAGCGCTATACGGCGACAGATTCACCGTGCCCACTGCACGATTGAGAGGGCGAGAGCGAGAGCGAGAGCCAGCAACCGACACGGGAATCCATGCACCACGAGCGAGCGAGCGAGTTAGCCATCATCGCGAATCAATCCAGTGCTTGAAATCGTGCGCGTGTAGAAGCGTGGGCTGCGCGTTGCGTGTGCGCGGATGTACCAGTGTCATAGTCTCGCTTGATGATCTTGACGTCCTCGGCGGTGCCCGGCACACGGAAGAGTCCTTCTTCGCTCAGGCCTGTGTGTGGCGCATCCAACACCAAGCATCGACCAGCTGTTTGAGTTGCTTGCTCTCTCTCGCGCGTGCGCGCGCGTGTATGCGAGCATGAGCTGTGTGCTGCGTGGTGCAGCAGCAATCTCACTAGCGCGGGCGCGCGGTCGTGACCTTGGTTCTCCTGCAGCCAGGTGCACGTCTCGATGACGATCACGGGTACGTCGTCGTGCTTGGGCACTTGCGTCAGAGGAAGACCGAAGAACTGCGACGGCACCGGTGCTTCGCGCAAGATGCCTTGCTCGACCAGCTGCGTTGGAGGCGGTCGGCGCGAGAGGAACGCCTCGAGGAACTCGGCTACCTTGTGTGAGATCTTGGCCATGGTCGGAGAGAGGAAGAGGAAGAGGAAGAGCGGTCACGTTCAACAGGCCAGCGAACACAGGTTCAAGAACGAGAGATAGAGTGCGATGTGTATGTGTATGAGCTACGAAGCAGCAGTACGAGTACGAGTGCCGAGTGTGAGAGGCAGCAGAGAGAGGGCGAGCGGGAGGGTGTAGATGGGTTGGGCAGCGAGAGAGAGATATGAAGAGTGGCGCCGCTCTCACGCTCTTCTCTCTCTCTCTGGCCTCTGCTCTCTTCTGCTGCTGTTGCGCACCCGAAGCGCGAAAAACCACCAAGTCACAAAATATCCAGCCAGCCACCATATCCGGCTTCGCTCTCCCGGTACGGTATCGCTCTCTCTCTGCCCTCTCTCGCTCTCTCTGCGCCCTTCCTGCCTCCCCGCGCGCATCCCTCCTTGCTGCGTTGGGACAAGGGACAAGTTGTTTACTTGTTGGTTGTCGAGCCGTCGGGCGGCACGAACTTCCACACTGCCCCGTCCTTGCCGTCCTGTACTCGCCCCAATGCCCAAGCTTGCACGTCAGCCAACGACAACGACCAAGTCCACACCAATACTAACATGCGCTCTCCTTGCTTGCGTGCGCATCGCGGTACCTTGAGTTGTATGCCTATGTGCGGGAGGGCCTTGTCACGTAATCGGTCACACTCGTGCAACAACTCGGTCGCTGCCGTTGCCGCTCTCTCTTGGCGGTCGGTGGCTTTGCAAATGCCGATGGCGCGCTGGCGCACGAACGAGCGAAACTCGACGAGGCTCGATGCCAGAGCCGCGACATCCACGCCTTGTTGCTGCTGCTGCTGCTGCGACCATGCAGCACCGGTCGCACGCAGCGAGTGGATGCCGTTGTAGGCGTCGGTGAGGTTGGGCCAGCTCGCGTCGTCGAGGCCGAGGTTCACCAGCGACTCACGCACGTAGCTTCCGATCTGAAGCAGGAGCTCCGGTACAACGTGGATGCCAGCCGACTCGGCACTACCATCACCACACCGAGCCAAGTGCACGTTCACGAGGCGAACGATCTCGAGCAGAGCGCGCATGGCGGCCGGAGTGTCAAAGTCGCACGCGAGGCTCGCGCTCACCAGCATCTGACTCTCGTTTGCACTGTGCCACAGACTCGTGTGCTCTTGCGTCAGGCACTTGCGTGCTAGTTGCTGTTGCTGTTGTTGTGTGGCCTTGATGCGCGACTGGTGCAGCGTGTGGGCGATCGAGTCGAAGAATTGCGTGAAGCGCGCCTCGACCTGCTGCGCATCGAGCATGCGATCGGCTGCGAACTCGACGTTGCTGTTGTACTTGTGCAGCAGGCAAAAGACTCGGAACTGGTTGGCCGAGTAGTCACGCAGCAGCTCCTTGATGGTGATAAAGTTCTTGAGCGACTTGGACATCTTGTGGCCCTTGATGTGCAGGTGGCCCGTGTGTAGAAAGTACCGCGGCCACTGAGGATTCTCGTGTCCGAAGGCCGCGTTGCATTGTGCGATCTCGTTGTCGTGGTGTGGGAACTTGAGATCGATTCCGCCCGCGTGCACATCGAGCTCGTTGCCAAATATCTTGCTGCCAGAACGAACCGACAAGCGAAGCGGGTAGCGGTGAGCGACCAAGAGACCACCACCAGTTGCGATACTGCCGCTCTCGCGTCCTCACGTACTGAACCATGGCCGAGCATTCAATGTGCCAACCAGGGCGCCCGGTACCCCACGGAGACCTCCACCAGAGATCGCCTTCGGCGTGTGGCGAGTCGACCAGCGCATTCGGCATCGCCTTCCACAGCGCAAAGTCGAACGGGTGGCGCTTGTTGCGCTCGAGTGCCGCCGTGTCGTCGCTCGCATCGGCGGCACACGGCTCCAGCACGCGGTACTGGAAGCCGGTGTCCTTGAAGTTGCCGGTATCGAACAGCACCGAGCCGTCGGGTGTCGTGTAGCACAGTCCACGCTGCTCGATCGTGCGAATAAAGTCGATGATTTCCGGTACGTGCTCCGAGACGCGAGTGATGGCCATCGGCGGAGCGACGCGCAGCGCTTGCATGTCGCTCATGAACTTGAGCTCGAACTCATTGGCCAATGACGCACGCTGTGCCGCGACGACCACCATCACAAGTTCCGTGAGTTCGGTGAGTGCGCTGTTCGCTCGAACGACTGGTCAGCAGTCGCATACCGAGCGAGATTGCTCGGCGGCACGAGCCATGATCTTGTCGTCAATGTCGGTGATGTTCATCACGTGCTGCACCTCGATGCCGAATACACGCCGTAGAATACGATGAATGATATCGATAGCCTGTGCGTACGCGTGTGTACGTGTGCATGTTCAGCCACACGTTGTCATCAATCGTAACGTGACACACTCGTGACACACACTCACTCTCGTGAACAGCGAAGCCGATACATACGACGTAGGTACGTGCGTGACCGAGGTGTGCCTCATCGTAGACAGTTGGACCACACGTATACCTGCACGTATGAGATCACGGTCACAAGTACACCAACATATGGAGCCCGATAGGGTGTGAGGAAGCCGCTGATTGGCTGTCTTGGCTGTCGTTGCGCGTCGTTCGCGTCGTTGCGTCGGAGGTGGATCCGACGCATGCATACCATGAGAGCGGTCGAGCAGCACGCGATCCAGCCACAACAAGTGGCACCAGCGATGAGGAGAGCGAGTTCCAGCACATAATACCCGTGACATGACCTTCAGGCCGCTGCCATGTATTCAGCGCCGTCGATACTGGTGATGGCGTCGGTGGCGTCGGTGGCGATGTCGAAGAGGCGATACACCTCCTGATCGTCGGCGCCACTCGCAGGATCGAAGCACCTTCGAACGAACGCGAGATCGATCGATAGCACGCTAGCGCTCTACTGCATCGAAAGAGCTTCAAGCTTGAAGCCATTTGGAGCG
>Ga0209935_1004883_pt1 | contig 11864 bp, 12 predicted proteins | sample ThiBio_1000_plan_2_FD_183958 | JGI IMG/M metagenome (GOLD analysis project Ga0209935, IMG submission 183958) | Wastewater bioreactor microbial communities from Cape Town, South Africa - Thiocy_cont_1000_plan (SPAdes) | ecosystem: Engineered > Bioreactor > Thiocyanate-remediating >... | reverse complement strand
TGCTTAAACGTTTTAGAATACTCTCAGAACGATATAGGAACAGGAGAAAGAGGTTTGGCCTACGCTTTAATCTGATTGCTGCTATTTATAACTCTGAACTATTATGTTAAGTTTCGGAAGAGCTCTATTGCTGATATATTATTTCTCCCAAGGCCTTTTGTGCATCTGGCTGTTCTTGGTTTGCAGCCTCTTGATACAATTGTACAGCCTTTCTTGGATCTTTCTCAACGCCTATACCAAGCTGATACATTTTCCCCAAAGTAAATTTTGCATCTGGATGTCCTTGATCTGCAGCCTCTTGATACCATTGTGCAGCCTTTCTTGGATCTTCCTCAACGCCTATACCAAGCTCATACATTTTTCCCAAGCCATATATTGCATCTAAGTGCCTTTGGCCTATAGCATATCGATACAATTGTACAGCTATTTTGGGATTTTTCTCAACGCCTATACCAAGCTCATACATTTTTCCTAAGGCATATGTTGCATCTGCGTGCCCTTGGCGTGCAGTATGGTGATACAATTGTGCAGCCATTGCTGGGTCTTTCTCAACGCCTATGCCAAGTTCATATATTTTCCCCAAAGTATACTTTGCATCTAGGTCTTTTTCTAATCGTAATTTTTCTATGAACTTTGATGGCTTTTTTTTACATATTTCCTTTCCTTTTACCAGTCTTAGATCTGGCTCAACATATAAACCAAGTTTATACATTTCTTCCAAGGCCTCTGATGCATTTGGCTGTTTATGGTCTGCAGCATCCTGATACAATTGTGCAGCCTTTCTTAGATCTTTCTTAACGTGTAACCCAAACTCATACATTTTTCCCAAAGTATATGTTGCATCTGGGTGTCCTTGATCTGCAGCCTCTTGGTACAATTGTGCAGTCGTTATTGGATTTTTCTCAACGCCCATGCCAAACATATACATTGTTGCTAAGGTGTATGTTGCATCTGGGTGTCCTTGATCTGCAGCCTCTTGGTACAATTGTATAGCCTTTTCTGGATCTTTCTTAACGTGCAACCCAAACTCATACATTTTTCCCAAGGCATATGTTGCATTTAAGTGCCCTTGGTGTGCAGCCTCTTGATACAATTGAGCAGCCATTAGTGGATCTTTCTCAACGCCTATACCAAGCTCATATATTTTTCCCAAAGTATACTTTGCATCTAGATCTTTTTCTAATCGTAATTTTTCTATGAACTTTGATGGCTTCTTTTTAGATATTTTTTCCTTCCCCTTCTCTTCTTCCACTTCTAGTACCTTTTCCTTTTCTTCTTCCACGTCTATAAGAATAGGTCGATTAGAAGAGTCTCCATAGCTTTTTGAAAATGAGTCTAACAAATCATATGTTACTTGTTCTTTTTCTCCCGATGGGTTGCTCATTAAACGCTGAGTAATATTTGAGGAGCTGTCTGTGTTAGGGATAGCTTGATTAGAAGAGTCTCCATGGCTTTTTGAAGTTAAGGCCAATTGTGAAAATGTGTTTAACAAAACATATGTTACTTGCTCTTTTTTTTCCGATTGATTGCTCGTTAGACGCTGAGTAATATTTGAGGATCTTTCTGTGCTAGGAGTAGGTTGATTCAAAGAGGCTTCGCAGCTTTGTAAAAATAAACTCGACAATAATATAATATATGCCAATAGTTGATGACTTAGCGTATAAGATGTTTTCATGATTTACTATTTTAAGAATAACACAAAATTAGTTAGTACCCAACTTACATACAAGTGAAGAAAATAATCAACGTAACAGTTGGATTACTTCTACCTTGAGCCATCGAATATAAAAAAACCGCCAAATTTCCTCTTTTCTGTATACCTTCTTTGCTAGAACAATCAATAAAGATCTTTCGAAACTAAAATATTGGTCGTTTTCTAAATAGGTTTTTGACAAATTTGATCAGTCTTGGGAAGATGTTTAATAGAAATCTTTTGAAACTGTTGAACTGTATTTGTTTAGGGTGGATCATCCATAGGAATAAGATTCTCAATATCGAAAAGCATGCTCATTTCTTAGGTTATGCCTGGAACTAGCTGAAGTTTATCTCTATTAAATTAAATCGGGAGTGGAGATAGTACTTCGATTTTTATTCTATTTATTTTTAGCTGGAAAGTGAGATATAAGTTTGGAAAGGGATCTAAATGTATGTATTTACAGATCGTTTAGGAATAAAGTTGTTGTTATCAGGAAAAGAATGTGGTCAACTCCTAACTCAACAATTCTGGCTTAAGTATCCACGTTTATATCAGAAAAAGTAAAGTTAGCACAAAGACAAGAGCCCTACATCAAGATAGACTGTGTAGAATAAAGATTTGTTACTATACAATCAAGCAAGAACATGCGTTATATAAATAATGCCTTGATTACTATTTTTTAAACTAAAATTTTAATTGGGTATATTGCAGTGATGAGCATCCCAATATTTATTTTGCGAATCTAAATTTTAAAATCAAATCATGAGAGCAATATTTTATCCCAAATTACTAGCTCTAAGTTTAGCCGGGATGACTGTTTTCCTCGTTATTTCACGGGCGAATGGGGCTTATACTAAGAAGCAACAGCAGCGAGAAAATAGGATATCAAGAAAAACTAAAGATCTTGATAAAAAAGATGGGTTTAATTTTGTAATCGATAACACATATTATAGCAATCAGGCGCTAACAAGTGTTCATAGATTAGGTAAAACCATATTAGACCAGGTAATAGTAAAAGGCTCTACGGAAGTCCAAGGGCATTTACAAGTAAAAGATTCGAAACTTAGTACCGTTCATGTACAAGGTAGAACCAATATTCGTGATAGTACCATTCAGGGAGCTGCTCTTATCCAGGGGAGAACAGAAATAAACAATACCCAATTTATTAGCGACCTCAGTATTCAGGGTAAATTTTTTATTAGCGGTAGTACTGTTAAAGGGGAATTGGATACGCAAGGCAAATTTGAGGCTCTTCATACTACTTTTGAGGATCGAGTTAGTATACAAGGCCTTTTTGAAGTTAAAGATGCGGTCTTTCAAAAAGAAGTGGATATACTAGGAAAAGTATATGTGAAGCGAACTTCCTTTGGAGATACAATCACTGCGGTAGCAGAAAAAGTATTCTTGCATGATGTTACTGCTCAAGATCTCTATATAGGTGAAATAGATCAAGATTGTTGTGAGAGATGCAAGAAAGATTCTAAAAAATGTTTAAACAAAAAGATTCAGGAAGTTACGCTATCAGGTAAAACTACACTAAAAGGTTCTATTATTTTTGAAGCAAAAAATGGGATTATACTACTTGGAAAAGAAGCAAAGATAGAAGGAGAAGTGATAGGTGGTACGATCAAAAGACTATAAAGGTGCTAGAAAGAGCTTCGTGGATATCATGAAATTATGAAATATCTAATTATTGGCTTAGGAAATATGGGCCCAGAGTATGATTTGACCCGACACAATATTGGATTTCAGGTAGTAGATCAATTAGCTGTGGACCATCAAGCAAAATTTGAAGTAGATCGATTAGCCTTGCTTGCATCTTTCAAGTACAAAGGTAGGTCGCTTTATCTTATCAAGCCTACCACCTATATGAACCAGAGCGGCAAGGCAGCTCAATATTGGCTAACTAAATTAAAAATACCCATCGAAAATAGTTTGACGATTGTAGATGATTTGGCATTGCCATTTGGTAAGTTGAGATTGCGGGCTCAAGGAAGTAGTGCTGGACATAATGGATTAAAAAGTATGGAAATGCATGTAGCAACCCAGGATTATCCACGACTAAGGTTTGGTATAGGCAATGATTTTTCAAAAGGACAGCAAGCTAATTATGTGCTAGCACCGTTTAGTTCTCAAGAGCAGGAGTTATTGGCAAGCCCAATTAACCAAGCATGTGAGATCATTCTTTCATTTTGCACGATCGGTATTAATAGGACGATGGAAAAGTATAATTCAGATTAGACTTCTTCCGAAACTTTCGTCTTGAGCCCCTGAGTTCGTCAGTAAGTGCGTGTCAGGGCCCCAGCCCTGACACTCCAACTCCGATTTCTCACAAATTCCTTCCTGCCCAGTGAATTCAATACTTGGTTTCAGAAGAAATCTATTAAATAACTCACTTTGTGCATCAAGAGGTTGGATGAGTAAATAAGTTTATCATTTGAAAGGACCCAGGTATTAAACTACCGAAAAGGGTTGAAAAAACGTAACGCCCGCCGCAGGCGAAACTTGATTCAAAGAAATAAGGTTCAACTAGAAAGGTTTTATTTTATGTTTTAACAAGTGGTAAATTTGCCTGGACTGTTCCTCAATTTCGTAACATGAGTAAATAAAAACAGCTACTTACTAAACCAAGCTTTTTTAACAGGTATCAACCAACGTGTTTCTAACTCTTTTTTCTGAGTAATTGTGTTATCAAAAGTAAGCATGTCAGGAGTTATGGTTTCTGCTTGTAATCTTTCTTTGGCTTCCCTGATTGAAAGAATTGAGTATTTATTGGGCTCTTTGATGATTATTTTCCCTCTATTTAAAAAGTCTACGCCGGTAGAAGTTTTAACTTGATGTAAAAACTGTATGGCACTATCCGTAGTGCAACAGGACAGTTCGAAGTCTGCTTTTTCTATTCCTAATATTAAGAAATAATCATGTTTTATTTGGACACTGGCTAATAGTGGCCGTCCATGAGAAGACCAAGATTCTAGAAATACTTTTGCCTGTTCTAAAATAGCCTTTGATTGAGTGGGCGAGAGCTGTTGGTCAGCTTGATAAATCCATATATTTGCTTGATCTGATAATTTCTCAAAGGAAGTATACATAATTTTGATTTTAGAAAGCTTGTCTAGGTTGCATATTTTTTTGAAATTGCTGCAATTTAATAAGTTGGGAAATTAAAACACAAAAATTGCATAAAGATTTTCCGATTAGTTGCAGTAAATCGGCTAATTATATAGATTTGTAACTTTGTTATGAAGGTGATGTAGCTCAGTTGGTAGAGCATCGGACTGAAAATCCGTGAGTCGGTGGTTCGAGTCCACTCATCACCACATTGTTTTATGAGGGGGATTTATATAAAAATCCTAAGCTATCCAGCTAAATAAGCAACTCTAAATAAAAATTTTCTCATAATTTAGAAGCAATAAGTTCCCTGTTTATTCTTAACTATTACATGCTGTAAGCTGGTTAATTGGTGTAACTATCCAGGGATAATAAAGGGTTGATTCCCATGATACCAGAAGCTAATTGGTGGTAGCACAATGATTTTCTTTTTTTAGCCTTAAAATCACATGCTGTTTTCAGTTGTTTTTGAGTAAAAAAGCTTAAATTAGGTATCAATTTTTCATAACCATATCCGTTTAGTTTTTATTAAAATTTTAAAGGCTTTTTCATGAACTTTACTGTAGAGGGTATTTTAATTGTAGGCTCTTTTCTACTTTTTATCAGTATATTAGCTAGCAAACTTTCTACTAACCTAGGCATCCCTACCTTGTTAATATTTTTAGCAATTGGTATGTTAGCTGGGGTTGATGGAATAGGGGGTATTCAATTTGAAAGCCCGTACATAGCCAAAGTGCTAGGTACTGTAACCCTTACATTAATCCTATTTTCTGGAGGGTTAGATACAAATTTTGAGCACATCAAGCCCATTATTTGGAATGGTATTTTGTTATCTACGGTGGGTGTGTTAATTACTGCACTAGGAATCGGATATTTTATTTATTGGGTAACAGATTTTACCCTCATAGAAAGTATGCTGGTGGGGGCTATTGTATCTTCTACAGATGCTGCTGCCGTGTTTTCTATTCTTCGGTCTAAAAATTTACAGCTTAAGGCTAATCTATCTCCTACTCTTGAATTAGAGTCTGGAAGTAATGATGCGATGGCTTATTTTTTAATGATATTTTTCACGAAATTACTTACTAGCAACCAAGATATTAGCGTATGGTCAGCGGTACCTCGATTCTTTCAAGAAATGTGTATAGGTGGCCTGATTGGTATTATTGTCGGAAAAGGTATGGTATTTGTGGTAAATAGAATTCAGTTGGCCTATGAATCATTATATCCAGGTATAACGTTGGCCATGATTTTATTTGCTTATTCTGCTACTAACTTCATACATGGTAATGGTTTTCTAGCTGTTTATATAGCTGGAATTATTTTAGGTAGCCAAAAATTTATCCATAAAAATAGCTTGATTAGGTTTTATGATGGTATAGCTTGGTTAATGCAAGTGGTTATGTTTATTAGCTTGGGATTGCTAGTTTACCCACATAAGCTGGTACCTATTGCCGGCATAGGATTACTGATATCAGCCGCCTTGATATTTTTAGCCAGGCCAATTAGTGTATTTGTTGCACTCGCATTTACTAAAGTTACTTTCAACCAAAAATTATTTATTTCTTGGGTAGGACTTCGAGGGGCAGTGCCTATTGTATTTGCTACGCATCCTTTATTAGAATGCGTAAGCAAATCAGATAAGATTTTTCATATCGTATTCTTTATTGTACTTACTTCTGTGATCTTACAAGGAACTACCTTATCTCCCATTGCTAAGTGGTTAGGTTTAGAAGAATCATCCTCTCAAAAAAATGTTAGAGCTATTGACTTAGCAGATGAGCTTAATACAGAACTCTTTGAACTAATAATTCCTGCAAACTCTTTGGTCGATGGTAGAAAGATTGTTGAAATAGACTTTCCGAAGCATGCCCTCATTGTGCTTATCAATAGAGACAAGGGCTATTTAACACCACGAGGTGATACAGAGCTTAGATCAGGTGATAAGTTGATGATTATGGCCGAAGACAAAAATCTTATTAAAGAAGTAAAAGATTGCTTGGAAATAGCCTAATAGATTGTTTTAAAGTTATTGTGTTATCAACATACTGGTTATCAATATCTCGGCCAAAGTATCTGCTGATAATGTTAGAGTACTTTCCAAATCAGTACCCGTTCCCTTAGCTTTGTAAAGTAAAATTTAAGAATAAAAAAGATATAAATATTATAATTGTTGTAATTAAAAGTTATCTATATCTGGGTAGCTTTAGGTAGTGGGGAGGATAAGATGCGATAGCATTTGGTTAAAGATTTACTGCTGTTAAATTACGATATGTTGGCCATTTAACCTTAGGCTGCTGTGAGATGCGAGGATAATGCCTATTAGGTCGTAACTTTGTTAACCCTCCAGTTTTTATAACTTATAGATCTTAAGATATCACACTATTTCTTCTTAACCGAATGCCATTGGGGTAAGATATGGATAACTTTTATAAAGTATCACTAACAGCACAAGGGGCACTTTATTACCCGTTCTAGGCTAAAAACCTATGCCGTGACTTAATCCCCTTGCGCTAGTTAGAGTTAGCAACTCAAATAGAAGTTTAGGCCTCTAAGCCTATTATTAGGGAAATGAGTATCACTCTAACTGGTTAGTGTTTGTTTAAGCTTATAACTCCAAACTTATATGCAATAGAGCTCTTCCGAAACTTAACATAATAGTTCAGAGTTATAAATAGCAGCAATCAGATTAAAGCGTAGGCCAAACCTCTTTCTCCTGTTCCTATATCGTTCTGAGAGTATTCTAAAACGTTTAAGCATACCTATCACATTTTCTATAACCACCCTTTTATTTGATATTTCCTGATTGTCCTTCCTTTCCTGTTTGCTTAAAGGCTGGTTTTTCCTTCGCTTTTTAGGTATACTTGTTTTGATATGTAGCTTATTTAATCCCTGGTAGCCTGTATCTACTATAACTTCTACTTGTTCACTTATATTTACTTTTGATTCTTTAAACAACCTAAAATCATGGCGTTTTCCATTGCAAAAAGAGCTGCATATCACTTTTCTACTTTGCTTATCTATTACCATCTGTGTTTTCAGGGTGTGCCGCTTCTTTTTCCCTGAGTAGTAATATCTTTGCTTTTTTTAGGCCGTTCTATAGGACTCTCTGTAGCATCTATTAGCACCACTTCATATGATATATCGCTTTTTAGCAACGCTTTTCTTCCTGGTAAACTAAATTTACCACTCTTAATAAGTGCTTCTTCCACAAAGTGGATGGTATAATAGCAATTACTTTCACTCACTCCATAGCTTTTAGAAATATGAAAATATGTTCGATATTCCCTTAAATATTCTAAAGTCATTCTCAACATTTGTTCTATACTAAGCTTCTTGGGACGACCTCCTTTAGCTTTCTTTTTCTTAAGTGCTTGCTCTATAACCTCTACCATTTGAGCAAAAATTTCTGGCTTTACCCCCGTTAAGCGTCTAAATTCTTCTGCTTTTATCTCTTGTATAATACTAGTTTTCATATCTTCTTTCTCTTTAACTACCACTAGTATATTTACATTTATGCTCTTTTCCTAGGTTTCGGAAGAAGTCTAATATACTCATATTCTTGGAATTGATATCTCCAAAGCTACTATTGATCTTGCTCTTAGTGAAAATAAAGCTAATGCTACTATGATTAATAAAAAATTTACGAACAATGTAAAAGGCTTTAATGGCCTTATAGCATGGCTTAAGCAACTCCAGGTAAGAATACAAAGTGCTTATCTGTTTAGAAAATACTGGTATGTATGGAAGAAGTTTAATAGCTTTTCTTCAAAGTGAACAGGCATATGGGTGGGTAGAAAATTCAGTGGAGATAAAATGGAGCATGAGCTTAGTAAGAGGAAAAAATGACCAGATGGATGCTCAGAGAATTTGTCTCTATGCTTTGAGACACCAAGATAAAGCTAATGAGCATGGAGTAGCCCTTTATGGCTCTAGCAATACAGCAGTAAATAATGACTTAATAGTATACGACTCGTGGCCCAATAGACCTCTTTTTAAGCAGCCATGGCATTAACTTTAGAAATTTGCTAGAATTTTAAAGTCATTAATGAAGCTATCTTATACTTATTTTTGCTATTTATTTCCTCTAAGCAATTTTCTATACTCCCTTTAAAACTATCAAAATCTATATAGTATCTACTATAGAGCACTTCTTGTTTTACAAACTTCCATACTCGCTCTATTAAGTTTAAATTTGGCGAATAACTTACATTGATCACGACTTTTTATGATTTTGATAATTTTTTATATCAACAAATATGATTTAAACTGATTTAGTTACGTAAAAGAAAAGTATTTATATGTCAAATTTATTAAAAATAGATAAGTTTATAGAATCAGTCCAAAAATCACGTACACTATGAAGGGGTGATTGTGTTAGTGCATAGGAAGCATAAAGTAGCATTAGCAAGTAATATGATAAAGTACATTAGAGCAATCACTAAACTTTAAAAATTCTAAACTGCTTTTTTAGCCCTATTTTACCTATTTAAAAATTATGAAAATTGAATTTAACCGTGATCAATGTAAGGAATAAGGTGGCAAATATAAAAGCTCTATGCCTAGTTCAGCTGCTTTTTTTGTACTAACTCACCTTTCCTGATACCGAGCATTATCCAATACGATCGTTAGTGGAATTTTACCATAATCTAGGGCCAATTTGGCTAACATTTCGCAAACCGTATTTGCATTAATATAACTTTGATTAGTAAGGGTAAATAATCGCTTGCTATAGGCATCAATGGCCCCTAGTACATTCAGCCTTCTTCTTCCAGAAGCAGAGCCAATAAATATCCTACTTATACATCACACAAAACCTGTGTATACTGAATGCACAAAGTGTGCATTGTCCATGAATACTACTGCTGCTTTTCCCCTTTTTTCGTCTCTTTACTCGTATTATAATGCCCTTGATCTAGTATGACGTGGATTTTTCCTGCCTTAAGATAGATTTTTCTTAACTCCCTCCAATAGCCTATCATTGACTCACTGATGATCCCAATAATAACAAATGATGCTAGCATGAATTAAACAAAATACGCTATCTTGCTTGTACATTTTTATAAAATAAAAATGTATTGAATGACCATTAACTATTCTAAATAGTAGTACATGATGCTTCGACTAATTTCTATGCTTCTTTTTATAATTGTCTTGCTGTTAAGTTCTTGTGATACTGGACTTAACCCTATAGATACTAATCAAAAACACCAAAATGAGTTAACAGAGCAAAATCATACTGTTTTTACTGACATAGAACTGCCTGATGAAGTGATGCTACAAGTTTTTAGTATGTTATCGGTTAAAGATATTGCCCATGCAAGCCAAGTATGCAAGTATTGGCTTATGTTAAGTGAAGATCCTGCTTTGTGGAGAGTAGTACGCCTACATATTCATGGAGATTATCCAGCTAGTGACGCTACTAGAGAGCAGGCTAAGAAACATATGCTACGAGTACATGTGAACACCCTCTCTGATCTTTCTACGATTGCCAATTTAGTGGAAAAGTATAAGCTCAATGAAGGCCATCCCTTTAGTATGTGTCAGAATTTATTAATTAATCACACAAGCAAAAAAATAATAGATGAATATGCAGCACAAGGCAATGAATTAGCTATTGGGTGGAAAATAAGTAACCTTACTAAGGGTAAGTATGGCTACGAAAGAAATACAAAACATGCCATTGCTTTAAATGATTTGTTGATTGAAAAAGGTAATCAGAAAGCTATCGATCGAAAAATACAGGGAGTTGTTAATGGTTGGTATGGCTATGAAAAGAATCCACAAGCTGTTAATACTTTATATAAATATTTGGCTGAGCGAGGTCACGAGGAAGCTACCAAGCGGAAAATAACTGGACTTATTTATGGCCAGCATGGATATGATAGAGATTGTGCTGCTGCTGTTGCTATAAATGAGTCTTTGATTGAACAAGGTAACCAGCAAGCTATTGGACGTAAAATGCAGGGATTTACTGGATTCAATGGCTATGGCTATAAAAAGGATCTAAAAGCTGCTGCTGTGTTCATTGATTCTTTGGCTGGCAAAGGTAATGAAGAAGCTATTAGGCGGAAAATAGATGGACTTTCTAATGGTTGGTATGGCTACGAAAAGAATCCACAAGCTGCTGTTATCTTTATTGATTCTTTAGTTGAACAAGGCCATCAAGAAACTATCAGTCTAAAGATAAAAGCACTCCTTGCTGGTAAGTATGGTTATGAAAAAAATCCCAAAGCTGCTGCTAACTTAAATGATGTTTTAGCCCAGCAGGGTCATAAGAAAGCTATTACTCTAAAAATAACCGGACATATTTTTGGGCGGAATGGTTATGAGAAGGGGCTAGAAAATGCTATTATTTTGATTGATTCTTTGGTTGGCAAAGGTAATGAAGAAGCTATTAGGCTGAAAATAGAGGGGCTCTCCAACGGTTGGCATGGCTACAAAAAAAATCCACAAGCTGCTATTGCTTTCAATGATCATTTAGCCAAGCAAGGCAATAAGGAAGCCATAAAAAGGAAAATAGAAGGGGTTCTTCGAGGTAGATATGGTTATACAAGAAAAAAAACTATCCGATTGAAAACTTGGATTGAAGCAGAAGCATATCAAGGAGAACGGTGGGCATGTTATTTGAAAGCTCAAGGGCTTAAGTATGGTATTTTAGGTTTCCAGCAAGACCACCAAGCAGCAATACTGTATATTCAAAGCAATAATATACCTTATTAACTCACCTTACCCTTAACGTGCTATAAATTCCGAATACTGAGGCGACCCCTTCTTAGGCCCTTTTCTTCCTACTAAAGATCTATGCTTACTTTGCAAATAGGTATCTTTACTATGGCTAGCTGCCCAAGCTCCCTCTACTAGTTTACTTTTTAACCATTTATTCCTTTGGGTGATCCTTCCGCTTCTATTTTTATCAGTGCTTTCATTAGATGTTTAGTCCCTTGGTAAAGGTATCAATATTTAAGTGAAAAAGTTGAGGATTTTTTTGCCATTCTTGCTCTATAAATTGCCAAGGGGTTTTGCCTCTTAAAGCCTTGAGCCTACGGGCAAAATTATA
>Ga0209935_1004882_pt1 | contig 11865 bp, 16 predicted proteins | sample ThiBio_1000_plan_2_FD_183958 | JGI IMG/M metagenome (GOLD analysis project Ga0209935, IMG submission 183958) | Wastewater bioreactor microbial communities from Cape Town, South Africa - Thiocy_cont_1000_plan (SPAdes) | ecosystem: Engineered > Bioreactor > Thiocyanate-remediating >... | reverse complement strand
CATCTCACCGGAGATGTCGGTGAGGTAGCGTAGTGCGGTGTGGCCGTCGAGGGGTGCGTGTTCCATGTTGACCCCGGCGACCCCATCTTGACAAACGATTAATTGAATCTTGTCGAACCAACGATTTTTGCCATCGCTGTGAAGCATGAGAGGTGCGGTGGTCTGAAGATTTCGGCCCGGGGCATCATCCAACACCAGAATGAAAAGGGCGGTATCCAACAATTGCAACGAATCACGATTAATTCTGGACACCTCGAGCTTCTTGCGCGCGGTGGCCCAGGTATCCCTGTGCTCGCTGGTCAAAATCCCCACGGGCACGGCGTTGTTTGATCCCTCGTTTGCGAGTTGCAACACCCTCTCCAACGCAGCAATTAAGTAGGAGGATCCTTGAGGCAAAATTTGGCCATTATTCCCCAAGACTTCGACACTGAAAAATTGACGCTTGGCCGCAACGATGATGTGTTTCGAATCGGTGAAGGAATACACTGTATCTCTGCCTGGTACGGGCAGACGGCAGGTAGCGAACAAGCGGCCATATTGTGTCATACACAACGGAATATCGCCTTCTTTATCGTGAGAAAGCTGGTTGTTTCGTATCTTGTCGTAGAATCTCAAAGAAGCCAGTGTAAATTGGGCAGCTTTAATGATCTAAAGTTCACATTATTGTTAAAGAAAGAAATATTTTAAACTAAGGATGAGGAAATTATGTACCTGTGAGGGACGGGCTGGGTCATTTCGAAGGACGAAGAACGGATTGACGTTGATTGGGCAGGGGACTCTGAATTCCAAGTACCCAGTGTCCCACCAGCCCTCAAGCCAAGAGGAGGGTGATTCTTTGTCTAATCGGATTAATTCTTCTTGAAGATTGGGTCCATCTCCCTGTACGAACTCTTCAACGAGGCCCGCAGTGTGTCGGAGTTCTTCGGGAGTAAGCAGGGGTTGCAGATAATTAAGGTATTTTTTGGCGGTCTCTTGCAGCGAAGGGACGGGTAATCTTGGGAGCTTGTCCTTCAACCCCAAAAACGGGTACGGTTGCACATTACGTCCTTTGCATATCCTCCTCTCGTAAGCTTCGTCCATCATTTGTATCACTCCCTCGTTCAAAATGTCCAACACCGAACCTTCGGAGGAAGGTAGTTGCTTGCGAGGAAGAACAATAATCCCAACGGCCATGTTGGGACTCAAAAGGATCAAGGAGCCATATTCTCCTTTCTTTCTTTTCCCTACATACCCCTTCTTTCTTCTTGTTTGTTGGTGCGAGCATGATAGTGTCTGTCTGTTGGGTTCCGAAGGGCGCAGCCAAAGAAGTACCGGAGCGTCATGCTCTGGAAGAGCAAGATGAAGTTGTAGAAGGGTGCGTTGAAATGATTTTTTAAAAAAATGCTTAAGTAGATTTCGCGGACCTAATTTACCTCATTATCAGTCGCCTTGTTGCGCAGGCGGCTTCCACATCTGCAAGTGGCGAAGCGGAGAAAGCTGCGGCTGCCGTGGTGCAAATGGAGTCTGATGATATCGATAAGGCGTACAATATGGCTGGATATGATGAGGAAGGCGGAGGTACGGACTCCACCAGCGCCCGATTCAATTTCTTATTTCATTCTTCAGGCATCTTTGGAATAATGGACACAAATTACTATCCTTCTAACAAATTGGATCCCAACATTACAGTTCAGGAGGTTAGTTTCTTGTTGTGTTGGTATTTGTTACTGATGAAAAAGATAATAGGACGATATGGAAGAAGAGCTTGAAGATTTGCGAATCCTGAAATCCGATGCGCTACTTATAGCGGCTACTACAGACACTGACCTTTCTCATCTTGCTTTTCACGTTTACGAAGAGGACGAGGACAACAGCTATGTTCACCACGATATCTTGCTTGGCGCTTACCCCTTGTCGCTAGCTTGGTTGGATCTCAACCCCAAAGATGCTACTGGTAAATAATTAATTCATCTTCATTGATGATTCCGACTAAATCCCTCAAAGCCAAAGGTAGCTTCGTGGCCGTGGGAACATTTGATCCCGCAATTGAGATTTTTGATTTGGATGTCGTCGATTCCTTGGAGCCAGTTACACAGCTCGGAGGACCCCTGGATGGCCCCAAGTCCCAAGATCCACGAAAGATTAGGAGACAACTCAAGCGTGGACCTCGATTGCGTCCCGGAAGTCATACTGCGGGCGTCATGGGTCTGACTTGGAATAAACGTCACAGGTAACAACTCCTACACTCACTCACTACACCCACACTCACTTATACTCACTCTCCAAAAAGAAATTTGTTGGCAAGCGGAAGTGCCGATTCGACTATCAAACTCTGGGACATCACCACACAACAATGCATGCACACATACACACACCACAAGGACAAGGTACAAGCGGTCGAATGGCATCCCGTTGAAGGCAACATCCTAGTCAGCGGGGCATACGATAGACAGATAACTGTATTCGATGCCTCTTCTCCCGGCGCAGTGGCTCGGTGGAGCATCGACGCTGATGTGGAATGCATCAGATGGAACCCCCACAACCCCAAACTATTTTATGTACGCACCATGCATGTGCATGTGAGAGGGTTGTTGATTTTTTACTTACTAGTTTGTTGTTGATAGGTGACCCAAGAGAATGGGCGAGTCATCTGCTTCACTGTTGATGCACCGGGCAAACCTGTATGGACTATCGATGCGCACAACAAAGCAACAACACTTAGCGTCAACCCTACCATACCGTAAATCTCTCTCTCTCTCTCTCTCTCTCTCTCTCTCTCTCTCTCTCTCTCTCTCTCTTTCTTTTTTGTGCACGCTAACAGATGAACAAAAACAGCAACTTCATAGCCACAGTCTCCATGGACAAACACTTCAAGCTGTGGGATATTACAGACAACCGACCCAACTGCATTCACTCGCAAGAGTTGAATATTGTACGCACAGTCCCTCTACCTTGCTTTTCTCGCACGCACTCGCGCTGACACCATTCTACTTTTGTGCAAAGGGCAAACTATTTTGTGGGTCGTTCTATGAATCATCACCGTTTGTGGTTGCACTTGGCGGGAAGAAGCAGCTGAAGTTCGTCAACACCCTCCAATTCGATGCGGTGCGGGAGATATTTGGCAAGTACGCTGCTCAAAGCTCCCAAGAGGTGACCATGGGAGAAAAGGAGAAGTAGTAAGAGAGAAGCAGGATGTGCTTGTCTCCTCTCTCGCTGTAATACATCTCCGCACCACTTTTTCTCGCAGACTCTCTCTTTTGAGGATACCTATTTATTGTTGTTGGCGGTGGTAGGCGGGGAGTTGTTGCTGTTGTTGCCGTTGTTGTTGCGGTTGTTGGCGTTGTTGCTCAGTCGTCGTAGGTCATTGATGAGAACCTTGCGCGCCTTCTTGGATTCGGCCTTGATGTGGAAATGCTCGTTTTGGAATCCGAGAGAGCGCGAGTGCGTGATGGAGAACACCTTGTCTTCGCCTTCGTCGTCACTCCCTTTCAGTTTCTCTGTTGTAGTTGATGTTAATCACCTGATCGGTTTTGCCTTATTTTTGATCTTACCTAGCGATATGGCGTTGATGCTTTGTTTCACTTGCAGGTTACTAAGCTGAAGCAAATGCTTCAGCTTGTATCGACTGGGTAGCTTCTTACGGCTACTCGCAGTCTCTCGTATAGTGACAAGCTACGTTGTTGTGTGGATTGTGGAGGGAGAGGATATCAGGGTTATAGGTAAGGGAGAGAAGGAGAGTATTTCTATTACCATGATGTCATTGAATAAGAAATAGTGCGCCGATATGAATTTCTGATCTGAGCCCCAAAAGAATATGTCCCCTTCGCTTACTAGAACTCTGGAATCGTGTACGAGAGCCTGAGTGTAAAAGGGGTGGTTAGAAGTTGGGTGGCGGAACTAAGCAACTAGTTACCAAATGGCCGATATTCGAAGAGATTCTCTCCTGTAGGTCCTGAAGGAAGTCCTTATTTTCTTGCTTCCTTCTGCTCTCGTTGGCTTCGAGCACTATGTTTTTGAGACACGTTGCCAAATCCATGTGTTGGCGAATTAAAGCCGAATTGCCTTTGATCAGCGATTTGTGTTTGATGAAGTCCTAAAAGTGAGTGAGTCATACGCCACCACCTAATCAGTGACTGTACCCCGATAAGCAGTTCATAGCGAGGAAGTCTTTGAATGGGCAATATCAAATACGATTCTATGTCCATGTCTGCCTTTCCCCAGCAGCTCTGTTGAGAAGGAGGAGTTAGTTAAATGCTTATGTTCTCTACAGTTATTACCCCTAAGAATGCTCTAAACTTTGGATTTGCGTTTCTGTGCGCCAATATTTTCTGTACAATGCTCGGGTGTTTGGTGATGTAATCAACATAATGCTGAGAGAGGCAGTGTGTGAATATACTAACAATTTAAATTGTGGTGAGGCACCTTTTTCAAGAAGGGAAGGAAGCTGAGCAGAAACGCGAATGAATCTGCCTCTTTAGCGTGTTTATATATCCCGGTGTGCAGGAGGTGAATGCGCTCAATGCGAGAAAAGCACTCTTCCAGCTCGTCATCTAATACATAAGCTAAGCCGTCTTCTTTTCTTAAAGCCAGCGGCTCAATAAATATCTGATGATGAGAAAAAAAGGAGTTGCTTAGCACCATAGGGGAGGCAAAGAGGGTGCTAGTACCAATAAGAGCGTTTGAAGATTGCGGACATATGTTTTCTCGCTTTCGAGTAATTGGGAGTATACATCCTTCGCTCGCTCTTCTGGGGTGGGTGCTGCTTGATGAGAGTGCATGCCTCGGGCGGTGTATGCAGGAACCAAGGCTTCCGATCCGATGTCTGAGAGGAAATATTGTGAGCAGTTGAATTGAATTTGAGAAGGAAAGAAGGAAGCCATACCTGTTACCGCATGGATTCCATCGATAAGGATTTTGCTCTTGCCCCAGATATAACCCTTAGCAGGAGAATTAACATCGCCCCCTCGAACCGGAAGGTAGCCCTCGAGACTTTCGAAGGAGGAATTGAAGCTGGAGGATCTCTTCATAAGTGGCGAGCGGCTCCCAGCGCCAGAGGTCTCTGCAGCTTTTACTTGGGCAAGGGGAGAACCTTTGTCTTCTTCCGCCTTTTCTTCCATTTTAACACTGGATCGTGACTTCTTCCCACTCTTCTTTTTCTTTTCCCTTCCAGAGGAGGAAGGCGAAGGGGCCTTCTCATCATCTTTGCCCTTATTTTCACTTGACCTTCTCGACGTTGCCTCCTTTTCTGCCTCCTTACTTGGCTTCCTTTCTCTGCTACCCTTTCTCACTTTCTTTTTCTTCTCTTTAACAATGTCGTCTTCTCCTTTGTCTTTCCCTTTTTGCTTAACTTTTACCTTTTCAACCTCCGTCTCTGTCTTCTCTTCCTCTTTTATCTCCTCTGTGAGTTCTTTCGGCTGTCTTTCGATTATATTATTAGCTCTCTCCTTCTTCTTGCCGTCATGTGCCTGTTTCCGCATCCTTTCGAGTATCACCGAATCTTGGATACCTTGCCTGGGAGTTGAGGCTAGAATCGCAGTCTTCCTGCCAGGCAAAACGCTGGCCGTTGATGCTGCTTTGGGTACCATTTCCGTTTTCCTCTGTCTTCTGAGGCTGAGCTCCGGCTTGTTTGTGTAGGACCAGACGTTGATGGGCAGTAGAGGCAGTTCTCCATCTGAGGTGGATCGTTTCCGGACCAGAGCCACAGCAGGGACAACAAAGTCATCTTTCTCTCTGTCGTCGGAAGACTCTGTGCTATCCACTGACATCTTGTCTCTCTCGCTTCCCGAAGAGGAATCGTTTTCGTCCTTTTTGATCCTCGGCGGCGGCTTCTTGAAGACCGAGATAGAGTTTGACGAGGAAGAGGGCGTCGCTCCGTTCGTCTGAGTGAACGCCTTGCTCTGGAGCAGCCATTGCTTTCGCTCGCGTTTCAGTTTCTTGATCTTCTCCTTGGCAGTGAGTAATTGGGTCTGCAGAGTACGCGCACTCTGTATTTCTTCGGCGAGGTATGATCCAACAAGGTCAGCCGTCTTTTTCCCGTCAGGTTCTTGGGGAACCGCTTCTGCAGGGGCGTCGCCAAGTTCGGAGGTCGGTGTTGCGGCCACCAGTTTGCGCGGAGTGTCTATTTTGTATTCGAGTTTGGGTGAACTGTCTGAGTTTGATCTCCGTCTTCGGACGCTGAAAGTTGCGGGCGATCGAAGAGAGCCACGTTTGGGCGGTCTCGGTACGCTGGAGATAAGTTAAAAGGTAAACATAAGCAATGAATTTCAGAGTGATTGGGAAGGGTACCAATAAATGAGTCCTTCATCCCAGGTTAAATTACCGCTGTCCAGTAGAGGCACAAAATATTTGTTCTCTAACAATTGCTTTGCTAGCGCCACTGCTTCTTGTCGCGAGGCGCTAAATACTTTCTCCTCAGTCAGCGCCAACAACCACTCTACACATTCCTTCCCAAGAAAGAATGCACCGAATCTTCGATTGATCACGGTGTCTTCATCATTTGAAAAGCCCAAAGCAGACGCAGCAATATTTAGCTCCTCGAAGCTTATCCAACGCTCTAGGGTTATGCTTGGGATCTCTATCTTATCTTTCTTCGCCTTCTTCTTTCGTTTAATGGACCCGACCGATTTTTTCTTTTTTGTACTCTTGATTGCTGCTCCATTTTCTTCTCTATTCTTTCCGTAACCCTCTGCAGAGGCGTCACTTGCATCTACCTTTGCGTTTTCGTCCCCTTTGATTTCCCTACTCTTTCGCATCGTTTACTTCGCCCCGCACAGCTGCTTCCTCTACACCTTCATTTGCCTGCGTTGACTGGGTAGATGAAATGAAAAAAACTCGGCAAAATTTCTTCCAGGATCCGTAAAGGGGTCCGATTAGCTTCCCACTTGCAAGCTGTGCACTGCATATGCGCATGCCGCCAGCATCGGCATTTTGTCTGCAATATACCTTGGCGGATCCAAGGTGGATACATGGGCGTTTGTACAGATAATCTATTATAAACAAGTCTACAGCATTTTAGGTGGGAGATTGCCCATAGCACACTCCGGGAGGGGCAGCACGTAGCACATCAAGTTTGCAAAGGTGGTGTGAGGGTTTCCTTCTTTTCTATGTCGTCCGTTGCTCTTGCGACACAACACACTCGGAGCTGCTGATACTCCTGATGAGGGTTGGTTGGCACGTTGAGAATATGGGGAAAGAATGCAGACCTATACAATTATCTTTCCACAGGGGCGGATATTCCAGTCCTTCTTCATTGGCCTCGTCTTGTTGAAGGCTGAAAGGAGGTACTATGCCTCCACTTAAGTCACCCCACGAGAGGCTGAACGAGCCCTGGCCGCCAGTCATAAAGAAGATGGTTGCGCCAACCCAAGGCAAGACAAAACCAATGGCCGTCAATACGCTCAGATTGAATCGCTGCATTTGACGCCGCCTTCGCCTTAGAATCTTATCGGTGTGTTTCGGATTGCGTGCTTGTTTCGCTTTTTCGAACTGAATAGCTTTCTCCAACTCAATATCTGTTACAAAAGGTGACTTGCACACAGCGCAGATGCTGGTATCTTGTTGACTCCGATCGCGAACCATCCATTTCGCCAAACATTTTCTGTTTTAATGGCGTCGTTAACTTTAATGACCAATAGATCAAGTACCAAACCTGTGTACATAGCTTGCTGTGCCTTTACATTGACAAGGACTACAGATTGAACAACATTACACGACGATACATGTGAAAACCGCAAATCACCTTAAAAATGCGTTACGTGGCGATCTCGATTTCATCTTCTTTCTATTGTGAGCATGTTTGTCCGGCTTAGTGTACCTCGCATCTTCTCGTCCGTCTTCCCTTTGCAAACAGAATCGACACTCCTTCTCCTCCCTTGCGTCCATCAAGTAGGAAATAAATAAAAGCAAGCGGAAGAAAGAGGACGCCACGTGGCATCGCAAGAGATGTGTTCTTTCCAGGCTGAGCGAGGCAACATGGCGAAAGAGGCAAGAGTATGGCTGAGTTCTGAGTTCAGCGGGGTGCCAAAGCGATGCGTTCCAGTAAAACAAAAGTGTATGGAAAGAGCACGAGCGGTCATTTGGTTGCTTGAATTCAATGGGAGGAAGAATGCACTTTTGGGGGGTAGGTGACTTGACGTAGCAACCCTTTTTAATGTTGCCTCTTTTAGTGGACAATACACCATCGATTATGATGTTGACAGAGTAAGTGATTTGATGTAGTTATATATTTACCATCAACCCATCCCCTATTTGTGTCCATTGTTGTTATCCCACTCAAAATTATTCATGCCATCGTTCCCATTGTCGTTCAGCCCATTTGAATGCTTCTTTTCCTGTTGGGGAGTTCGGAAGGATGCGAGAATAGTAGGGGATCTCTTTTTGGTCTATTAAAGAAAGAGTCAAGGGAAGAAGGTAAGAAGAGGGGTGGGTATCTCTCACCACAACAATTTTTTCATCGTGGCTAGAGTCAGACTTCTTTGGGTCTTCAGACTTGGACCGTTGCCTGTGCAACTGTTCAGTGTCTTTATGGAGCCGCATTGGGGTGAGACCTCGGATGCGAGGAGGTTGTGGATCGGTTTCGGTTGCGTTGGGGAGGATAAGGGAGTTGGTGGGGTTGCGACAGGTAGGGAGTTCTTCGGCAGATAGTGACACATCGTGAGATCTCTGCTTGGGTTGAGGTAGCGGTTTTTTCGAGTAATGGAATTGCTCTATGAGACTCCCTTTCTTCTGCCTGGTCTTAGGCATAATCTCCTCTCCTTCCGTATGGGAGGACTTCGGAGAGCTTAGAGAGGGGAGGGGTGTGGTCTCATAAACGGTATCGGGACGTCGAAAAGATGGATGAAAGCGCGGGAGTACATTACGAGTAGGCGAGAGTGGTGGTGTAGAATACGGTTCGAGGGGCGGGATAATCAAGATTGTGGATGCGGTCGCAGGAGCAGGATTAGGATCAGGCGACTTGGAATTTTTTACACGCGCGCCCAAAGCTATCAACACCGCAATCCATTCATCTCTTTCCTCGATTGAAGATGCCTACCGGATAATTAAAATTCGAATTCAAAATGAAGGACATGGTTGTACCTTCCATGAGTATGTTTTTGGGAGTTCGTGTTTGCTTGCCTGTAGGGAAAACTTCTTCGATTTTACTTGGCTAAACAGAGTACAATCTCCCAACATCACCTGCATTAATGCCAACAAAATAGATGATTCGGGTCAATCATATGGAGAGATTGAACGTAAGCGGGATATAGGGTATACGTACAAATCCTCGAGGGGGATGGGATATGGACGGGTCATTTTCCAATTTGTTTTTTACCTCTTCTTTCCACCAGCAAAATCGTCCCGAGCTTTCAGCCACATGCCAACGGGTTTGCCAAACTCCTGACATGCTAGCGCTCTTCTTTTTGAGAATCCCCGCTTTCTTTGGTCTGTCATCAGTCGTTGATCCCGGAGCCGCATGCATGTTGTGCGGGATCTGTTGAAATGACCGACAGATCGAGGGAGCAACGTGTTTACGCGAAACTCTGGAGGAGTAGTAGTAGTAGTAGTAAACTGCGGTAACGTCACGACACCTATTTAATACCTAATACAACGGACTTGCTTCTTGCTTTCTCTTGTATGTTCTCCGGTTCATTTAGGGCAACTCAATATGCAAGAGCCTAAACAGAAAATAGAAACTCCCTTCTGCGAAAATGGCACTTCTTAATTCTTGTGTCTCGAACAGTTTGCCTTGGGCCTCTTCGCCTCAGCTTGTTGAAGAACCTAGGATAACCTGCAGTAGGAAAAGAACCAACTCGCATCATGTCTGAGTTGCGCAAGTTGGAAGATCTTCTCAACCTAGGCTTCATCGGGGAGGAAGAATTCAATGAGAGGAAGAATGCAGTTTTGGGGGGTAGGTGACTTGACGTAGCAAACCCTTTTTCATGTTGCCTCTTTTAGTGGACAATACACCATCGATCGCCCCAGTTCAAAAACTTACTAATCCACGAGGTGAGAGAGCGGTGCAAATAGAGTCCCCAACTTCTGCTGAGGAAAGCACTGGATGGGAATCTTACATCGACTCTTCTTCTGCTTTCGCTGGGTTCTCCTCATCTTCTTATACTCCCGATTTTGGGTCGTCAACATCTACACCTTCATTATCATCGTCGCTTGAGGTAGATCGAGCAGCGAACGAATATCTTCACAAGCCGATGCGAAACTTTATCGAAGATAAGGTCAAAGCATGGAAAGCATCTTCCGCGCGTAGCATCCGCTTGTTTGTATCCTCTACGTTTAGGTAATAATGGGCTTCAATTTTACCCAGTACTAATTTGATCATGAATTGCAGAGATATGATCGAGGAACGAAATGTGCTGAGCAAATACATCTTTCCAGAAGTACGACGCGTATGTAGCGAACGTAACATCAACTTTGTTGAAGTGGGTGAGTTGTAACAAATCATTCCTTCGAGGGTTGATTTCTCTAAATCAAATTCTAGATTTAAGGTGGGGAATTACGAAAGAGGAAGCTTCAGGCGGGCAAGTCATTTCTTTGTGTTTGAATGAGGTACTTTCGTAATGGATGATCGATGAAAGATTTTTAACGGACGTAATCTACAACAGATAGACAATTGCAGACCGTATATGATAGGGATGTTGGGGGAGCGATATGGCTGGGCTCAGAGCGGTGCGAGTGGAGTACCAGATAAGCTCCTCTCGCAGAGTCTCTCTGCTGCGACACAAGAATTCCCTTGGCTCGCACACTATACCGATAGAAGGTACTCGCAGAGTCTCATTATGTGAGTGTGACAGAGTGTTTTCCTTATGCAGTGTGACAGAGTTAGAGATGCTCTATGGCGCTCTCTTTTATCCTCAATTAGAGACAGGCAGCGCTTTTTATTTCAGGGATCCTCAGGCCATTGAGAAATTGAGTGTCATGCAACGCAAGCCCTTTGAGTCAGAAAATCCTACCTCTGCAGAAAAGGTATGCATATTCTCTCTCTCTCTCTCTCTCTCTCTCTCTCTCTCTCTCTCTCTCTCTCTCTCTCTCTCTCTCTCTCTCTCTCTCTGATATTTCGGGATATAGCTGGCCAATTTGAAGACGAGGATAAGGGGTAGCGGGTGTCTTGTGAGGGAGAACTATCCCGATGCAAGAAAGTTTGGTGAGTTGGTGCTGAAGGACCTTCTTGCCTTCATAGATAGGGACTTCCCTCCACAACATCAACAACTGGATAGCTCGAAGAAGCATTCCCTCACCTCCGAGAAGATAAATAGGACCCTCCAAAAGGGTCTCCATAGCAACTACGCTAAGAACCTTGCTGACGTGTACGTTGGGGGCGACAAGTACTTCGCGTCCATCGATGATTATATCAACTCGAGCGAGAGTCGACAGGGACAGACTCCCCTGATTGTGACGGGAGAGGTGGGGTCAGGCAAATCGGCCCTGCTGGGAGCATGGGTCACCGAGCATCTCAAGACCCACAACAAGGGCACCGAGTTCTTCCTGGCGCACTTTGTTGAACTTGGTGAGGACTCCATGTTTCGAGTCTTGCGCCGCATAATAGGTAGCTTTTCCTTACATTTACCATTTAGCCATAACACCGCTAATTCTTTTTTCCTTATTTTAGATGAGTTGAGAGAATACTTTAGGTTGTTTAAGAAAATCGAGACTGATCCTGATAAATTGGTGCACCAATTCTCAGAATGGCTGACTGAAGCGGATTCGAAGAACACAGGGAGGGTCAAGATAGTGATCGTGTTGGATGGCATCAACCGATTGGAGAAGCGGGCGCAGAATCTCTATTGGCTACCTACTGCCTTCCCTCCCTCTGTGAGGATCATCCTCTCCACACCCTCTGTCTCTGTGGAGACCACAACACCCTCCAAACATAATTATCGTACGTTGTCCCTGCGA
>Ga0209935_1004880_pt1 | contig 11872 bp, 20 predicted proteins | sample ThiBio_1000_plan_2_FD_183958 | JGI IMG/M metagenome (GOLD analysis project Ga0209935, IMG submission 183958) | Wastewater bioreactor microbial communities from Cape Town, South Africa - Thiocy_cont_1000_plan (SPAdes) | ecosystem: Engineered > Bioreactor > Thiocyanate-remediating >... | reverse complement strand
ACAATGAATTTGAACAAGTAGTCGTAGGTCTCCTTCGACATGATGGCGGCGGCGGGCGACGACGACAGCAGACGCTACGCGGCTCGGATCTCGCTCACCAACAAGCAACAAGCAACAGCGGAGCGAAGGAGAGGAAGGAGAGGACGAAGAAGCGAGGGAATTGCGTGTAACGCGTATCGAGCCTTGGCGCGACATTACCCCGAGAAACCTTAACGCCGCCCGTGAGCTCAGCGATGCTCTATCGCCTCTGCTTTTTGCGCCTTGCGCCCTTCGGCTCTCTCCTCTTTCCCCCTTCTGCCGCGCCCGAGGTATGTGCGTGTGTGTATGCGCCCGTGTGTGCGTGTATCGTACATCGCGTATCGTGCATCGGCATCGCGTATCGCGCGACCGGCATCGGCCTTGCAGATCGCTGCTTGATGGCGGGAGTGCTTTGTGCTGCGCGCTGCATCGACGCCCGATGGGCATCCCACACCACCCCATACCACACCACTCACTGAGAAGAAGAGGACGAGGAGAAGAGAGGATAGGAGGATAAGAGAGGAGGGGATAGGAGGGGCTCTGGCGTCGCTATCGATCGGGAGTATGAGAGTACCATCGATCATGTAGGCTTGCGCGCTGCTCGCGGTGGCTGTGCGTTGTGTACTCTTCGTAGCTCGCGCGCCGCATACGCGCCGCTGCATCAATCGTCCTCCCTCGTCTCGTCTTCTCGTCTCGTCGTCGTCTCGTCTCGTCTCGTCGTGATACTGGCTGCGTTGTTCTTCCTTCTCGAGTTGGCCGCTTACCAGTAGCGTGCGTGCGTGGGTTTTTGGCAGTCACAATGGCCTTCACATACTCGAAGAAGATCCAAAAGGAGCGCGGTGAGCCCGACGAACTCGAGCAGGCCGTCGCTCAGGCGCTCTTTGACCTCGAGACCAACGGCACTCTCCCGCTGGCCAACCTCTACATCACCAGCGCCAAGGAGGTCTCGGTCGCCGGTGGCAAGTCGGCCGTCGTGCTCTTCGTGCCGTACCGTCTTGCGCCCTCGTTCCGCAAGATCCAGGGCCGCCTCGTGCACGAGCTCGAGAAGAAGTTCAGCGGCAAGCACGTCTTGATCATTGCTCAGCGTCGCATCCTCCGCAAGCCTGGTCGCAACAACCAGATCAAGCAACAGAAGCGCCCGCGCAGCCGAACCCTGACTGCCGTGCACGACGCCATCCTCGACGACGTTGTCTACCCCGCTGAGATTGCTGGCAAGCGCATCCGCTTCCGACTTGACCAGTCGAAGCTCATCAAAGTGTACGTCCGCTACCGACGCTCTCCTGCTCTCCTGCTCTCTCCCCTGCCCCCGTTGTTGGCGTGGTCTTTGTCTGACTGGTGGTGGCTCTACACAGTTACCTCGACAAGAGGGACTCTGCCAACTTTGAGCACAAGCTCCAGACCTTCTCTGCTGTATATCGAAAGCTCACGGGCAAGGATGCAGTCTTCACGTTCAAGGCCGCTTCGGACCGCAGTTTCTAAGATGGCAACCCGATCTGCTCAAATGAACTAGCGTCTCAATTTAGATCCTCTGCGTTCCCCTTCTACGCTTGCTTGCTTTGCTTTGCCACATCATCACCATCATCATGTATTGAATGTGCTGGCTGGCTGGCTGGTGGGCTTGGTTGTTTGCGCTGGTCGGCGAGGGAGTGCATGCGCTCTGCCTACTGTACTCACTGCCGCCGCCGCCGCTGCTGCGCGAACGACTCACCCACGCACTCACCTCACTCCAAGCTCGGCGGTGTGCGTCGGTAGCGCATCGTTCTGAATGTAGACCTGGCAGCTGTTGCGCAGCTGGAACGATTGGTTGGTACGCTCGTCGATCATCAGCAAGCCCTCGATCGTGAACAGGCCCTCCTCCAGCGCAATGAACGGCACCTGCACCGTAACGCTGCTGCCGCTGCTCACGTTTCTGCAAGCACGCCAGCATATGTGAGAGAGAGTGAGTGAGAGCGTTGGCTCTTGATTCATACGCGTGGCGCACGTACCCGATGCGCACCGAGCGCTCCTGGCATATCAATGGCGCCAATTTGGTGGTGGTGGTGGACGTGGCCAACGAGCCGTTCGCCGTCGTGCTCTCGACCACATCGTGGGCGCTGCGATCCGACGTAATGTGTGCCGTGTCGAGAATCAACCGAAGCCGCCGTTGCGTGGTCGAGAGATTCGTGATCGCGAAGGCAATGTTGAAGGTGCAGTTGAGTGGCGCAGGCGAGATCACTGTCGTCCCATCGTGACACGAGCTCGTGAGCCGCTACCTTCCAACCAAACGCACTCTCTCGCACGCACGGGCCTTCACCGTACCGGACACGTTCACCAGCAGGTCCTTCGGGTGCTCGGTCGACCACTGCAGCTCGTACTCGGACGCCACGCGCCCGATCAAGTGTTCAGTGTTCCACATGACCAACAGCGCCGACTTGGTGGTCGGCACTTGCCGCAACGCCGGCGCCTCGGCGTGCCCAGCGCCCACTCCACCGTTGCCACCACGGTAGCGCGGCATCACGCTCACCAGTGCGTGGTATCGGTCTCCGGGATACAGCTCCACTGGCATTACTCCCTAGCACCGGCGGTACGTATGAGCGCCTCGCATCGCATCAATTCGATTCAATTCGCCTTGCGGGCTGCCTGCCGTACCTTTTCGAGGTGCGTCTCCGAGTCGCGATTGGGCTCACGCTCGCTATGCTGCGTTTGTAGTTGAATGTCGTGAATCACCACAGTGAACGACGACGAGTTTTCGATCACGGTCGTGATGAACTGCTTGCGATCCAACGTCACGCTCTTGGTCGAGAACTGCTCGAGGCGCGCACACAGCGCATCGTCAACAAACACCCATCGAACCAAGATGACGACGTTGCTCATATGAGACGCACCGACAAGGGCTGATAGACTCGCGTCACTGTACTGGTCGTTATGACCTTGGCAGACGCTTGTGTTCGCAACAAGAAATCGAACTTGTTCGCTGTTGAACGTGGGTGAATGTTGGTGAGTCACGATGGCTCCAAGTGCCAGCATGGCCATCTCGTACCTGCAATGCCGCAGCCGGAGATGTGCGGGAATGGCGGCGTTGTGATCGATGCGCTCACTTGTACCTGCGTGTTCACGAACTTGTCGCATACCACCGCGTCGACCAAGATCGGGTACGCGATCGAGCCGTTCGACAGCACGATGAACGGAGCCGGTGGCAGCCGCGCCATGTGGTTGTTATCGTCGCTCGTGCTCGAATCCGCCGAACTTGGCGAGGCATCATCCGACGCATTGACCAGCGGGCTATCGATGTCGTATTCGCTCGAGTTATCGCCCGCAAAGAGGCAGTACTTGTGCGCTGGCTCGGGATCGAGCAGCTTCACGTTGGTGAGCGAATGCACCGGGTATCCGGTGATCGGTAGCGAGAGCGATTGCTCCACTGACGAGGACAGCAGCGGGGTCGAGGAGGATGCCGACGAGCTGAGACTCAATGGGAGCGTGCCGGAGCTGCTGGAGATACCGACACTGCTGCCGCCCAATGTAGTGCTGCCTCCGAGACCGGCACTGTGGCGTTGTAGTCGCATCTCGGCGAACTGTACATCGATGCGGAGATGGCGAAAGAGATCGACCGTCGCACGGAATGGGCCTTGTAGGAACGAACAAAACTCGGTGATTGCTTTGGAGGAGCTCATCGATGATGATGACGACGATGATGAAGATGATGATGCTGCAGTAGTGGTGCTCGAGTCGTGGTTGCGTGAGATGGCTCGTTCGTACGCTACGCTCTCGATGAACGACGTCGGGAACGTGACGACGAGCAACAGCTGCAGTAGCTCACCTACACGCACAACTCGTGGTGGTCAGGCGCGCGAGAGGGCCTCAAGTCAAGATCGCATCAAGTCATGATACCTTGAATGACGTGGTCGCGTATATCTCGTTCGCTCAGTGTCGGGAAGACCTTGGTTCGATAGCCCGAGAGCGCGATCGGTCTGCGCGGCACCACCAACGTGCAGCTCGACGACGCCAGCAGATTCTCCTCCTCGACGAACGAGAGCACGCTCTGAGTCTCGGGCTCGGAGCCGCTCTTCATGAATCGAAACGTGGTGTCCATCTCGCAGTGAGCGTGGTTCGAGGATGCCACCACGATCGAGAGAGAGAATGTGTGTGATGGTGTGATTGGGAGAGGGAGAGCAAGCGAATAGATCGATCGAATCAGATCGATTGATCGAGTTGAGATCGAGTTCAGTTGTTTGGTCGCTCGCTCGCTCACGGAGGTACATCTACAATTCAAGACGCCAAACCACCTCGATAGATAGATAGATAGATAGTTAGAGCCAGCTAGACAACGTGTCGGTGAGACTCTTCGAGTCGATGAGTGAGCGAGTAGATGGTTAAGATCTCAGAGGGCGTGGCTGTATCGACGTAGCTCTAACTCACTCACTCACTCATCGTGATTGTCTACACGACACAGTTCATCTATTAGTGAGAGCGATTGCTACCTACCTGCCTGCCTTCCTAGCAACCTATCTATCCTACACATTGACTCGGCGAGATGGACGACAAGACACTCAAGGCCATGACGGTGGTCGATCTCCGTCGCGAACTCGACGAGCGCGGCCTCCCATCGACCGGAACCAAGCCCGTCCTGCTCAAGCGTCTCAAGGAGGCACTCGATGCTGGATCGACCGGCAGCGCTGCTGCCGCTGCTGATGACGGTGCGGCTGCTGCGCCTGCCACCACTGCCGCGGCATCTGCGTCGGACGCCGCCAAGCCTGCCGCTACCGCCACGAGTTCGAGCACCGAGGCCGCGGCCGTCGGTGACAAGGCCGCCGCGGCATCTGGCAGCGAGGACGGCGCGTCGTCGGGTGCCAATGGAGCCTCGAAGGACGCTGGCAACTCGTTGAGCCAAGCCATTGCAGCGAGCGACGACCCCGAGATCGAGAAGAAGCGCCTGCGCGCCGAGAAGTTCGGCATCGCCGTCGTGCTGACCGAGGAGGAGAAGCTGCGCCTTCGCAAGGCCAAGTTCGGCATCGTGACCGACGACGACAAGGCCGAGGCGCGCAAGAAGCGCTTCGGCATCGTGACCGAGGAGGACAAGATCAAGAAGCGCAAGGAGCGCTTCGGCGACATGCTCGGTACCTCGCTGGTACGTCGAGCCGCGCGAAGCAACTCAAGCGAGTGAGTGAGCGAGCTATCGAGTCAGGAACAGAGCGCACGAGTGACCGAGCTCGCGGGCCATCGAGCCATCGCAAGTTGCTGACGCAATGACGTCGATGGTGGTATTGCAGGAGGACGTTCAACGAGCACAGCGACTGGGATTCCCGTCGAAGCGAGGCGGCAAGGCCAAGGGCGCACCGGGCGGCCAGGGCGGCCGCGGTGCTCAAGGCGGCAGCGGTCAACAACAAGCGCGCGGCAACAAGGGCGGCGCTGGCGGACGAGGCCGTGGCAACCAAGGTGCACGCATCACTGGCAGCAAGCGCAAGGAGAAGGAGCCGTCGATCGCCACACCGGTACGTACTCCTGCATCGGCACTCACGATGTGAGCTGCTACTCACAAGACTCGCTCACTCGCTCACTCGCTCGCTACCTGAAACAGATTCTCACAGCTGAGGACATTGCCAAACGCGAGTTGCGCAAGCAACGCTTTGCAACCGACACAGATGCCAAGCGTCAAAAGACACAAGACGAGTGAGCGCGCCATGCAATCCATATGACCGATCGACCGATCGACGATGTGGCAGCGCCCGAGGTGCTCGCGACTCTCGTTCGCTCGCTCGTTGGTTCGCTAGCTCGCGCCAATCTCGTACTAAATACCGAACCCAGCCTCTCGCGACTCAGATGAACAGTCATCGCATGGTGACCTCGAGCAGCTTGGGGAGATAGGCTCATTAATGGAGGCAGCGGTCTTGTATTGGTGTGCTCACGCGAGCCAACGGAACAACGCTGTTCGCGATACAGGAACGACAACGCAACGCTCGATGTGGCAACGACGAAGAATGAAGAGCTAGAACGAGAGAGAGATTGAGATTGATGAGAGTGCGCGAGAGCGACGGACGGTGTCGGAGTTGGAAGTTGGAACGCAGCTGCGCCGTGTGGTCGGTCGGTCGGCAGCAGCAGCGAGCGATACAGGCGGCGGCTGTGGCAGGCTCACTTGCCCTCCTCAGCCATCGGGGCCGCATCGTCCTCGTCGTCGTCATCGTCGTCATCGTCGTCATCGAGGTTCGGCATGCCCATTCCCATACCGCCGCCAGGCAAGTTGGAGAAGTCGCCCTACAGTTCAAGCCTCATAGGTCAGCATCGCGCCATACAGCTCACGTCGATCGTCGATCTCGATCAATACGCACCATATCGAACGCTGCACGCCATCAAAACGCATTCCAACGAGATAGTGGTGGTGGTGGTGTAGATCGCACAGCAGGAGGTCAGTGCTGGTTGATTGGTGCATCGACGAGAGCGGCGGGCGGGCGCTGATGCGAGCGGCGCTACGTACGCGCGGCGGTGTCCTCCTCGTCGTCCTCGTCGACCCACAGACCCCAGTCGATCTTGATGTTGTGGTGCTTCGTGTGTTCCTTCGTCAAGCGATCCCAGGTTCCGGCGTGCTTCTTGGGCAGAGCGAACTCGACGTAGCGCGGCTGCAGCTTCCACTTGGCACCCGACTGCACGCATCCCCGCGAGCGGCAGCAGCGGCGGCAGTGGCGGTTTTGTTAGTTGCCGATATGGAAGAAGGCTCGACGCGACAGAACAGAGCGATGGCGCAGAGAGCGGGCGACATCAAGCGAGATCGCCGACAGAATGATAGAGCAGGTCGCAGCCACAGAGGCCACGAGCGCGCAGGCGCGTGCTAGTGGCTCCGGGGCATCATACCTCGTCGATCTCGCCAAAGAACTCGATGGTCACGTGGTAGGTGGCGCCCGACTTGGTGACAGCCGTGAAGTTCAGCGAGTTCGAGGTCAGCTTGATGTCCTGGCTCACTCGGTCATCGACATCGATCTTGATGTGAACCAAATTGCTTCGTTGTGCCCAACGAAGGTCAGCGAGAAGAGTACTGTGGTCAGGAGGGAGACCGATCACGAAGGCGAGAGAGATCGAGAGAGAGCAAGTGCCACGTCATCAGGAGGAGGAACGAGGCGCACAGCAGCAGTAATGGAACTCGATGGTGAGTCGGATGGGTAGATAGGGAAGGATTGGAAGGGGAGGGAGGTGAGGGGGAGAGAGTTGGGTCGGTGGGGAACGAACCTCATGATGGATGGGAGAGAGAGATGGTCGTGGCTTGGTGTGCGCGGTAGAGGGCGGAGAGGCGAAGGAGGGAGAGCGAGAGGCGCAGCGCGCTGAGGAAAACCCACTCTCGATCCCCTTGATCGATCGATTATTGTCGCTCGCTCGCATCAACTCGATCTATCCAATCGAACTCTCACATCCATCACATCCATCTCACATCTATCTATCGATCAACTCATATCCATCTCTCAACCCGATCTATCCAATCTAACTCTCATATCTATCAACTCTACCATCATATCCAATCGATCTCTCATATCCTCTCATATCTCACATCCATCAGCTCGAGCTATCTACTCTATCAACTCGATCTCCTATCTACTCTATCAACTCGATCGATCTACTCTATCAACCATGTGCCGATTTCTGGTGTACGCCGGACTCCAACGTCCAATCCTCATGGCCGACCTCGTCACCAATCCGCCACACTCGATCATTCTCCAGAGCTACGCCTCGCGCGAGCGTGAGGAATCTCCTCTCAACGGCGACGGCTTCGGTCTCGGATGGTACACGCTACCGACTGCCGACGGCGAGTTGGATCGCGAACCGTGTGTCTTTACGAGCGTCACGCCTGCGTGGAACAACATGAACCTCGTACGCTGCTGATGGATTGCTTGCTCGATCGCTCGATCGCTCGAACTCGCTCACTCACTCACTCGCTCGAGGCTAGTTTCGACTGGCACAGAAGATTCGCTCGCAATTGATCTTTGGACACGTTCGAGCCGCAAGCCCTGGCACCATGACCAGCGAGGCCAATTGCCATCCATTCGCGCACCAACGATTCATGTGGATGCACAACGGCGTCGTGTCGTCGTTCTCGCTCATCAAGCGCCGACTGATCAATCGCCTCTCGGACTATACGTTCTCGCTGCTGCAGGGCACGACCGACTCCGAGCACTGCTTCGTGTTGTATCTGCAGTGCTTCTTCGAGCTGCGCAACAAGGCCTCGGGGCGTACCGACTCGTATGCGCTCGACGACGGCGAGGAGGCCGATCCCGAGATGCTCAGGGACGCCATGCTGAACGTCATTCAACTCATCAACCAGTGGCTCGAGGAGGCCGAGGTCAGCGAGCGATCGCTCATGAACTTTGCAGGTACCGCCACCAATCCTCACTCCCGACACAAGGCCATCAATCGATCGATCGATCCATCCATCCATCGACCTGATTCAAGGCTAATCGACCTGCTACCAACCAGTTACCGATGGCCAAACGGTGATTGTGACCCGCTACACCAACCTCGAAGGAGCCAAAGCCGCATCGTTGTACTACAGCAGCGGCTCCGAGTTCCAAGCGCTCGACGACGGTCGATATCGCATGGTGCAGCACGGCAAGCGCCAGCACTGCCACATCCTCGCCTCGGAGCCGCTGACCGAGAACCGCCACGAGTGGATCCCGGTGCCCACGAACCACTTGGTCTTGATCACGCCCAAGTCCAACCTGCTGCTCTACCCGATTCCCTTCACGTCGAAGCCGCCCAGCACGGCACTCATTGCATAAGATGCGCCGACTTGCCGTGTCGTGCCGTGTCGTATCGTATCAGAGTGCAGGACAGTAATTTTATGATTGTGTATGAAGGCTTGCAGTGGGATACAACTCCTCAGTCTACCAGTCGATCTGCTGCTCATCAGCCCAGAACCTACGATGCGACGGCAACCAGGAAATGCAGTGAGTAACGGCAGCGATGCCACGATGCTGCTGCCATGCTCGCCACGACGTACTTGCCGGTGCCAAGGCCATCCGTGGTGGCAAGCCACACAGGCGTGCTGGCTCCTTGCTCAGCCGAGCGGGGAGCCTTGTCGCCCGCCATGTTCGTTCGGCACCATCCCGGGCAAACAGCATTGACCTGCAACAACAATGATGGCGATGATTGCAGTAGTAAGCAACACGCTCGCTGCTCGGTCGTTCAATCGCTCATCAAGTAGAGTGAGAGCACGCACCGTGATGCCGCGATCAGCCAGAGTACGCGCGTGTACTCGAGACAGCGCACTCATGGCAATCTTCGAGGTGCCGTACGCCGAGCCAGGCTGTGCGTGCGCGAATGCGCAGTCAGTCAGCTCATTGATGCCACGAGAACAACGACGTGGCCAGTCGTACCCATCCAGCCTCACGATGCTGGTTAGTCTTGGTCAACGAGATGAACTCCTCGAGCAGCTGCAGCCACCAACGCCATGCGCGCGTGTGAGCATTCTCGAGCACGGAGCGAGGCTTCGAGGCGCGCAGCTCGTACCTCGGAGATGCCTTCCTCGGTGAGATCGGGCGCAGTGAACTTGGCTTGCAGCTCGGGCGAGAGGCTCTTGAGCAAGCCGGCACGACTCGAGACATTGATGATACGCGAGCCATCGGGCATCAGCGGCAGCACGGCCTTGGTGACGTTGAGCGTTCCGTAGTAGTTGATGTCGGCCGACGTGCGCGCTTGTACGTCGAATGGCTCGGTGGCAGCGCTCTATCATAGACATGGTGATCAGTACACATATATCTCTCTCGCTACCGAGATGGCACTCTCGTACCTTGAAGGCAAAGCCGGCGTTGTTGATGAGGATATCGACACGGCCGTAGGTATCGCGCAGCCATTGCGCGAACGACTCGATGCTGTTCTTGTCGGTGATCTCGAGGATGCCGAGGTCGGCCTCGACGCCCTTGTCGCGCAACGACTCGACCGCTTGCTGGCCACGAGTGCGGTCACGCGAGCACAGCACCACTCGGCTCCCGGCACCGAGGGCGGGCTTCAACAGTCGAACGATCTCATAACCGATGCCTTGGTTGGCTCCAGTGACGACGGCAATCTTGCTGGCCATTGTGGTTGTGGTGGTTGCGGTGGTTGTTGTTGGTAGGTGGAGGTCGGAGGATTGGGGCAGATACAAGTACGCGATTGCGACGACAAGTACCAAGACGACCGATGACGACACGAGTGGCGATAGCGCAATGGTGAGATTGGCGGCTGGAGACACGAGCGGGAGCGAGCGAGTGTGCGAATGGCGGCTCGTGCTGCCAGGCTCGCGATATAAACCTCGCGCTCGCTGCCGCGGCGTCAGCGTGACGCTCCTCGCGCCGTCGGGCTGAGATTGCCCGACGTTAAACCGCTGGGCCTCATCATCCTGGTTGGGTACCAGTTGGGATGGTGGTTGGTGAGGATGTGGTGGATCTATTGGGATGGAAGCGCGCACAAGCTCGAAAGGCACAGATGATGCTGCTGCGATGATGATGGATGGCGATAGGGGATTGCAATGGTGGGTGCTACTGCTTCTCGAGGTTCGCGAGCTCTTGCGCACACATCTCCAAGAAGCGCTGATACGATGGGCCTGAGGGCGTTTGCTCGTCGATCAGAAGCGACGTAAAGCTGGCCTCCGATGGCGAACCGGCTCGCGTGTAGATTGGCTGCACGACGATCGGATACGTTGCTCGAATTTGGTCGAGATAGACTCGGAGTGGATCTGTCGTGGAGCCAATCAATCTCGGTCACAGAGCGAGGCAAGAGCAGCAACAACAACAGCAGTAATGCGGCACACGTACGGTCCTTCGGTGGAGGCAGGGGAGTCGATTCGGGCACCTGTGCCGTGTAGTAAAATGCCAGGCGCGTCACTCCATCGAGGAGGAGCACATAGTGCGCCGGGTCGGTGGTGGTGGCCCTAGTCAGATGGCACTTGGGGGCGAGCAGGTTGTTCGAGAGACCGTAAATGTCGAGCATCGGGTAGAGCAGCTTCTGCAACAGGTTTGATGGCAGCGCGCTGCAAGTATAGCGATTGGTAAGCACCGGCAGGTGAGCAGGCGAGCTTGTTAGCATGAAGGGGCACGAACCTGTAGAAGCATTGCAGCAGACTCCACTTGTCGGGATCGGTCGACATGTGCAACAAGTCGTTCTTCATCAGTGCGAACGCGAGTTTCGGCAGGATGGCGAGGTTCGGATGCTGCGCGAACTCGAGGTCGTTGACTGACTGAGGAGCAGGAGGAGGAGAGCGAGCAGCCGCTTGGCCTCCAGCCGGCTTGACGGCGCTGTGCTCCTTGTAGCGGCTGTAGAGGATCGTTAGCCAGTCCTGGAGATTGAGACGTGCCTCTCGGATGCCATCGTCGAGCGCCGCACGCAGCAGCTTGTGCGTCAGCAACGAGAAGATGGCAGCCGAGTCGGCAGAGGCGTGGAGATGCGCCGGAGTCGAGCCGACGCGCACTCGGGTCGTGTAGATGCGCAAGCGGCGTTCCATGGTGCGATCGGGCGCATCGGCCGGCGGCAAGTAGTTGTACGCAAATGCCATCTGCATCGCTGGCGCCTGCGTTCCATCGGGGCTAATGACGATGATGATGCGCAGCGGTCGATCAAATGAGTGCGCAACTCGTGTCTCGAGCGGGCGAATTGCGTACCCTGTGAAGCCATTGGGGCCTGTGAACTGGAAATCGAATGCCACCGTCTGCCACGAGTCGCAGCCCTGTGAATGGCAAGACAGTCAGCCACACACGAAAGCGCTGGTCGCTCAAGATCCAACGCCAGCTCTCGATTCGTACCGGAATATGAAAGAGGTTGTCGTAGAGTTGATCGGTCACGAGCGGTCCGTACGAGTGGCGAATGCCCATCTCGGGAGCCGTTCGGATACGAAGCAGGCCTCGAAAGGCGTACGGCCCCGAGA
>Ga0209935_1004876_pt1 | contig 11883 bp, 17 predicted proteins | sample ThiBio_1000_plan_2_FD_183958 | JGI IMG/M metagenome (GOLD analysis project Ga0209935, IMG submission 183958) | Wastewater bioreactor microbial communities from Cape Town, South Africa - Thiocy_cont_1000_plan (SPAdes) | ecosystem: Engineered > Bioreactor > Thiocyanate-remediating >... | reverse complement strand
CACCAGCACCAGCACCAGCACCAGCACCAGCACCAGCACCAGCACCAGCACCAGCACCAGCACCAGCACCAGCACCAGCACCAGCACCAGCACCAGCACCAGCACCAGCGCAACCCCCGCACCAAGCCCAGCAACCACCACAACAACCACCACAGCCAACACAACAGCCTCAACAGGAGCAACCGTCTTTACAGGTTGGACCGGTGAATGAGTTGCAGAAGAAGCTCAACAAGAGGAAAGCTGGGATACCCGAAGGCCCGGGAGGACGCAACCCCGCCTCTCCGCCTTCCTCTGAGGGCCTTCAAGCTCCGCAACAAATCCCACCAGCATCACAGCCTCCTCAAAGCGTGGCCCCATCCCCTCAACAAACACGCCAGCCTCAACAACAGCCTCAACCGGTACAACCACAACAGCCTCAACAGGAGCCATCCGCAGGGCAGGAAGGACAAGTGGATGAGTTGCAGAAGAAGCTGAAGAAGAGGAAGGCTGCCATACCAGAAGGCCCAGGAGGACGCTCTGAGGCACAACCGACACAACCCACACAACAACCCATTCCTGCGCAGCCACAACAAATACACCAACCTCAACAACCGCAACAGCAGAATCCTCCTGCTCAACAGCCACAACAAGCACAACCGCAACAACCGCAACAGCTGCAAGCAAAACAAGAGCAGCCACAACAACCATCCCAACCTCAACAACCGCCACTTCAGCCTCAACAACCACAACAGCCGCAACAGGTACAACAGCTACAACCTGAGGAAGGACAAGTGGATGAGTTGCAGAAGAAGCTCCTCAAGAGGAAAGCTGTGATTCCCGAAGCACCGGGAGGACGCAACCCCACGCTCTCCTCTTCCGCACCACCTCACCAGGGTGTTCCTGTTGTAGTTCCTCCGTTGCAAATGGGCGCTGCGGTGCGCTTGGGTGGCTCTGATGGGAGCCCTGCGAGTACCGTTACCACCCCTGGTAGGGTTCCTCCATCCACCTCACAGGCACCCCAGCCAGCCACTCTCACAACACCTCGCGGCGGCCCGAAGCCCTCCGACGCAACAAGCCATCCGCCGCACCCACAACAGCACCCACAACAGCCACAACCTGCACAACATCCACAACAGCCACAACATACACCGGAGGCTCAACCGAAGAAGGGGAGCGGTACTGTTGTGCCTCCTATCAAACTGGTTGATAAACCTGCGGAGGTACCAGATTTATCTTCACCCTCTCGGGCGGGACATGCTCCTCTGCCCCCAACAACAGCGGGGTCCATCCTAGCCAACTTGCGCGCACAAGACAACAACAACACACAACAGGCAGACGCTGTCCCTCCTTCGCCCCGCAAACCTCCGATGGTGATACCTGTGGGCGGGCCTGGTGCAAGTGCCATCCTCGCCAACTTCAACCAGATGCAACAACAACCGCAACAGGAGGTCCCCCCATCACCTCGCAAGCCTCCTATGGTGATGCCTGGTGGGGGCGCCAGCGCGATCCTCGCATCCATCAAAGAGCAACAGCAACAACAACCACAACAACCTCCTCAGCAACCTCACCCACAACACCCTCACCCGCAACAACAACAGGAACACCCAATGCAACACGAGCCACAACCCCCTCCTGCGCTGCATCAGGAGCTCAAGCCTTCTCCAAGGGACAAGGACGCCCTCATGGCTCGCTTGAAGGAACTCCAAAATCAGAAGAAGGTCGAACCTCCCCCTCAACCGGAACTCATTCAGGTGTTCCGCGAGCCTGAGCCAGCTGAACCGCAACAACAGCCACAACAACCACAATCCGTCCCTCCTCCCAACAAGAAGCCACAACCTGCCCCTCCCAGCACCGACCTGCTCACTTTTGATGATGATGAGCCTGTCGCTCTACCAGAGCCACAGACACAACCATCACAACAACCCGTGCAACCGCAGCCGCAACAACCACAACCACAAATACAACCACAGCCTGTGCTGCAGCTGCTACCCCAACCACAACTACAACCACAACCTGTGCTGTGGAATCCATTTGAGGAGGCAACGGCGCCACCCCCGCTACCACCAAAGGCCACCGCAGCGGCACCACCACCTCTCCCCCCCAAACCTGCGTCCGGTCAAAAGGTTTTCGGGTTCGAGGAATTGGCTCCTGCAGCACCCCCACCCTCACAGGACCCTGTTCCCTTACCATTCAAGGCAGCACCTCCGCTGCCTCCTAAGCCATCGGAGCAGAAAATTTTCGGGTTCGAGGAATTGGCTCCTACAGCTCCCCCACCTTCGCAGGACCCCATCCCTCTCCCAATGCTTGCTAAGGGGGCACCGCCGATCCCACCCAAGCAATGGTTGGGGCATAGTGGAGGCTTTTCCGGCGAACTGTCTCCCACTGCACCCCCACCATCACAAGACCCCTCTCCACCCCCACTCCCTCCGAAAGGCGGAGCATCCGCGCCTCCTTTGCCCCCGAAGACCAAGGGAGCCTTCATAGTGAGACAACACACCGCACCATTGGCACACCATGAGCCTCTCATCGACTTGGGCGCACCCGAGCCTTCCACAGCTGAGGAGCCCGTATTGTCGGGAGGACACCGCGTGCACAACCCGATTCAACCGCTGCAAGCCCTCCCACCATCGGCCAGTTGGAGGAAAAGCAGGCCTAGACGGCCTCGCATCTTCGAGGGGGCAGGACTCCACTCCTCCTCCCCACAACACAGCAACACAGCATTAGAGGATTCAGAAGAAGGTGACGATGCAGTGCCCTCCATGACTGCACTCGATACCGCCCCCTCGTCTCCCCTCTTCCGTGACGATGGAGTTTTTCCTTCCGAGAACGGCCATAATAATAATTATGAGGAGGAAACTCCGAAGCCATCAGAGCCAAGTGTATTGGAAGATATCGCCCCTGCAGCTAAAAAATTGGATTGTGTACGTTCTCACCCCCACACTCCCCACACCTCGTTTCTCCACACTCACTCACGCGCTCGTTTTTGTGGTTGTTGTATGTAGTTACAAAAATCGAGGCCAATGATGGCACGGGGAAACCGACGACTGCCGTCTCGCAAGCGAGACCCCGCAAAGAGACGCGATACGGTACACGATGGCAGCATGGGAGAAGTCGACAGTCGGGCAGGAGAAAAAGGATACACCACTATGCCGGATTTCACCCATGCGCTGGAGAGCCGAGGCATCAATCTCTCCTCGGATTTGCAGACATCCGCTCCTACACTCTTGGTGGAAGACCCTGTGGACTTTCCTTCGTCTACTCCAGAAGTAGTAGAAGGGGAAGGAGATGGAGACCTCACCCCTCGCACTCAAGCAAGAAACCGAAGTAACAGCAGTGCAGGTGAGTCTAATTTATTACTTATCTCTCTCTCTCTCTCTCTCTCTCTCTCTCTCTCTCTTCTTCTTCTTCTTCTTCTATTTAACTCAATTTATTTAGCGAGTCCAACTCTGTCCCGTTTTGGTGGCGGATCGGCAATTGGAGGACCTCCGATGATGCCCAAGATAGATGCTTCCGATCTACGCCGACCTCTTCGTAAGGCAGCTCCCCCAACAGGTGGAGGTCCAGGTGGGGGTGGAGGGGGAGGAGGTGGAGGTGGAGGAGGACAGACACCCAACTTCGCCAACTTGAAGTTGTCGGCAGGAGTTGGCAAGTCGATGATCCTACCGCCTAAGGCTGCGCCAATGGGACTATCCCAGAGTCGATCGATGGAAGGACGGCCACCCCCTCGAGGGGAAGGCGGTCCGCCGCCTCTCCCGCCAAAATCTCGGTTGAGGAAGAAAGCGGATGGTGGAGGAGGCGAAGGTGACGGAGGAGGTGCTGATGGAGGAAGTGAAGGTGGAGGGGGTGGAGGTGGAGGTGGAGGTGGAGGTGGAGGGGGTGGAGGAGGAAACCCGTTTTCGTTGAACATTCCGATGAAAGGAATGCTGGGTGCCCTCACAAGCAAGAGCGTACGCGGGCCTCCGATGTCCAGCCTGTCACGCAACAATTCCACACCCGATCAACCTTCCTCTGGCTCTCCTCGAAACAACTAGGATGGAATACGTTCTCACATGACGATGTCTTTAACTCTCGCACTACTCATGGGACGGTGTACATACATTGAGGTCTGGTGTTGTTGGTGCGAGTGTTGAGTGTTGTTGTTGTGTTCTGTACAAAGGTGTACTGTATGAATAAGAATGTCTGTCACAACCTACTTAGTCATACTTACCGACCTCAAGGAAGCACACAACTATGCAGCATATCTTATTTTTATTGTTACAGGTAAATAATAAAAAAAACTGACATAGTGAAGACTTCTTTTTAGGTGTAGTTTGGCTTTCTGCCTTCTCGATCGGACACAAGTGTTACCAGCCGCCCAGTTTCGTCGTCATCAGCAGGGTTGATGGGCATCACCATGATATCCGGCCACAACTTGTTGTGCACCCACTCGTAGATTTTGTAAAGCACCTTCTCATACAACAACATGCTCAGCAGGTGTCCCGCCATAGCCAAACTCGATGCGCCTCCGAGTACTCCCAACAGGGACAACCAGTCGAAATAGACATACTCGGTGCTCTGCGATATATCGAAGCTGCTGAAGGAGAACGTCGCTGAAAATTCCTCCCCCACGCTGCCTCTGGTCGAACTGACCGACACATCGTAGTTATCCACCACCCTCCCATTCAAATACACGTCCTGATACTTTGTGATCAAACTCCTACACGCACATGTTTTCCAAGTAGTTTGTAAGTGAGATGAAGTTGTTGTTATCTATCAATCTATTTGAGAGTAGTGCGTACCAAAATGACTCTCCCGGCATGCCAACAAAATTATGTACAAGTGTGCGATATTTGGTAGGTGGCACTGACCCCTGAGTGAAGAGCGACACTTGTACCGGATAGAGCTCTACCTTTGGCTCTGCGCCGCTACCTTTAAAGGGCGATTTGTTCACAAGAATATCAACCTGATGATTTGTTAAAGATATATCATAGAGACAGAGCGAGAGAGAGAGAGAGAGAGACAGAGAGAGAGAGAGAGGATAACACACCTCCATATACGATCGAGCGTCTGTTCGTGCGAAGGTTGTTGAATTATCGTCTATTGCGTTATTCACTAATATGCATACTGCCGCAGGCCCTTTACCTTGCTGAAATGGATTAAAATTAGCTCAATCGTAACACTATCTCTTTGAGTACGAGAAGAATAGATTGAAATATTACCTCCACAAAAACTATGTTGATATCGCATGAACTAATAGCATAATTACCGCCGCCCATATCTATCCCAAAACTGCAGGTCGCATTTTCGGTCATCAAACTGCGGGGAAGCGGAATAAGTACTATCATAGGGAATAGTGTCCCCCTATCTCCCTTTATTTTCCCAATCTTCTATTTTTGTATCCTTACTTGTGAGGGTTCTTGTAGCCAAGAGGGCAGACAAGTACGGCGGGGTACCGAATCGTGGTCGGATGATCGACATTGTACGCCCATGCCGGCTGCTGGTATGATTGATAGCACAAATATGCTTGCCAACCGCCATACGCAACTAAGTAGAATAATAATACAAAGAATACGAGATTAGTACAAGATTAAATTCTATTTGTGAAAAAATAGACGACGCTTTCGTTGTAAGATGGGCGGGACAAGAGGGATTTTTTCGTGTTGATTCTAGTTACGTACATAAACTTGCCAACATTACAACCCACATCGCACGTGAAACCCAGTTTGATCCATGCTGGTCAGTAGTTGTTTGGGCCACGGCCAGCGCATCTGCGGCGCTATAGCCGATGGTCCACATGGCCATCATTTTTGGGTTCCTCCGTGATTGTGGTCACACCCGCTGGGTACGACCGACCTCCTTCGCGCAGAGACAAGCGAGTCTATTTCTGCTCGCGTCAACTGGTTAGCGCTTTGTTTTGCTTGTTTGAGGAAATGGAATTCTTTAAAATAAAGGAAATATTTGTCTGGGCAGCGAATAGCGGATTCTCTTTGACATAATCCCCGTTTCTCTTGGTTCTACAGCGAATGTTGATACAGTGGCCTCACCTACGTCTGGACGTGGATACATAAGAGAGCAACTACAACATAGGCCAACAGTCAATGCACAACAGTTCGTGTTTTAAGTTCTTGGAAGCTGTTAATTTGCAACACCCAAGAACGAAGTTCATTGCTTACAATGTCGGCTTTGGTTGCAAAGAGCAGACGCAGAAAAAAGCGGACGCCAAGTAACGGCACAGGGAGTGGGAGCGTGAACAAGGAACCGGAGAAACCTGAAGAGGAGATCCTATTAGACTACTTCCACAAGATCGATTATGAAGCAGAGAGCCGCTTCTTGCGCGAAAAGGAGGAAGAAGATTTTAAAAGAGATGTAATCGACAAACTGCCCCCATTGTATAAGCCGTTGAATATCTGGCTGACATACCTATTGCTGGGTATCCCCATCTCCTTCGGCATGGTTGGACTTGCCTACATTATAATTCTTCGGAATCTGAACAGCGATGAACTGGTAACCAGCTCAGATATTTATTTCTTTGGATTATGTATATTTTTATCCTTTGGATTGCTTTCAATGTACGTCCTCTTCCCTCTCCCCTTTCCCGTTCGCGACAATATATTTTGTTATCCGCGGCGACTAATCACTTTAAACTTTAAATTTACAATAGGACTGCACAGCCTTCTCCCACACCTCCACCGCTAAAGAAGCTACCTAAACAAGCATGAGATCTTGTTGATAGACACCTCCTCGCTCACCTCCCCCATTACCTGTGTAACAAACCGCTTCTCGGAAAACCAATAAAACAGCCGTTTGAAGTGTGCAGCGCGATGTTGAGCGACGAGGCAAAGGGGGAGGAAAGGAAGGATGTCATCACCATGCTGATGTTTGACTTGGATAACACGATGTATCCTCGCAGTTGCGGTTTGGATCAAGCCATGACAAAACGAATATTCGAATACGTAATGACTAACTTGAACCTAAATCACGCATTGGCGGAGTTTGAAGCTGCCGATCACACGAACAACAATCACGACAACCATGACAGAAAAGGCGAGGGAGATGGAGACAGGGAAGCGGAAGTAAATAACCGACCTCCGCCTTCACGGGAAGCGGTAGACAAGCTGTTGTATTCATACTATAAACAACATGGCATCACACTTAATGGTCAGTTGATTAATCTCGTTTTTTCTTACGCCAAATATAAGGCGCAAAGCGCTACATAACACATTCAACATCTCTAATAATCCCGCAAATAATATCTTAGGATTAATCAAACACACCGACATTAACGAGAAGGAGTATCTCGAGTATGTACACGAGCCCTCTACACATATCGACACCTACCTTCCCCCGCCATCGCAGGCTCTTCCCCTTTTAGTCTCGTCCATCGTACAACAAGATCCCGCACTTCCAAGTCCCGAACGATGGGTATTCACGAACGGCTATCACGACCATGCCATTAGAGTCCTCGACTTCTTCAAGGTTAGGGAGTGCTTCGATGGGGTTGTAGATTTCTCGACCATGCGATACGACTGCAAGCCCTTCCCGCGTGCTTATCAAGTTTTCCTCGAAACGGCCAACCACAAGCGCCCAGCAAGCCAGCCTAAGACTATCCCCGAGGAATGCCTCTTCTTCGATGACACCCCAAGCAACCTCGAGACAGCGAAACAGTTGGGGTTCCACACCGTCCTTGTCGGAGTTTCGGAATCGGAGATGACTTTGGTCCCGACCAAGTACCCTTTCGTCGAGCACGCCATCAAGGACATCTATGAGGTTCCATCTGTCCTACATTTCTATGGATTGAAGCTAAAGGATGGCGTTACGATCCCTCCACCTTTCCTTTCCTCTTCCTAACCCCCCTCCTCGCATATGCTCTCGCTGCCTCTCTTAATATCATTAGTTTAAATATATTTACATGTCTTGTTTAATATTGAAAGACTTGAACGCGGTGGTTTTCTCTGTCGCTTACGAAGAGATATCGATTTCCATCAATCACAGCAACACACAACCTTCTAGGGCACTTGAAGCACTTGCCAGCGCTTCCTTCCTTTCCCCAAGCACAAAGTACATTTCCCTTCCGATCAAAGACTTGCACTCGATGGTTTTGCGAATCTGCAACAAACACGTGCCCTTCTTCATCAATCGAAATATCGGTGGGGAACTGGAAGCGACCACCCCAGACACCCTTGAGTCCCCATTGGAAGAGGAAAACACCCTCAGGCATAAACACTTGAACTCGATGATTTTCGGTGTCAGCGATGTAGATCCAGCCACTCGCTTTGTCTATGGCTAACCCTTGCTGTCGGTTCAAGTCCGTCGTGCCACTTCCTGACGAACCCCAACTCAAGGTTTTACGCATTGGTGTGCCGGAATTGTATTCATAGGCTGATACCCGGTCGTTCACGCCCAGAACAAAGAACGTCTCTTCTTTGGGATCAAGAGCCATGCAAGTGAGGTTGCGTGACTCAATGAAATGCCCTTGTCGCAGGATATTGATCTTGTTACCGGAGTTGGAGGACTCCAGAACAAGGACGCGCCCTTCACGGTCGACAACGATCGTCTCAGGGCTGCGGCACATTTCTTGTCCATGCCAGCTAATTTCAAGGGGAGGCCAGTTGAGGCCGTCCTCTTGTTTTCCGGTCCTCCTGGATGCAACGTAGAAAGCTTGGATTCGATTGTTGAATGTATCGCTAACATAGAGTAGTTCTTGATGCGAGTCGTATGCCAAGCCGCCAGGGAAGCGCAATTGATCGCTCTGACCTTCGGTTCCGATGATCGTTACAAGCCGAGGGTAAATCCTTGACTGGAGGATCTCCATCGCAAAGAAAAGCCAGGACTTGCACACCAGTTTGCATTTGTGTACAGTGCTCGTATCTGAAAGCTTCAGAATGAGGAATACAATCTCTTGTGGAATGAGGTCTGGTGCTTCTTCCTCCATCAGTCCACCTTTACAATATTAGTTTCCCAGAAGTCGCGCACTAATATTCCCGCCAAAAAATGAGTTGGAGTCGCCCTCAATTATGTAACTGTTTTCAACAATGAATTCAGTTCAAGAGACGCGCTTGTGCACCCTGCGTGATGAGTGTATTAGAGTCTTGCAAGGAGGCGCATCCACAAACGGCATTATTGCGCAAGAGTTCAAACCAAACGCCACTAACACCGCAGCCGAAATCAGTTGGCGCATCCAACAGAAAGATGATTTGGCAAAGCTCCTAGGCGTTTCTGCCAGGGTCGTGTCGGGTTTTTTGAAAGCCTGTAGAAACGCTGGCGTATTGTCATGGCACCCAGCTGCCGGGCCATATGTCAATCGTTACTGGTCGCTTACGGTAGAATATGGTATTTTGTCTTCCCCCCAATCTGGCTCTAATTGTCAACCAAAGACGTAGCAGCGCTACTGGTGGACTCGTATCTTCAAGCTATAGACGTCGACTCAGCGCCACAACGTGCACGACTGCCTACACTTTTAGATGATTCACCTGCTGATTTGCTTGTAAATGAGGCTTCGGCTCCCGCTCTCATCCCTGTGCCACCAGACGAAGACCTCTCAACAGCCACAGATCCAATTATTGGCGCAGGCGATTCTACACCTGAGCCGTCGCAGGTAACCAGCTCACCATCGATAATCGCTGAGGCATCGATTTAGGACGTTGACGCCATCCTTGATCAGTATCTGAATCAAGTTCGTGCTTAGACATTGATGCTGCGTTGGAAACCGATACCATGCCTACTGATCCTGCACCTCTTCCCTCTCCAACTAAGCAGGTAAGTTACATCCACCTAAGTAACACTCTGAAAAATCTGGTGATGTAGGATATAAATTAGATCTTGTGCTTCATTCTACTCAAAACTCTTCGAAAGATATCGAAGAATTGGGAGAAGAAGTTCCAAGGATCGAAGTGCAGCGAGGCTATGCCTTGTTTGCACAATTACTTTATTTGATTATTTTTATTGTTATTTTTTGTATTTTATCTACCCCTGGATGCATCCAAGGGCATTGTTGGAGGAATATCACAATGTACAAGTACCGGTTCATGCCATCTTCAGAGAACAGCTTGAACACCGAGAGAGCTTGCACCAACAACAAACGATTCCACAGATAGTTCTGAAGACGAGCGGCCAAGCGGACCACGGTGGGGAGCAACCTAGAGAGTACACGCACGACTTCTCCGACTTTCAGCCAAGGCGCCGTGGGTCACATTGTTGTTTTGATCAGGAAGAAGAAGACTCGGAAAATGGTTTCGATTTCAACGAGGTCGATAGTAACGAAGAGTACCTTGATGCGGAGTACGATGAGGATGACCTTTCATATGATGATGTAGGTTACGATGATGGGGATCTGGGCTATGGGTATGATGGTGGTATGGACATTAACATGTATGACTGAAAAATAATGAAATATTCAACAACTGCAAGTCCTTCTTTTTATTTCTTTATCATCCAGATCTGTTCTGGACTCGATGAACATTGGTCTAGCCGCAAGGCATATGAACTCCGTTTACTCTCTGCCGATCCTGCCATTGTTCTGTACACCGCTAGGCAAGTTGTTCCCGAAGGATCTATGAGTCGGCCTTTAGTTTCCACAGGGTCCCACTTCCAATATTGATTGCCTCCCCCCATGTGACATTCCCACAATGTGGCTCCTCCCCCTTGTTGGGTTCTATCTAGACATAGATCCAGATAGGCACCCAATCGGATCTCGTTTTTCTTCGTGAGGATGAAATATTGAGTGCCTCGTTGCCCATGACAATTGAAAGCTCCGATATCCTGACCAGCCTTTGTAGCGCCCATGGTATCCAAACATGCATCGGCTATCCCGGCATTGCGTATCTCCCCGCCGATGATCACCCGTTCGGGATCCGTCGGGATAAACATTTCCGGGAAAACGTTGTCGAGGAACCACTTGAAGGGTTTGCAGTTGAGGCGCTTGCGCAGATCATGCATGTATGTGAGGTCCCCTAGATCCATTTTGGGGGGTGCCATGCTGTCGTAGACGATCGCCTTGTAGTCATCCATCCACACCTCAGCGGCTCGCAACTTGTTGCGAATGACTGTGTTGCCGGTGACGTTGTAAGCCTGACCCTTCCAGTACTGACTGGATCTGAATATATGGCCTACCCTCGAGCATGGGATGGCTTCGAGGGTCATCCCGCATTGCCAGATCCTAAACGAGATCTCGATCTCCTCGCCTCCATAGATCTCCATCCCTGGATCATATTCTCCTATTTCCTTAAACAGCGATCTGTCGATCGCAAAGAGTCCCCCCGCCATGATCACCGATTCCATCGGTTTCGTCGGCGATCGCGGCCGACCGCCAAGCGGACGCTGTCCGAGCGTCCACGAGAACGTCAAAATGTCGATGCCGCCGTTAAGGTAGTCGAAGTTATCGGCATCTATGGAATCTATCAGAGGCATGACGACTCGACGTCGGGGATCTTCGGCGACACGTGCGAGTAGAGGCTCGATCCATCCCGTGTTGACTTCGATGTGACTGTCGAGGAAGACGATGACTTCACCTGTGGCCAAGCGAGCGCCCGCTGTGCGAGCGCGCATAAGTCCCGATCGTTGCGATAGACGCAACAGCTTCACCTTCGGTGTAGGGAGTGCGAGAGCGATGTAGTCCTCGAGTTGTTTGCCCAGCCATTCCTTGTCGCTGAAGTCGTCGACAAGAATTATCTCGTGGAGGTAGCGAGGGGGTGTCCTGTTGAGCACGCTGTGGACCGATCGGAGAAGGGGCGAGAAGGGCTCGTTGTAGAATACAAAGACGATGCTGGCGAGGGGGAGGTCCTCGTCATATGGAATCTGTCGACACTCCTTGGGTCGCACGTCGATGACGTGGCGGTCCAAAGACAGCGAATCGCTTTTTCGGAGATTGAAGCAGTTGCCTTTATGATGTTCGATTTTCTGCGCCACTGATTCGGAGATCAAAGGGGG
>Ga0209935_1004875_pt1 | contig 11883 bp, 11 predicted proteins | sample ThiBio_1000_plan_2_FD_183958 | JGI IMG/M metagenome (GOLD analysis project Ga0209935, IMG submission 183958) | Wastewater bioreactor microbial communities from Cape Town, South Africa - Thiocy_cont_1000_plan (SPAdes) | ecosystem: Engineered > Bioreactor > Thiocyanate-remediating >... | reverse complement strand
CCAAAGTCGCCGCCCATGCCAGCCTCGACATCAGGCGTATCATCGTTGATGCTGCCGCCGAGCTGTAGCGATATCGAACGCAGTAACAAGAACACGAGGACGAGAGCAGGCTATTAGTTGGGCTGGTTTGTTGGGGTAGGCATTAGGCATTGCGGCACCTGCCGCCGCCATCGCCAGTTCCATGACATACATTGAGGCGGCTGAGACTCATGGTGTGCGTGTTTGTGCGTGTTTGTGACGCTGCCCCTTGTTTGCGATCGTGCTAGCAGAGGAGAAGAAGGTGGTGCGAGGGTGATGAAGGCACGAGGCACACACGGCAGCTGCTAGATGGCACGGGCGCCGCAAACGATGAGCCGCAGCGCGGTTCGATGCGCGAGCAGCAGGGCGACGAGACCAAATGATCGATCGAGATCGAGAGAGATCGAGAGAGCAGGTTGTTTCGGTGGTTTCGCGGTTTCGCGGTTTCGCGAGGATGCGCAGGATCGGTTGCTGCGGGTTTCGGTTGGTGCGCGCGTGAGATCTCTCGACTATTCCATTCCATCAGCTTCCCTCACTCACACACGCACTTACACGCGCGAGAACACGCATTCTTCCTACTCGCTATCGTCGCGACTCATCGTTATCCTCGTTGCCAAGAGCCTAGCCACACGTACACACATATATCGCGAGAGAACTCATCAGGCGAGTACAGCAGATATACGAGGCTTGGTAGCCTGGTGTGCTCGCTTTCTTGCGCGCTCTCGCGCTCTCTCGCGTGTGTCACTGTGTACAACCAACACGTACTCGCTCGGGTTACTGTTCCGCTGCAGCGTCGTGGGCGCCCAGCTCGTGACGTGAGTCGTCGAGCCTCGTTGGCGAGTGATATCGATTCTCGGTCGAGTCGCTTCGTGAGCGTGAAGCGCTCTACACTCGCTGTCTCTCGCGGTCTCTCGCGCACGGACTCGCTCACTCGCTCGCTCTCGCGTCTGCGCCTCAGTGCCTACCATGATGCAACACCCCAAGCTTGTTCCCTCCGATAGCCGGCAGACGCTGCTTGCCGACCTCGATGCATCGATGGCACCGTTTGCACCACTGCCACTATGGCGCAAGCTCGTGTTCTCGCTGTCGGGCTTCGGGCGCGGCATGATGCTCGCCATCGTGCAGTTCTTCCTCATCACGTTCCTGCTCGAGGTGGCGGGCATCGACGCCTACTGGGTCGGCATCATCATGATCGCCAAGCAGGTGTTCGACGCACTCACGGACCCGATCGTCGGCTCGGTGTCGGACCACACCGAGACGCGCTGGGGTCGGCGCAAGCCGTGGGTCATGATCGGCATCCTGCCGCTCTGCGTCTTCTGGCTCTTTCTGTGGTACATGCCGTCGTGGATCGGCGACGTGCAGGCCATCAAGATCATCTACGTCACGGCCGTCGTGCTGCTCTTCAGCACGGCGGCCTCGTGCGTCGTAATGCCGACCGTCTTTCTGATACCGGACGCGGCGCCCACGTACCACGAGCGCACGTCGATCGTCATGTTCACCGAGGTCATGTCCAAGGTCGGCTCGGCCGTCGCGTCCGTCTTCTGGACCTCGTGCATCCGGTGGTTCAACAAGGACAATAACGACGACCGCTACGCCGCCGCCTACGCCTACTCGGCCATGGTCACGGCGCCGCTCATCTGCTCGACGATCGTCGTCGGCGTCTTGGCCGTCAACGAGCGCCCGCTCGACGACTACCTCACGGCCGGCCCTGGCGCCGGAACCGGAGGCTCATCGTCCTCTCCCGACGGCGGTGCGCTGCGAGGCGCCAAGGCCCGTCATAACCGCGCCGCGCACCAGGAGAAGGGTTACGCCGAGAAGGTGACGCGCTGCTGTCCGTCGCTCGCCGGCTCGTCGATCTTTTGGTGGTTCGCGACCTTTATGCGCGACGTCTACGAGCTGTGTACATTCAAGCCCTTCCTGGTCGTGTCGCTCATGAATCTCCTGGCGATGCTCGCGGCCTCGCTCTTTGTCAATGACTTTTATTTGTGGATGAAGTACGTCGTCCAAGCCGAGTACGACGCCAACTATGTATTGTTAGTATTGCAAGTACGTCCTCCTCCTCCCTCTCTTCCTCCCTCTCCTCCTCCCTCTCCTCCTCCTCCTCCTCTCGGTACCGAGTGAAGAGCGAGTGAAGAGCGAGTGAAGAGCGAGTGAAGAGCGAGTGAAGAGATTGACGCAGTTACCTTCTCGTTCTGTACAGGGAGCCTTGATCGTATCCATGTTCTTTTGGATGCTCATCAGCCGCGTGTGGAAGAAGCACCACGTGTTCGTGGCCGGTTCGGCGCTGTGGATCTCGTCGATGATCGTGCTGTATTGGGTCGGTCCGGGCGACCTCAACTTGCTGTATGGCTTGATCGCCGCTCGTGGCTTCGCCGCTGGCAGCGCCTATCTGCTGCCGCAGTCGATGTTGGCCGACACGATACGCCTCGACGAGCTGCGCAGCGGCAAGCGCCGCGAGGGCCTCTTCTATTCGCTCTTTCTGTCGCTCGTCAAGTTGGCCATGGCCTTCTCGCAGGGCCTCATCAACTTTGTGCTCGGCTACCTCGGCTACCATGCGCCCGACGCCGGTGCCATCGGCGGCGTCGGTCGCTTCAGCGACCTCGTCGACAACAGCATGATCGATACACAGCCTCACGGCGTGTTGCTGGCGCTGAGAATTCTCATCAGCCCGGTGCCGATCGCGCTACTGCTGGTGGCGATCGCGTGCGCCGTCGCGTATCCGATCGTCTTCCATCAGGCCGAAGCCGGCGTCCTGCTCGAGCAAACCGACTCGGACTCGTCTGACGAACAAGGCGACATGGTTCGAGCGTCGGTCTAGATAGAGGAAGAGAGAAAGAGAGAGACTATGGTCTTGTGTAAGCGTGTATTCTGAGTAGATATATGTAGTAGTGTAACTAAATCAATAGACGTATCGCGAACGTACTCGTGCTATCGATATGGGCTCGACGTGCGAAGGAGTGAGTCGTTGGTGAGGAGGGAGGTGCTGTTCTTTGTTCCTTCATCGATTGGTTCTTGTTGCTTCTTGTTGCTCGTTGCTTGCTTGCTTGCTTGGTGTCTCGTGTCTCGTGTCTCGTGTCTCGTGTCTCGTGTCTCGTGTCTCGTGTCTCGTGTGAGAGCTTCATATCTTCATCCCTTTGGGTTTGAGCAGTTTGGAGCTTGGATCATCTCTTTGTCGTTGTGTGAGATTGAAGTGGAAGAGATGGGATACTATCCTCTTGATCGTGATGCTCGAATCAAGCTCTCGATCGGCACCAAGCAACAAGGTGATGCTGATGGCGTGTTTAACTTTCCAATGGGCTTGGCGTTCGACCATCATCGAGATCTCTTGCTCGTCGTCGATTTCTTAAATCATCGAGTGCAAGTATTCTCGTGTGATGATGATGATGATGGGGCCTCGTTCGTGTCCAAGTTCGGTGAGCCAGGCGACCAACCAGGCCAGCTCTTCTATCCCTATGGTGTTGCGATCGATCACGATCATGATCGCATCCTCGTCACTGATACCGCCAATAGCCGAGTACAATCATGGTCCTTGAGCGAGCAATCGTTCTTGTCGTGCATCGGCAAGTACGGATCAGGAGATCTCGAGTTCCACAATCCTCAAGGCATTGCGATCGACAAGCATCATCGTCGCATCATCATCGTCGATACCCACAACGATCGATTGGTGTTCTTGTCGTCGATCGATCTCTCGTTCTTGTTCTCGGTCGGCAAGCCTGGATCTCAGCCTGGCGATTTCAGTTCTCCATCAAGAATTGCGATCGATGATGATCGACATCGAATCATCGTCACTGATGCCAACAATCATCGAGTGCAAGTATTGTCGTCGATCGATGGCTCGTTCTTGTTCGAGTTCGGCTCCAAAGGCAATCAACCATGCCAGCTCAAGAATCCTCAAGGAGTGTGCATCGCCAATCAAGGTCGAATCATCGTCGCCGACAATAAGAATCGTCGATTGCAATCATTCACTCACGAAGGCCATCACATCTCGTCCTTCGATTGTGGCGACGAGAAGCCATTTGCAGTTGCGTTCAACGAGCATCGGGGTCTCATCGCCTTCACGGCAGGTGACAATCGAGTGCATGTGATTGGAGCCAATCAATGGCTTGCCGACACGTTCACATGGCGTCCAGATCGTCATCGATATGCTCCATCATGGATGAAGCAAGCAGTGTCGACGATGACGATGATTCGATCGGTGGTCGATGATTGCTCGGCGATGTCGATGATTCCGAACGAGCTGCTGTTCGAGATCTTCTCGCATCTTTGAGTCCATCCAGGTCGCATTGCGCGATGTGATCGATCTCGAAAGACCACCACTAAGAACAAGAACAAGAACAAGAACAACTGCACGATGATGTGACGATACTTTCCAGCACCTCTTCCTCTTCATCGTCATTCTCATCGTGCATCACACTCACTCACAATCAATCGCCGCCAATGGTCTTGATGAATGAATGATTGATAAGTCGTGTGCAATCTTGAACGAGATATCAATCAAGGCCTCTCTCTCTCTCACAAATGTGTTGCTCAACATGAGTCTTGTTCTCTCTCATCAATCATTGTATCAATCTCAATCAACTTCTCTTTCCAATACCAATACCAATACCAATACCAATACCAATACCAAGAGAAGATGATTCAAGGATTCAAGAATGATGATGAAGATCAAGAAGAGGCTCGTGTGAGTGAGGGAGGTGCTGTTCTTTGTTCCTTCATCGATTGGTTCTTGTTGCTTCTTGTTGCTTGCTTGCTTGCTTGCTTGCTTGGTGTCTCTCTCGTGTCTCGTGTCTCGTGCGTGTGAGAGCTTCATCTCTTCATCTCTTTGGGTTTGAGCAGTTTGGAGCTTGGATCATCTCTTGTCGCTGTGAGAGAGAGAGAGAGAGATTGAAGAGGGAGAGATGGAAGACGATGCTCTTGATCGTGATGCTCGAATCAAGCTCTCGATTGGCACCTTGCAATTTGGCGATGCTGATGGCGAGTTCAACTTTCCAATGGGCTTGGCGTTCGACCATCATCGAGATCTGTTGTTCGTCAATGATTGGTTAAATCATCGAGTGCAAGTATTCTCGTGTGATGATGATGATGATGGGGCCTCGTTCGTGTCCAAGCTCGGCGAGCCAGGCGACCAACCAGGCCAGCTCTTCTATCCTTATGGCATTGCGATCGATCACGATCATGATCGCATCCTCATCTTTGAGGTTGGTATTAGCCGAGTACAATCATGGTCCTTGAGCGAGCAATCGTTCTTGTCGTGCATCGGCAAGTACGGATCAGGAGATCTCGAGTTCAACAATCCTCAAGGCATTGCGATCGACAAGCATCATCATCGCATCGTCATCGCCGATGCCACCAACCATCGATTGGTGTTCTTGTCGTCGATCGATCTCTCGTTCTTGTTCTCCATCGGCAAGCCTGGATCTCAGCCTGGCGATTTCAGTTCTCCATCAAGAATTGCGATCGATGATGATCGACATCGAATCATCGTCACTGATGCCAACAATCATCGAGTGCAAGTATTGTCGTCGATCGATGGCTCGTTCTTGTTCGAGTTCGGCTCCAAAGGCAATCAACCATGCCAGCTCAAGAATCCTCAAGGAGTGTGCATCGCCAATCAAGGTCGAATCATCGTCGCCGACAATAAGAATCGTCGATTGCAATCATTCACTCACGAAGGCCATCACATCTCGTCCTTCGATTGTGGCGACGAGAAGCCATTTGCAGTTGCGTTCGACGAGCATCGAGGTCTCATCGCCTTCACGGCAGGCCATCGAGTGCATGTGATTGGAGCCAATCAATGGCTTGCCGACACGTTCACATGGCGACCAGATCTCCATCGATATGCTCCATCATGGATGAAGCAAGCAGTCTCGACGATGACGATGATTCGATCGCTGGCCGATGATTGCTCGGCGATGTCGATGATTCCGAACGAGCTGCTGTTCGAGATCTTCTCGTTCCTCGAGGCTCCAGGTCGCATTGCGCCATGTGATCGATCTCGAAAGACCACCACTAAGAACAAGAACAAGAACAAGAACAACTGCACGATGATGTGACGATACTTTCCAGCACCTCTTCCTCTTCATCGTCATCATTCTCATCGTGCATCACACTCACTCACAATCAATCGCCGCCAATGGTCTTGATGAATGAATGATTGATAAGTCGTGTGCAATCTTGAACGAGATATCAATCAAGGCCTCTCTCTCTCTCAAATGTGTTGCTCAACATGAGTCTTGCTCTCTCTCTCATCAATCATTGTATCAATCTCAATCAACTTCTCTTTCCAATACCAATACCAATACAAATACCAATACCAATACCAAGAGAAGATGATTCAAGGATTCAAGAATGATGATGAAGATCAAGAAGAGGCTCGTGTGAGTGAGTGATTGAGGGAGGAGGGAGGTGCTGTTCTTTGTTCCTTCATCGATTGGTTCTTGTTGATTCTTGTTGCTCGTTGCTTGCTTGCTTGCTTGCTGTCTCTCTCGTGTCTCGTGTCTCGTGCGTGTGAGAGCTTCATCTCTTCATCTCTTTGGGTTTGAGCAGTTTGGAGCTTGGATCATCTCTTTGTCGTTTTGAGATTGAAGTGGAAGAGATGGAAGACGATGCTCTTGATCGTGATGCTCGAATCAAGCTCTCGATCGGCACCAAGCAACATGGCGATGCTGATGGCTTGTTCAGACTTCCTCAAGCCTTGGCATTCGACCATCATCGAGGTCTCTTGTTCGTCCTCGATTTTTGGAATCATCGAGCGCAAGTATTCTCTTGTGACGATGACGATGATGATGATGATGATGGCGGCTCGTTCGTGTCCAAGTTCGGCAGGGACAGGTTTTACTTTCCCGAGGGCATTGCGATCGATCACGATCATGATCGCATCCTCATCGCTGATACCGGCCATCACCTGGTGCAATTATGGTCGTTGAGCAACCAATCGTTCTTGTCGTACGTCGGCAAGCGTGGATCAGGAGATCTCGAGTTCCAGTATCCTCACGGCATTGCGATCGACAAGCATCATCGTCGCATCATCATCGCCGATTCCAACAACAATCGATTGATGTTCTTGTCGTCGATCGATCTCTCGTTCTTGTTCTGCATCGGCAAGCAAGGATCTCAGCCTGGGGATTTCAGTTCTCCATCAGGAATTGCGATCGATGATGATCGACATCGAATCATTGTCACTGATGCCAACAATCATCGAGTGCAAGTACTGTCGTTGATCGATGGCTCGTTCTTGTTCGAGTTCGGCTCTCGAGGCGATCAATCATGCCAGTTCAACACTGCTCGAGGAGTATGCATCGATAACCAAGGTCGAATCATCGTCGCCGACTCCATCAACAATCGATTGCAATCATTCACTCACGAAGGCCATCACATCTCATCCCTCGATTGTGGTCGCGAGAAGCCATCGGCAGTTGCATTCGACGAGCATCGAGGTCTCATCGCCTTCACGGCAGGCAATCGAGTGCATGTGATTGGAGCCAATCAATGGCTTGCCGACACCGAGTTCGTTTGGCGTCCAGAACGACATCATCGAGCACCATCATGGATGAAGCAGGCCGTCTCGACGATGACGATGATTCGATCGCTGGTCGATGATTCGTCAGCGATGTCGATGATTCCGAACGAGCTCTTGTTCGAGATCTTCTCGCATCTCGAGGCTCCAAGTCGCATTGCACCATGTGATCGATCTCGAAAGACCACCACCAAGAACAAGAACAAGAACAAGAACAACTGCACGATGATGTGACGATACTATCCAGCACCTCTTCCTCTTCATCGTCATCATTCTCATCGTGCATCACACTCACTCACAATCAATCAAGCACCACCAATGGTCTTGATGAATGAATGAATGATTGATAAGTCGTGTGCAATCTTGAACGAGATATCAATCAAGGCCTCTCTCTCACAAATGAGTTGCTCAATATGAGTCTTGCTCTCTCTCTCTCTCTCATCAATCATTGTATCAATCTCAATCAACTTCTCTTTCCAATACCAACACCAATACCAATACAAATGCCAAGACCAAGAGAAGAAGATTCAAGAATGATGATGAAGATCAAGAAGAGGCTCGTGTGTGTGAGTGAGTGGTTGGTTGAGGGAGGGAGGTGCTGTTCTTTGTTCCTTCATCGATTGGTTCTTGCTTCTTGTTGCTCGTTGCTTGCTTGCTTGCTTGCTTGCTTGCTTGCTTGCTTGCTTGCTTGCTTGCTTGCTTGCTTGCTTGCTTGCTTGCTTGCTTGCTTGCTTGCTTGCTTGCTTGCTTGCTTGCTTGCTTGCTTGGTGTCTCTCTCGTGTCTCGTGTGAGAGAGAGCTTCAAATCATCATCTCTTTGTCTTGAGCAGTTTGGAGCTTGGAGCATCTCTTTGTCGTCGTGTGAGATTGAAGTGGAAGAGATGGGAGACGATGCTCTTGATCGTGATGCTCGAATCAAGCTCTCGATTGGTGGCTTGTACCGAGGCGATGCTGATGGTGAGTTCGACAACCCTCTTGGCTTGGTGTTCGACCATCATCGAGATCTCTTGCTCGTCGCCGATTGCGGCAATAATCGAGTGCAAGTATTCTCGTGTGATGATGATGATGACGGCGCCTCGTTCGTGTCCAAGTTCGGCGAGCAAGGCGACCAACCAGGCCAGTTCCTGCGGCCGTTTGGCTTTGCGATCGATCACGATCATGACCGCATCCTCATCTCTGATTGCGGAAATGATCGAGTACAATCATGGTCCTTGAGCGAGCAATCGTTCTTGTCGTGCATCGGCCAGTATGGATCAGGAGATCTCGAGTTCTTACATCCTCACGGCATTGCGATCGACAAACATCATCGTCGCATCGTCATCGTCGATAGAAACAACCATCGATTGGTGTTCTTGTCGTCGATCGATGTCTCGTTCTTGTTCTCCATCGGCAAGCAAGGATCTCGACCAGGCGAGTTCTACCTCCCATCAAGCATTGCGATCGATCATGATCGACATCGAATCATCGTCTGTGATACTTTCAACTATCGAGTGCAAGTACTGTCGTTGATCGACGGCTCGTTCTTGTTCGAGTTCGGCTCTCGAGGCGATCAACCATGCCAGTTCAAGTCCGCTCATGGATTGTGCATCGCCAATCAAGGTCGAATCATCGTTGCTGACGCCGTACGCCGTCGATTGCACGCATTCACTCACGAAGGTCATCACATCTCATCGTTCGATTGTGGCGACGAGAATCCATTGGCCGTTGCATTCGACGAGCATCGGGGTCTCATCGCCTTCACGGCAGGCAATCGAGTGCATGTGGTTGGAGCCAATCAATGGCTTGCCGACACGTTCACATGGCGTCCAGATCTCCATCGACATGCTCCATCATGGATCAAGCAAGCGGTGTCGACGATGACGATGATTCGATCGGTGGTCGATGATTGTTCGGCGATGTCGATGATTCCGAACGAGCTGTTGTTCGAGATCTTCTCGCATCTTTGAGTCCATCCAGATCGCATTGCGCCATGTGATCGATCTCGAAAGACCACCATCATCACAACAAGAAGAACTGCACGATGATGTGACGATATGATCTCCAGCATCTCCTCGTCATCGTCATCATTCTCATCGTCCAGCACACTCACTCACAATCAATCAAGCACCACCAATGGTCTTGATGAATGAATGATTGATAAGTCGTGTGCAATCTTGAACGAGATATCAATCAAGGCCTCTCTCTCACAAATGTGTTGCGCAACATGAGTCTTGCTCTCTCTCTCATCAATCATTGTATCAATCTCAATCAACTTCTCTTTCCAATACAAATACCAATACCAATACCAAGACCAAGAGAAGAAGATTCAAGAATGATGATGAAGATCAAGAAGAGGCTCGTGTGAGGGAGGGAGTGGTTGGTTGAGGGAGGGAGGTGCTGTTCTTTGTTCCTTCATCGATTGGTTCTTGTTGATTCTTGTTGCTCGTTGCTTGCTTGCTTGCTTGGTGTCTCTCTCGTGTCTCGTGTCTCGTGTGAGAGAGCTTCATCTCTTCATCTCTTTGGGTTTGAGCAGTTTGGATCATCTCTTTGTCGCTGTGAGAGAGAGAGAGAGAGAGATTGAAGAGGAAGAGATGGGAGACGATGCTCTTGATCGTGATGCTCGAATCAAGCTCTCGATCGGCACCAAGCAACATGGCGGTTATGAGGATGGCCTGTTCACCTTGCCTCGAGGCTTGGCGTTCGACCATCATCGAGGTCTCTTGTTCGTCGTTGATCGAAATAACCATCGAGTGCAAGTATTCTCAAGCGATGATGCCTCGTTCGTGTCCAAGTTCGGCGAGCATGGCGACCAACCAGGCCAGTTCAAGTATCCAATTAGCATTGTGATCGATCACGATCATGATCGCATCATCATCGTTGATTGCTTCAATAATCGAGTACAATCATGGTCATTGAGCGAGCAATCGTTCTTGTCGTACATCGGCCATCGTGGATCAGGAGATCTCGAGTTCTTACATCCTCATGGCATCGCGATCGACAAGCATCATCGTCGCATCATCATCGTCGACTCCAACAACCATCGATTGGTGTTCTTGTCGTCGACCGATCTCTCGTTCTTGTTCTCCATCGGCAAGCATGGATCTCGACCAGGCGAGTTCGACTGTCCAACGGGTGTTGCGGTCGATGATGATCGACATCGAATCATTGTCACTGATTCCGACAATCATCGAGTGCAAGTACTGTCGTTGATCGATGGCTCGTTCTTGTTCGAGTTCGGCTCTCGAGGCGATCAGCCAAGCCAGTTCAAGAATCTTCAAGGAGTATGCATCGCCAACCAAGGTCGGATCATCGTCTCTGACTTCCACAACCATCGACTGCAATCATTCACTCACGAAGGCCATCACATCTCATCTTTCGATTGTGGTATCGAGTACCTGTACGAGCTTGCATTCGACGAGCATCGAGGTCTCATCGCCTTCTCATCGCTCAATCGAGTGCATGTGATTGGAGCCAATCAATGGCTTGCCGACACGTTCACATGGCGTCCAGATCGTCATCGATATGCACCATCATGGATGAAGCAAGCGGTCGTGACGATGACGATGATTCGATCGGTGGTCGATGAGTGCTCGGCGATGTCGATGATTCCGAACGAGCTGTTGTTTGAGATCTTCTCGTTCCTTTGATGGCGACGATGGGGATTGAGAACAATCTCTCTCGGTCTGCTGTCAAACGTGCTGGTTGCGTGACGCATACCAATCGATGCGCGTGTATACCTACCACTTGCCACCACGACGTGCGTGAAACCACCGATAAAACATCATTGCAGCTTGTCGATGAGCTCGTTGTTGGCAATCATTCCATGCCCCCAATGAAAGAGCGCGCAAGAGAGAGTAAGAGATATTTCGGGCTTCTCGATCCAATAATCGCGTCGGGGTCGGGTCGGTGGATCTTTCTCGTGGCGCATTCGCTTCTCTCGTTCGTTTGCTCGCTCACTCACGCTCACTCACGCACCTCCTCTCTCTCTCGTTGTTGTCGCTCGTGGTCCTTGTGTTTACAACGCCATGAGGATGAACAATTACTCTCGATGGCCAACGACCATCGTAGTGGTCTTGTTGGTGATGGTGGCGTTGGTGAGTGGTACGTGGAGATGGCGCGCCTACGCCTGTCGTAGCAACCATCACATCTCTCAGGCGCACATACACATCTCTCTCGATCACTCTCTCGATCACTTGACTAATTAATCTCTTGAACATACGCTTCTCGATTTGTGTGCGTGTGTAAAGCAATGCTCCCTATCAATGGTACCTATTTGACGAGTACCGACCCACCGTCGCCTTCGTCGTCGCACGGCCGGCTGACCGACTACTGGGTGGTGCGCTTCGCGTCGCACGTCGACATCGACAAGCT